>Ga0210032_1002169_pt1 | contig 9577 bp, 11 predicted proteins | sample CryGeyCG2114_250_2_FD_185458 | JGI IMG/M metagenome (GOLD analysis project Ga0210032, IMG submission 185458) | Groundwater microbial communities from aquifer - Crystal Geyser CG13_big_fil_rev_8/21/14_2.50 (SPAdes) (version 2) | ecosystem: Environmental > Aquatic > Deep subsurface > Groundwater ... | reverse complement strand
TTACCATCATGAGTCGGTCCACGGAAAGCATTCACGTTTTGCCCTAACAAATTGACTTCACGAACCCCTTTGCTGGCTAATGATGCGACTTCTGCCAATATATCATCCACCGGGCGACTCACTTCTTCGCCTCTGGTGTAGGGAACCACACAGAATGTACAGTATTTACTACAACCTTCCATGATAGAAACAAAGGCTGAAGCACCACTCACACTGGGTTCAGGCAAACGATCAAACTTTTCAATCTCAGGAAAAGAAACGTCTACCACGGGTATATGCAGAGAAACCGAAGAATTAATCATCTCTGGCAAACGATGCAATGTTTGTGGCCCAAAAACTAAATCCACATAGGGTGCACGTTTACGAATAGCCGCGCCTTCTTGACTGGCCACACAACCGCCAACACCAATCACTAAATTGGGATTTTTCTCTTTAAGTGATCGCCATTGGCCTAATTGAGAAAACACTTTTTCTTGCGCCTTTTCTCTTATGGAACAAGTATTTAGCAACAAGAAATCCGCTTTTTCTGGATCGTCAGTCAACTCAAGTGCGTGGGTTGTATTGAGGAGATCTGCCATTCGATCAGAATCATATTCATTCATCTGGCAGCCCCAAGTTTTTATAAAGAGCTTTTTACTCATAGCCTGAAGGGGGGAATTAAAAAAGCTATTATATACTGTACACCAGCTTAAATGCTAGTTTATAGATATATTTGCGGCTTTCCTTCTGGTTGGTAATAAAACCTTTTATAACTCCATTGGTATTGCTCTGGCGCTAACAAAATAAGTTGTTCCATCTGTTGATTAATCGCTTCGGCAAGTTCTTCGGTACTCATTTGCGGATGGATACTCTCAACAGATCTAAATACCACCTTAAATCCTTGCTTAGTTTGCAAAGAGCAGGCAAATAAAATCTCACAACCAGTGCTTTGATATAAACGTCCAGGTAAAGTCATTGTCCATGCGGGTTGATTAAAAAATTGCGCAAAAATCCCCGCATTTTTAGCAGGTTCTTGATCGGGCAGTAAAAATGTTACTTTGCCATTTTTCAAGGCTTTAATCATTTGCCTCACTCCTCGCCCATCCGCTGCATACACATCGCCGCCATTTTCTTCACGTTGACGACGAATTAAAGCATCCAAATTCTTCATGCGCGCCGGCTTATACATAGCAGCCAAGGGAAATTGATTGACCAAAAATGGAAAAAATAACTCCCAATTGCCCAAGTGCGGTGTCAGGATCATCACGCCTTTTTGTTTGGAAAAGGCCTGTTGCAGATGCTCCAAGCCTTGGGTTTCTATGGGTAATTGGCAGAGCTTCTGTGGTGTCCATAACCAAGTGACCGCTAATTCTGCAACCAGTTGCCCGCTACTTAATAATGTTTTATGGGTTAAATTATTTCTTACTGAGGCATTCATTGTGGGAAAACAATGCGCTAAGTTTGTTTCAATAAAATGCTTTTGTTTAGAGCCCAACCATCCACTCATGCGTCCGAAAAACTTGCCAATCTTTCTTGAGAAAGACAAAGGGAGCCTGGCTAACAACAGCAAAATATAAAGCATCAAACGATGCTTTAAGGGTATTTTTATCTGGTTCTGTAGAATAGGCTCTGGATTACTTGGCTGCCCATTCATTAAACAAGATCCTCATCAATCAAATATCTCACAATTTCAATCACCTGCTCTTCATCTTGTACAACAGCGTCCGCCACTGCATCAATTTCTTTTAATTCATAGTTCAGTTCGGAAGGATGAATAACAATCAGCGATTTTCCTAATGCCGCAGCCTTTCCTGCTTCAAAAGCACTCTGAGATTGACGATGATGTTCACTAAATTTGATCACCACAATATCAGCTTTTTCCATCATTTTTTTATTCCTGATACCATTTAATTTAGCGGCTTTATAATCCTTCCAGAACGGATTACCTTCATCTCCCAAAATATGCACACCACAGTTATCACTGATTTCTAAATCAATCACTGGCATGCTTAAAGTTACCTCTAAACCTGCGGCTAACACGCCATCAGCAATGGTTTCACGCCAATCTCCAGGTTGTTCTCCAACCAAATATAAATGCCACATTCACTTCACCCCTAATAACCTTACATTATATAACGTATTAATTTTGCATTTTTGCATTATAATGAAGTCAGCCACCACTTAAAAAGATTGTAGCCTTGAGCGATAATATTATCAGAATAAGCGCCCACATACAGAACAAGTTTCCACTGAGCAAGGATGTTTTTAGTGTACAACTGCGTGTGCCTGCATCACAATCATTTAACTTTAGAGCCGGACAATACTTATTGCTAGTGCTTAACGACGAAGATAAACGCCCTTTTTCAATTGCATCCACGCCTGCTGAATTACCCAATATTTATTTACATATTCGTTCTATCGATAACAACCCCTTCACTGAACAAATTTTGCAAAAGCTCACTGAAAGTGAATACATTGATATTGAAGGTCCTTTTGGTAACTGCCAACTTTCAGGAAAATCCCCGAATCCAGTGGTATTTATTGTAGGCGGAACAGGATTTGCCCCAGCCAAATCTATGCTAGAGCAATTTTTAGAAAAATATCCCGATAATCAATTTAGTTTATACTGGGGTGCTCGCACGGCTGAGGAACTTTATCATGCTGATCTGCCCCTATTATGGGTGAATCAATACATCAACTTTGACTACCACCCCGTCATTTCCGATCCTGATCCACTTTGGTCTGGCGCCAAAGGTTTGGTACATCAATATGCATTCCAGCATCTCACCAGTTTATTGGATACTGATTTTTATCTGGCGGGATCCATTGATATGGTTAAGGCCATTTATTTAGATTTGCTCAAGGAAGGGGTTTCAAAAGAAAACATTCATTCTGATATGCTGGATATTTTAAGAGCCCAGGGTGAGTTAATATAGCTGCGGAGATCTGAATCAAAAAATCAGATCAAAAAAAGCGCCATCAGGCGCTTTTTTTATCGAAACAGCAATCTCAGTTATAACGCGATAGCCATTCTCATTTTTTTCATGGCATTCACTTCTAACTGGCGGATTCTCTCTGCCGAAACGCCATATTTATCCGCTAACTCGTGCAAAGTCGCCTTAGTATCCGCTAACCAGCGGCTACTAACGATATCTTGGCTTCTTTGATCCAAATTCGCCAATGCCAATTGTAACTGCTCACTCTGCCTGGTTTCTGTATCAGATTTCACAAATGCCTGAGCAGGATCAAGAGAGCTTTTATCTTCTAAATAATAAACTGGCGATGAACCATGAGAATCATCATCAATCGTTGGTGCATCAAAAGCTGCATCATGAACGGATAATCTTTGCTCCATCATCAACACATCTTCTTCTGTAACACCCAATTCTTTGGCAATCAGCTTGACTTCATCGCTATTCATCCAACCTAAACCTTGTTTTTTACTACGAAGGTTGAAAAACAGTTTACGTTGCGCTTTAGTGGTGGCCACTTTAACAATGCGCCAATTACGTAAAACATATTCGTGTATTTCAGCTTTTATCCAATGAACTGCAAAAGAAACCAATCGGACACCAAAACTATGGTCAAATCGTTTTACAGCCTTCATCAAGCCGACGTTGCCTTCTTGAATCAGATCGGACAGAGGTAAACCATAGCCCTTATAACTACGTGCAATATGCGCCACGAATCTTAGATGAGACATTACTAGCTGACGTGCAGCTTCTAGATCTTCTTCATCACGATAATGTGCCGCCAAAGCAATTTCTTGCTCAGCATCTAGCATGGGAATAGAATTAATAGCCTGTAAATAACCTTCAATGCTTCCCTGTGGGACAGCTAGAGAAAGTGCTTTCAGTTGTTTTGGTTCTAACAACATAACCTCTTTTGTACTCACATTGCTTAAAGGTTGAACGATCATACCAAAAAACCTCCTCAGTTATCAACCCGATAAATCATTACTTACAATTTAATCCACTGAATCATCCAAAATAGTTGATTTAAGATGACGAGAGATATCCACTACATGGACCCTTTAAAGTGAAAAAAGTTCCAAAATAGTCATGTGGTTATCATGAATGGAGTATCAATTTGAGTTTTCAAGGGTTGCTGTACCAGTTTTTTTATGATTCAACGCTTCAACCCATTGCAGTCGGAAAAAATGATCTTGGTAACTTCTAATCACATCTCCTTCCATGAAGGATGTTTTGTTTAAAGAAGGGAATTTCAATTGTGGAAAAAACATTTGCCCCAGTAATCAAAGCTCATCCTACCCAAATTGCAAACGTGAAGAAGTGTCGCCACTCATACGCAGGTTTAATTCAAAAGCCTTCCAATTTCCATCAAAATCTGGCTTTGGCTGAATATTGACATGCCCAAGCCAACCTTGAGCTGACAAAACCAATAGATATTGGAGTGATGATTGAGTTAGTTTTTCATCTTCCAAAGCTTGTACCTGATACTCTGTTACAGTTAAGCTAGTTAGAAATTATTCAATGAGCTTAACAACTTAAAATACAAGGAGTTAACTCATACGGTGCAGCGCACAAACTTTGTTTCCAGAAGGATCACGTAAATAAGCCAGATAGAGTTTGCCAATAGTGCCTTCTCGTATACCGGGGGGATCTTCACATGCGATACCTCCATTAGCGACACCAGCAGCATGCCATGCATCAGCAATTTCAGGACTTTCAGCTTGAAAACCAATGGTGCAACCATTGCCATGACAGGCAGGCTCGCCATTGATGGGAGGCGTAATAGCAAATACCCCGCTTTTCTCGAAATAGAAGCAACGACCTTTTTCATCCATAACACCAGGTCTGTATCCCATGGTACCTAAAATCGCATCATAAAAAACTTTCGATTTTTGAACGTCATTGGCGCCGACCATAATATGACTAAACATTGTTTTGAACCTCGTTGTGTAAATGGGTGGAAAAATTAGATGAATAACACTTTAGTATTGTTTTTGGCTAAAAGCTAGTGTTTAAACTTGGTTATGCCACGAAGTTTTTTTGGATAAAGTGTGGATAAAGGAATAAAGTGAAGGGATAAAGTGTGTGTCCATTTGTTTTTTAAAGGGATAAAGTGTGTGTCCATTTGTTTTTATTTGTTTTTTTGAAGTGAAGGGATAAAGTGTGTGTCCATTTGTTTTTACTTTCAGCAGCCATACTGGCTGTGCAAACCATGGAACCCATAAAAAAAACGGCTATGGCTAATGGGGGGAATTTGGGCATTGATGAATCTCCAGATCATACGTCGTTTCAAAATATTAGTCGGTGTTAGTTTATCAAATTTAACGATTTTCATCGAAAAAAGCGTTGTATATGAAAGGGTTACATCAAAAAGCAGGTACAGCCCAACTACTTTCGCAACACTTTATACTCTGTAACTGATTTTAAAAAGAAAATATATTCTATCAATGTTTTGCTATTCTATAAGAGAAGAGCAAACTTTGTTATCCAAGGAATCCCATTATGAAAAGCAGTATCGGTCTGCAGGTATCCATTTTTCAACGTTTACTGATCATGTCTTTATTCGTCATCAGCCTTGTGGGATGGTTTTCGTGGCATTTTGGCTCGGTGGCTGAATTTCATCTATTTGGATTAGCCACTGCAAGCCGTACATTAAACGTACTATTGGGAGTCGTTTTAACCACTATTGCTCTAATTGTTCCTTTGACCTCAAACCTTTACTCTCCAAAACTGGTTAAACTCTTTGTCTCTCAACCGATTATTATTGGCGGACTAATCACACTTATATTGGCGATTTTATTTAATTTAAGTAGTCATTTTTTCAACACATCTCATCCTTGGTATCCCACCATATCAGCTATATCTATCACCTTCGCTTATTTTAGTCTTGCCAGCATTATTCCTTACTTATTCATGATCAGTCGCTTTTTACGACCCAGTTATTTCATTCCCACATTATCGGCAAGGGCAATGAAACGCATCGTAAAAATTCAAACCAAAGGCGGTAATCGTCAAGACTGGGTAGAAGTCATTAAAACTGTAGATGTACTAGCCAATATTGCGCTAACCAGTATGAAACGCAATGATCAACAGTTAATCATTTTAATACTACGATTTCTCCAAGAAATATTATGCAATATAACGCTGATCTCTGGTAAGAGCCGTTACTTAGAACCAGGAGAAAGCGCTTTGTTCTTTTCTGGCTTAACAAGAGAAGCAAAACAACACCTGGAAGATAGTGGGTTATGGCCAGAAGCCTATGTTTTATTTCATTTTGTGAGGATCACCGAAATTTGTGATCATCAGCAAAATGTTGTCTTTTCTGAATCAGGTAAATTAATGGTGGCAACCCTGATTCAAGCCGAAAAAAATAATTGCGAAGGTGTGATGGAGTTAATTATTTTGTCCATGAATACATTAATGCGCACAGCTATTGATACCAAGGACACGTCCAAGTTTCAAAATCTTTCTTATTATTATGTACTCGCTGCTGATGGAATATTCACATCCCAAACTTGGATGAATGAACTCGTAAGACACTTAAAACATTATGGCCGTTTAGCCGAGAAAAATGGTGTGGTTCGTGCTCGAGAAACTGTGGTCTATGATCTTTGTGCCTTAGCCTCCTATTTGTTTGAAGCTAAAGCAGATAATGCCTCAGACTTTTTGCATCACCAATTGATTCCATATTTAAGATTTTCATCGGATGCAAGCTCCTATCTCTCCAAAGCCACTCTCCAAGCAATAGTAAAACTCTATTGGCAAATCAAATCCATCGATGATGATAACGACCAACTTGAGTTAAGTCGGAAAAATAACAGCGGAGAAATGCTACGTAAATTATTTTTAGAGGATGACAATAAACATGCAGAGATATTGCACGTTATGCTTCAAGATAATAAACCATTGCACTGGGAATTAAATGATCGGTTATTACGTTTTTCTTATATACCGATGAAACCAAAAAATCTTGCGGAAAAGTTTCTTGAAGCATATAAAGCCGAACAGAGTTCTTTGGAGAATCTTTCTGAATAATTGATTCCAAAAAAGATTTAATCGCAATGCACTTATGACTTGAATTCAGGCCAGTTAAAAGCATGGAAATAACAAAAATAAATGCTATTACTTCCGTTGATATGATTTGAATGATTCTTGTCGAATCCATAATCGATTCCTATTGATTACTTTAAAAGTTTTCCTGTTTCATAATTAAACCACAAAATTAATACACTTTCAGAATAGAGTTCTTATCAAATACAAAAGGAGATCTCAGCCTCCTTTTGAACTTCTCTTTTAATCCACCAATCCATATTGGCTTTTCAAAATCTCAATGATTTCAGCTTTAGGATTTTCAGATAAAACTAATTTCTTACCAGTGATTTTTTCTGCTATCCCTATATAGGTTTTAGAAACATCCATTAATGCAGAAACTGGTAGAGCGTTGTCTCTGGCTAATACACTCCTTTCTTCCATGCGATTTTTATTTAATAAAATATCTGGATCTGGAAAATGGTTTAATAAAAATTGACGGAATGATTCTTTTGATTTTTCTAAAATAACACCTTCGCGCTTAGAAGGTCCATCCCAAATTCTTGAAGAGTCTGGGGTACCCACTTCATCCATATAGATCAGTTTTTCATTTCCAGCTTTGTCTGTGACATAACCAAACTCAAACTTAGTATCAATAAAGAGTTGATCTAATTTGGCTAGCTCATCACTAATCACGTTAAAGCCTTCTTTTAATAATTTTTCATATAAAGCGATATCTTCGACTTTAGAAAAGTTAAAGGCTTGATAGTTGTCTTGAATATTTTGACGAGAGATATTCACATCATCCTGAGCAGGGACACCAGGTATATCATTTAAGATACCTTTGGTTGAAGGCGTGATGAGTAGTTCGGGTAATTTTTGATCTTTTTGCAGACCTTCTGGCAATTGAATGCCACAGAAATCTCTTTCGCCATTGGCATAAGAACGCCACATAGAGCCAGTGATATATTGACGTGCAATGGCTTCAATTTTCAATGCGCTGGCTTTTTGTACAATCCATACAAAAGGATGAGGAATTTCTAAAATATGGCTATCTGCTAGACCATTTTCTTTAAATAGTTTAAACCAGTGATTCGAAATAGCGTTAAGGGCTGCGCCTTTTCCTGGAACACCGTTCAGCCCACCTTCACCGTGCCAAATACAATCGAATGCAGAGATACGATCACTGATCACCATAATGGCTAAAGGCGCATCGGGTGCGACATCATAATGACGTTCTTGAATCAAACGCTTACTATCTGCCTCTGTTAACCAATAAACAGAACGCACTTTGCCACTATGCACTGGGGCATGGGTTCTAATAGGGAGATCATTGTTAACGGCCAAAACGTTTTGTGCTGAAGTCATGCTCACTTTCCTCTTTAAATAAGTGTCACATTAGGGGGAATCTTTGATATTTGTAGATAAAACGCTTTTCTGCTTTTTATCCTCATCATTAACGTAATTTTTCATCCGTGCTCAAAAGACGAGCTTCGTTTTCTAACATCACAGGAATATCGTCACGAATGGGATAAGCTAAACCACTGGCGTAGCAAATCAGCTCGCTTTTATCCTTACTCAGCTCAACAGGCGCTTTGGTGACAGGACAAACCAGTATATCAAGTAGTTTTTTATCAATCATGTTGTTTCCAAAAGTTGTTGTGTATTGAAAGTTTTTGAGGGGGTTGTCCCTTCATCAAAAGCGCGGGATCTAGGCGCACATCAAACCAATTAATGCGCCAATCAAGGTGTGGTCCAGTGGCGCGCCCCGTCGAACCCATTTTTGCAATAAGTTGACCTTGTTTAACAGATTGCCCCGACTTCACCAGCAATTTACTGAGATGCAAAAAGGTGCTGTTAATACCATCACCATGATCAAGGATCAGCGTTCCTCCCGAATAATACATATCTGGGACTGCGAGGGTAATCACACCATCTGCAGGCGCAATAACCACTGAACCAACAGGGCCTGCTATATCCAGCCCATAATGAGGGCTTTTAGGTTCGCCATTTAATATTCTTTGACTACCATATTCACCCGTAATCTCTCCTGCTGCAGGCCAAATAAACTGTCCAAAAAAAGCTTGCTGCTGTGAACGCGTCGTTCTGGCCTTTTTGACCTCGGCAACATCTTTTGCAATCCGTGCCAACAGTTCAGGCTTTTTCGGATTCACTTTGGCATCAGGTAAACCATCTATACGTTGAATTTTGAACTCTCGTGGCTTCAAATTCAGGATTTGTTGCTGAATTTCCCCTTTTTCACTCACTATCTTCAATTTGGCAGTGGTTGCAGCATCACGGGGAAAGCCAAAAGCAAAAGTCCCCTTCTCGGTGACCATCACCGGTTGATCATCTAAATAAACCTTATCCGTGGCTTTAACTTGACCACGCATCAAGCCACCCGCTGTCGCTTCCCCTATGAGATCAATAGGTTGCGAATATGCTATCGGCAACAATAGAGCCACTATGGCCCAATAGCCAAATTTAATCATGGTTTTCATTATTTTCATGAGTGGGTTTGAGATTTTGAACAATACCAACTTCGATAGCTTCTGGAGATTTGAGCATATCCATCATCGCTTTGTGGATAAAATCAA
>Ga0210032_1002168_pt1 | contig 9578 bp, 8 predicted proteins | sample CryGeyCG2114_250_2_FD_185458 | JGI IMG/M metagenome (GOLD analysis project Ga0210032, IMG submission 185458) | Groundwater microbial communities from aquifer - Crystal Geyser CG13_big_fil_rev_8/21/14_2.50 (SPAdes) (version 2) | ecosystem: Environmental > Aquatic > Deep subsurface > Groundwater ... | reverse complement strand
AATAAATCACGTCTAAAGGAAATGAAAATCAGGCCCAACAGCCTGATTTTTTTATTTATAGATAGTTTGCAATTTTGTGAGGCCAAAGAAACTTATGCAGATCAATTTATCCCCAGGTAAAAAAGCCTACTTCGCATCCGATTTTCATTTAGGGGTTCCCACTTTTGAGAAAAGCCTAATACGCGAAAGGAAAATTGTGCGCTGGTTAGACAAAGTCTCTACTGATGCCCAAGTCATCTTTCTAGTGGGCGATCTTTTTGACTTCTGGTTCGAATACAACCATGCTGTCCCTAAGGGATTTACTCGGTTTTTGGGCAAGTTGGCCGAACTCAGCGACAAAGGGATTGAATTGGTCATTTTCACGGGCAACCATGACCTGTGGATGTTTGGTTACTTAGAAAAAGAACTCAACGCTAAAATCGTTAAAGACCCCATCGATGTCAAAATAGATGGTCTATCCATCCTAATAGGGCATGGAGATGGTCTTGGACCTCATGATCAGGGGTATAAAACGCTTAAAAAAATCTTTACCAATCCATTTTTTCAGTGGTGTTTCCATTGGCTCCATCCAAATATAGGCATTGGTTTGGCTAATTTTTGGTCGAGGAAAAGCAGGGCACAGGGACACGAAAAGGAGCAAATATTTTTGGGAGAAGAGGAATGGCTTTGGCAATACACTAAACTCAAGGAACAACAGCAGCACAGAGACCTTTATATTTTCGGGCATCGACACCTACCGCTCGATCTAGTTGTGGCTGAAAACAGTCGCTATGTTAATTTAGGGGAATGGATTAACCATTTTACTTATGGGGAATTGAGCGAAGGGCATTTTGAACTCAAAAAATTTGAGCACTAAAACCCTCATAATATCGATTTTGCTTACGTTAATGGCCTCGGCCGTTAGTGCCCAGCAATGGAAGAAATTCGCCAGTATTGAGTTCGAACAAAATATTGAACAAGTTTCAATTGATAGACAGGGCAATATTTACCTAGAGGTGGCCTCTGGAGCGATTGAGAAGTACGATCGCAATGGAGTTTTTCAACGCCACTTCTCTCCCAACAAAAAGTCTAATCCCAGTCTGATTGAAGCTTGGCAAGGATTGCGCGTTTTCGTCTTCTATAAGGATTTTCAAGAATATTTATTCCTCGACAGATTGATGAACAGTTCTGAAAGATATACCCTCGATAATCAAAAAATTTCGGGATACTCTAGTATCGCTACCCTAGCAGCAGATAACAACTTATGGGTTTTAGATGCGCAAGCCCTAAGCCTGAAGAAGATAGACATCAGTAATCAAGAAATCATTATCGAGACGTTCCTCAGCCTTAATTTAAGTCCTCCTCAATACGACTTCACCACGATGCGCGAATATCAAAACCTATTGTTCATTGGAGATAGAAAAAATGGGGTGCTCGTTTTCGATAATATTGGAAATTATATTGAAACACTACCAATTGCAGGCGTTGACTATTTCAGTTTTAATGAAACCAACCTAATCGCCCAAAAAGGTAACAAGCTGATTCTTTTTGATATCTACAAAAGACAAAAAAAAGAAGTCAGTTTACCTGACTCCTCTACTTACTCATTTGTATTAATGGAAAACACTAGAGTTTTTCTTTTTGGCACCAACAAGCTGGATATTTATGAATTAAACTAATTTCCGCGGTTACTTTCACCAGTATAAATATCCAGAATTAGCTGTCTGAAAAGGATGGTGTATTTCGCTTGAACCAACTGAAGCTCCCCATTATTCTTCCCGTTTAAACTTTGTAAATAAGTCACAAAATCAATCGTTCCGTTCTCATAACGGCTCTTGGCAAACTCAAAAGCCATATTCAAATTGATCATACTTTGTTTCGCAGCAGCGTAGGTACTCTTTGCGTTCACAAGATTCAAATAGGCCTGTTGAACCAAATTGGTAAGGTTGTTTTTAGCTTGCTGCAGACCCAATTCTGAGTTCAACATTTGAATTTTGCTCTGCTGCACTTGATTTCTATTTTGGAACCTTGTGAAAATCGGAATATTCAAATTAAGACTTGCTTGCTTAGATCTGTTTTGATCGAACTGAGTTCCCACGTCCAAAACCTGAACTGGAAGGATCAATTGGCCCGAACCATCCCTGAGTTTAATATTCGATGACCAGCTTGTTCCATAGCCTCCATTGATGGTCAAACTCGGCATCCATAAAAATTGTGCTGCCTTAAGATTCTTTTGAGAAGCCGCCAAATTCAACTCTGCGGACTTAACGGCTGGCGAAAAAGACATAGATTTTTCAAAAACAGTATTGTAGTCTCCAATGCTTTGCTCCAATTCTGCATCATTGGTGGTGATACCTTCAAATTGATAGTCTTTCGATGGGTCCAATAGCAATAATTGCAACAGCGTCAACCTGTTACTTTCCAGGCTATTTCTAAGGTTTACAATATTCAAATCTTGTTGAGCGACTTGAGACCTAAAATTGTACACCTGCTCCATGTTGCCAACTCCAGCTTTCTCTCTCTTTTCTTCTCTGTCCAATTGCTCATTGAGTAATCCTCTGGTTTGCTCTGCTATTTTCAGGTTTTCTTCGGTAGTAATTACTTGCAAAAAAGAGAATACAATACTGGCTTCGGTAGATTGAATATTACTCTTAATGGTTTCTTCTGAAGCATCATAGAGTATCTTATTACGCTGCATTCCAAGTAAATTAGAAAAACCATCAAATACAGTAATACTACCACCAATTGAGCCCCCTCCCGATAATGTGGTTGTATTTACCAATGACCCTGAAGTATTATCGAACTGAAGACCTTCATTCCAGTTGTGCGATGCGCCTGCACTCAAAGAAGGTAGAAAATTGAATTTACTCTGCGTTAGGTTGGCCTTTGCAGCAATGGCATTATTTCTTGCTCTTTTAATGTCAAGGTTGTTTTCAAGTGCAATTTGAATGCACTCCTCCAAGGTGAGCACTTCTTGCGCCTTAAGTATCGGAGATACCAACAAGGCCAAACAAAAAGTAAATATTAGTTTTTTCATGATTTCAGTTTTCTATCCAAAAGGCAATATTGACCTTACACGTTGCCCTTAGCCGTGTGAAATTTTGCCCCGGAATTGCACCGGGGCTATTCAGATAATTTGAGGTAAGCGATTAAACGAGTGAATTTTCCTTTGAATTGATGCTTTCAGATACAATCTGGCCATCAAACAAGTTGATAATTCTATGGGCGTATTCAGCGTCTGTAGCAGAGTGAGTTACCATAATCACAGTAGTGCCACTCTCATTCAGGTTGCTCAACAATGACATTACTTCTTGTCCATTGGTAGAGTCCAAGTTACCAGTAGGCTCATCCGCAAGAATCAAGTTTGGCTTTGCAACAACGGCCCTTGCCACTGCAACCCTCTGCTGCTGACCACCAGAAAGTTGTTGTGGAAAGTGATCTTTTCTATGCATGATTTGCATTTGCTCCAACACTTCTTCAACGCGCTTTTTACGATCAGCGGTTGGGTACTTCAAATAGATCAATGGCAATTCAACATTTTCAAAAACAGTCAACTCATCGATGAGATTAAAGCTCTGGAAAACGAAACCAATGTTTCTTTTTCTCAATTCAGCTCTTTGTCTTTCTGAATACCCCGATACTTCTTCGTCATAGAAGAAAAACTCTCCTTCAGAAGGATTATCTAAAAGACCGATGATGTTAAGCAAGGTAGATTTTCCGCAACCAGAAGGCCCCATTACGGCTACAAACTCGCCTTCTTTGATTTCTAGATTTACGTTACCCAGCGCTGTAGTTTCTACTTCGTCAGTGTAGTAGAACTTCTTGAGCCCTTTAGTTGTGATTAGATTTTTTTTGTTTTCCATTTTTGAAAAAGTTAAAGGTTGTTGTGAATTAATATATTATTTTTTAATAATAAGTTTGTCTTTGTCTTCGTATCCATCGTAAGACGATGTGATCACTTGCTCGCCTGGCTTCAAGCCTTCAAGCACTTCGTATTGACGAGTATTTTGATTTCCAATGCTGATATTTCTTTTTACCGCAAAGTCTCCAGAATGATCAACCACGAAAATCCAGTTACCGCCTGTGGTTTGGAAAAAGCTTCCTCTTGGAATCATCACTGCTTGGCGCTCCTCGCTCAATTGAAGCCTGATGGGCACGGTTTGCCCTCTTCTAATTTCTTCTGGCACTTCATTTTCGAAAAGCATTTCTACATTGAACTGGCCATTATTGATTTCAGGGAAAATTTTACGAATCACTAATGAGTAATTTTTACCTGCAAAATCGAAGCTTCCTTTTAAACCGTCATAAACTCTGGCTAAATAATGCTGATCTACTCTTGCAATAATTTTGAAACCGTTCAAATCATCAATTTGAGCAATGGTTTGGCCTGCGTTCACATTCTGACCTACCTCGACATTCACGGTAGAAAGAAGCCCCGATATTTTGGCCGTTACCCAAAGGTTATTCAAATTTCCTTTTACAATCTCCAAACTCTCTTTTGTGGATTCCAGTCTTTCTTCATTTTGCTTTGTGCTGGTAACCGCGTTCAATGAATCGAACTTTGCTGACTCAATCTCATTCACCCTTCTGGCGATCAATCGCTCATATCTTCGTTTTGAATTCAAAAAATCCTGCTCTGAAATTACTTTATCTTTCCAAAGCTGCTGGTTCCTTTCGTAGGCATCCTTTGCTTCATCAATATCAAAATCCAGATTGATAATGCTCGATTTTGATTGAAAAAGCCTTTGCTTAAGATTTAAGTTTGTGTTTTCTATGTCATTTCTTAGCAGGTTGGCTTGAGTCTGTTCTCTAATGTAGTTCATCTCAAGGTTGTCGTTTTCCAATTTAAGAATAGTATCACCTTCTTGAACTTCTACTCCTCCTTCTAAGAATTTCTCATCCACATTGCCCCCAACTATGGCATCTAAAAAAATTGTGGTTTTTGGGTTAACTGTCCCTTCTACAGGGATAAACTCCTGAAATGCACCTTCTGTAACAGTAGCTACATTGATTTTATCCAGCTCTACGTTGAGTTTCGAAGATTTATCTGCAAATATGAATACGTACAGAATCAGAGAGACCACCCCTGTTATTCCTAAAATCGTAAGTATTCGTTTTGCTGTCCAAGTCTTCTTCTTGATTTTTCTATCCATTGCCATTTTGAGTGTATTTTCTAATCCGGGCTGCCTTACCCAACAAGGATGCCACAAATTCAAATCACTCTTTTTCAACTACTTAATATAAAATCATGTCGCAAGCGAAGGGCAAGAGTGTACAATATCAGCACAAGAATTGATCGGAATCGAACACAAGACTAAAGAGAAACCCGAAGCGCCCTTAGGATTTTGGGCATAAAAAAAGGCTCGATTTGGTCAGAATCGAGCCCAAAGGTCAAAAACTCAAAATATCTGAATTAATGCTATATTAATTCAAAACAACGTGTGCAATATATGATACATAAATCACTTTCACAAAATCAATTGCCCAATAATTTAGTCAGCCATTAAAAAAGTATCTCGTGACTGACACACTTATTGAAAGCCTAAGCATCGTTTTGGGTTTCAATAACCTTAGAAAATTGAGAATAGACCATTCCTTAATTCTAATTAACTACATTTATGGTGTACGAATACAGTACACTTTTCGAACGTTTGCGTACATTCATGCCGCTCTTTTGTTACATTGGACTCAACCAGTGCGGTTGGCACTATTATAGGCTATGGGGAGCAGCGCAACTTTTAAACGAATACAACTGTGGAGAACGAACTAGGTAAAATTTTAATCATTGATGATGATGAGGACGTATTGATTGCTGCAAAACTATTGCTGAAAAAGCACGCTAAGGAAGTCATCATTGAGAAAAACCCCAAGAAGATCCCCTTTTTGATGAATAATGGCACTTACGATGTCATCATGCTCGATATGAATTTCAGTAAGGACATTACCAGCGGAAAAGAAGGCTATTATTGGCTAGAACAAATTCTTGATGCCGACCCTACTGCAGTAGTCATTCTGATTACTGCCTTTGGTGATGTAGAAATGGCGGTAAAAGGACTGAAAGAAGGCGCTACTGATTTTGTGCTCAAGCCTTGGCAAAATGAAAAACTCATTGCTACGCTCTCAAGCGCGGTAAAATTAAAGCGTTCCTACAAAGAAGTTGATAAACTCAAAAGTGCGAAAAAACAGTTGGAGGACGAGCTGAGCAAGCCTTTCAAGGATATTATTGGAGAAAGCCCTTCCATGAAAAGTGTTTTCTCCATTATTGATAAAGTTGCAGGAACAGATGCCAACGTGCTGGTGCTCGGTGAAAACGGAACAGGTAAAGAGCTAGTAGCCAGGGCGCTACACCAACGCTCTCTTAGAAAAGACAATGTCTTTGTGGGAGTAGATATGGGAGCAATTACTGAGACCCTTTTTGAAAGCGAACTTTTTGGTCATAAAAAGGGTGCCTTTACAGATGCTAAAGAAGACAGAACAGGGCGCTTTGAAATTGCCAATAATGGCACGCTATTTTTAGACGAGATTGGCAACTTAAGTATGCCACTCCAATCCAAGCTGTTAACTGCCATTCAAAGGAGAGAAGTTACCAAGATTGGCTCTAATAAATCGGTAGAAATCGACATTCGATTGATTTGCGCTACCAATATGCCACTATATGATATGGTGCATGATGGTTCCTTCCGCCAAGATTTACTCTATAGAATTAACACCGTTGAGATTCACCTTCCTCCTTTGAGAGATCGCCAGGACGATATCATATTGCTGGCAGAGCATTTCGTCAAAGTATATTGCGATAAATACAGAAAGGAAAGAAAGAAATTGGCAGCTTCTACTTTAAAGAAGTTGCAGAAATACGCTTGGCCGGGCAACATCCGTGAGTTGCAACATGCGATTGAAAGGGCCATTATTATGGGTGAGGGCAATCACCTTATGCCTGAAGATTTCTTTTTCTTGGTTCAGAAGCAAGACGCAGTGAGCGAGGCTGCGGACAACTTCAATCTTGACGAAGTTGAAAAGAACGTTATTCTAAAGGCCATCAATAAACATGGCGGTAACATTTCGAAAGCAGCCAAGGAGTTGGGTTTAACGCGCGCTTCGTTATACCGAAGACTGGAAAAACATGGGCTTTAAGAATCTGCGCTTCTCTGTTATTGTAAGGGTTATTTTGCTGATCGGTACTATTTTCCTTTTGGCCTATACCTTTTTCAAAACCGAAAATCAGGTAAATATTTTCTTTATCAGCTTGGCACTACTGCTGGAAGTTTATCTGCTCATAAGGTCGTTGGAAAAGTCGAATCGGGAGATTTCAAACTTCTTAAGTTCGATCAAGTACGATGACTTTACAGCAACCTATCCCGAAAAAGGAAATTCCGCTTCGGTAGATCAGTTGTATAGAGAGTTCAACAATGTAATTAAAAAATTTCGTGAAATCCGTGCTGACAAAGAGGCTAACTACCACTATTTCAGGACAATAGTTCAGCACGTGGGTATCGGGCTCATTACCTTCAATAAAAAGGGTGACGTGCAGATCATCAACAGTGCGGCCAAAAAACTGATTGGTGTTGAGGGGATCCAAAATATCTATGAATTGAGCAAGGTGAGTCCTAAACTGGTAGAATCTTTGGTAAAGCTCAAAACTGGCGGTAGTGATTTGATCAACTTCACGCAAGACGGCACAAATACTCAGCTGTCTATTTATGTAATTGAACTGATCCTTCGGGGAGAAGAGTTTAAACTGGTTTCTGTTCAAAACATTCAATCCGAATTGGAAGAAAAGGAAATGGAAGCATGGCAAAACCTAATTCGCGTTTTGACCCATGAAATCATGAACTCTGTGACCCCTCTCTCTTCATTGGCCGCCACAGTCAGAGACAACTTAGTCGATAATATCGAAGATGACGTTCCAATCGAGAAAGAGGAGCTAGAAGACATCTACCTGGCCGTGCAGACAATAGAGAGAAGAAGCCAAGGGCTTATCCGCTTCGTTTCTGACTTTAGGAATTTAACCAAAATTCCACAGCCCAAACTCGCCATCGAAAGCATTAGGCGGGTGCTGGATTATATACATGTATTATTGAAGCATGAACTTGAGCAAAAGAAAATCAAGTTGAGCCTGAGCGTTGAACCCATTGATTTAAAATTTACGATAGACAAGGAGCTTATCGATCAGGTGCTGATTAATATTCTGCAAAATGCAATCCATGCCTTAGATGAAAACACGGAAGAACGCCATATCATGATCAGGGCATTTGTGAATGAATACAATCGGCCTACAATTGTGATCCGAGACAATGGCTGCGGAATTGACGAAGAGGCACTTGCCAAAGTTTTCATTCCCTTCTTTACCACAAAAAAACAAGGCTCGGGCATTGGTCTTAGTCTTTCGAAACAAATAATGAGAAAACATGGTGGCGGAATTAGCGTAAAGTCTGTGATTAACGAAGGCACTGAATTTACACTGAGGTTTTAGATTTTTGTGTAAATGAACTATCTTCCGACATTATTCTGAACACCTACCGATCCAATGAGTGAAATACAACAAAAAGTCACACAAATTTTAGTAGACAAAATAGGCATCGCATCAACAGAAGCCACCCTAGATGCAAATTTCATAAAAGACCTTGGTATTGATTCGCTCGATTATGCCGAAATCGTGATGGAGTTTGAACAAACCTTCGAAATCCGAATTCCCGACAATGATGCGGAGCAATTACAAACCATAGCACAGGCGGTAGACTACATCTCTAAGAAAGTCAATCAAAATTGACACTCCCTAGCTCAAGGTTATTCCAATATTAAGAGAATCACCCGTTTCACTCATAATCGTATCAATTCGTTAAAAAATCGTTGACGCAAGGGTCAAATTCAAAGTGTAACTTGAAACATACCCCCTTGCACCGTGAAAAATAACTGTAAAACCATTGTTATTTCTGACGTTCACCTAGGCACAAAAGGATCAAAGTCTAAGGAACTTGTCAGATTTTTGAAACAATATCATTGTGAAAACCTGATTCTAAATGGCGACATCATTGATGGATGGCAGCTCAAAAAATCAGGCAAATGGAAGAGAAAACATACCCGCTTCTTTTCAGCACTCCTTAAGAAGATCGAGAATGACGGCACGAAAGTAACCTACCTGAGGGGCAATCACGATGACTTTTTAGATCAAATCTTGCCCTTCACTATGGGCAACCTCACGATTCAAAAAGACATGATCTATGAGTCGGCAGGGAAAAAATTCTACATCGTTCACGGAGATATTTTTGATGCGATTACCCGCCAATTCAAATGGATTGCCAAACTCGGTGATATTGGCTACACTTTTCTACTTTGGTTGAATCGACAATATAATTACAGAAGACTAAAAAAGGGTCTTCCTTATTTTTCGCTTTCGCAAGCCGTAAAAGGAAAGGTGAAGCAAGCTGTAAAATACATTGATGATTATGAGCAACAGTTGGCCGCAATGGCAAAATACAAAGGTTGTGATGGAATAATTTGCGGCCACATCCATCAACCTGCCATGAAAGAAATTGAAGGAATCACCTATTTGAATTCCGGTGATTGGGTGGAGTCGCTTACTGCTCTGGTCGAGGATTTTA
>Ga0210032_1002160_pt1 | contig 9613 bp, 7 predicted proteins | sample CryGeyCG2114_250_2_FD_185458 | JGI IMG/M metagenome (GOLD analysis project Ga0210032, IMG submission 185458) | Groundwater microbial communities from aquifer - Crystal Geyser CG13_big_fil_rev_8/21/14_2.50 (SPAdes) (version 2) | ecosystem: Environmental > Aquatic > Deep subsurface > Groundwater ... | reverse complement strand
CTCGGTACGCAAGATAGCCCCGCCACTCTGTTCATTGCCACACTTGATCCCCACGATGTCACCGGGTCCAGCGAGCGGCACGTTGCGTGGAACAATTGGAATCTGCTGCACCAGAGTGCCTGCGGGCCCGGTGCCTGTCAGCTCAAGGGCGACCGGAATTTCCGAGCGTAACTTGACGCGACCGGCGATGTCGTCGTCCGTAATCTGGTTGCCTAGTCCTTGCCGCAACCAAGGGAAGAATGAATAGACTGGGAGGTTACTCATGCGGCCTTCCTTAGTTCGAATTGTGGTACCACGTGCATGGTGCCGGCAAGCTCGGGTTTCTGCACGACGGCCTGCTGCATATACTCCTCAGCTGCGTGATAACTGCCAAACACAGATGTGCCGGCTACAATGGTATTGTTGGATGTGTATGCAACACCGAACCATTCGGTATCGGTCTTAATAACGTCCTTGAAGGGCTGCATCTGATTCTTGAGCCGGGCCGAAAGCGGCGAGCGTGCTGCGGCGTTGCCGCCCAAGAAGTGATGGAACAGTGCCCCGGAAAAATCCACAAATCTCTTCTTGAAGCGCTTATAGTTTGTGTCAATGATGATCTGCTCGTAACGCACAATGCGGCGAACCACGAGGCTAGAGCGGAGCTGGTTGCCGGTAGCGGAGATATCCACACCGCCATCTTCTTTGGCGAAAGCAGGTGCGGAGAGCTTCTTGTCCCGGCTCATGGCATGGAACTGCGCTGGCGCGAATTCCTCCCGCACTGGATTGGCGATCCCGAGGCCTTTCGTTTTCGCGTCCAAGGACACATCCAGGGTAAAGTGGTTGTACATGGTCGGCTTCTGGGTACCGAAGAGATCGATTGTGCTGTTAAGCGGCACGGCCCGCTGTGTCACGCGCAGTGTTCCCACCGGGTGCATCACGAACTCCTTGGTTTCGCCGACAACACGGAGTGACACGAGCAGGTTGCCACTCTTTGGAGGCAGCGCACTCCAGTTCGGCTCCTTGGCCAGTTCTTCGGCCAGGACAGGAAATACGTCGATCGGCGGAAGCGTGGTGTCCTGCTCCTGTCCCCACGTCTCGTCGAAATTCGCCGTGATGTCGAAGAAGAAGAATGAAATAGATCCTCGGCCCTTGGCATGCCATGGAGTTGGCCCTTCGAGCGCTAGATCCAGCGAGATGCTGAAGACACCCGTTCCGCCAACCTTGAGCGATACCGACGCACCCAGCTCGATGACAAAGTAGAACGGTGAGAATTGGAACAACGCGTCGAAGTGGAAACTGCCTTCGACGCTGATAGGGCCTAAGCCGAAGTACAGTTCGGCGCTGGCGCCGAACTGCACCGTGTTCGTTGTGACCGCGAAATAGCATGCGACCCTGATGCGGGCCTGGTCCTTGTCGAGTATGCAGATAGCCAGTCGCTTGGGAGAGGGGAACGGTAGCGGTGGCGGTATAAAGCGTGGATGGAAGCCGCCCACGCTGAGCACGAAGTTGGCGTCGTCGCCCCAGGCAAACAGCACACCTATTTCACCCTCTAGTGTGAATGTCAAAACCCTCGAGTCAAAGATGCTCGCGAATAACCAGAGACGCTTCTTGTCAAACTCGATAGCCCCAACGAACGCCACTTGGAGAACGAGTATCGGTGCTTTCTCGTCCGGCAGGATGCACTTCAGAACACCAAGGATTGCGAGATTGCCGGGAATCTCGATGATGACGCCGAGTGAGAGCGTAATGAGCGGCGGTGAACCCCATCCGAGCTTCGCCATTGGACCGATGAGGAACTTGCCTTCGAACGGCGGGAAAATTGTGCGTAGGTCACTGATGATGCGCGGCGCGTTGGCCACCACGTTCTTTGGGAACATGATGTTATTCACTGCGCCAGTGCGCACGCCGTCGGCCAACGGCTGAAGCTTGACCGTGCGGTTCAGGCCGAGCAACCCGCCAACACCAATGAGCGTAAAGCCCATACCAATCTGGATGCCGGTTCCGAACTCGGCGGTGATGATGATGAGCAACGAGAAGCCCTTGGAGCTGTCAGGCATCCGCGTAGTCACGAGGCCGACGGCAGTCAGGGTGAGGAAGTTGGCAATGGATAATTCCATAACGCCGGCGTACTCCTCTTTGTCGAAGTCGAAGTAGAGGTAGCCTCCACCCTTGACGGCGCTTGCGTCGATGGCAAGGCCGACGCCTTTGGGTGGCTTGAAACCAATGGACAGGTCGAGAGGACCGATTCCGCCGCCCCCGCCATCGAGGAACTTTGAATCGACCGCAAGCCCTAGGTTTTCGACCGAGGCCTGCAGCGGCCCAAGCGTGGCCCGTATCGTGGCGCCAGCAGTGAAACGCAGCCCGCCGTTGGCCAGCTTGGCACCAATAGTCAGGGCGTCGATGTCAATGGGGCCTAGGGAGATGTGCGAAGGAATCGCGATCTCGAGCCCGCCGCTGCCGCTGAAGTAGACACCCTGCTTCCAGGAATAGCCTAGGGTAAGGTCAAAACTTGCAGTGATGCCATCCTCGGGAAGAAGGGTGTTGAGGAAACCGTCACCTTCTCCGGCAGCAATTATCAGGCGCAGCTCCTTGACCGGGAGCTCGACGAAAAGATCGAGCCGGTCGCCCACCTCGAGCCCGACCTGCACGCCGATGCTTCCGAGTTCCACCCGAGTCCCATCGGTGCTTCCGAAGAGGATGCTGTGCGTCCCGGGTGGTGCCCGCCGTTCCACTAGGATGCGGAAGATGACTTTGGGTGGCGAGACCGCGCCCCCTAGAGAGCCAATCAAGATGCCCTCAGGCCGGACCGAGATACCAAACGGGGCAAGTGCCTCAGCAGACCCAGACAGGCGGATGTGCCAGCCATCCCCAGCGTCGAGCTCCTCAGCGACGCTGATCATACCGAAGGGAACCACACCCAGCCCTGGCGAACCCGCCGCCGAACGACTTAAACGCAGAAGGGTTAGGCCAACGTCGCCGCTTGTGCCTTCCCTGTCCAGCGTCAAGAGCGGCAGTCTAAGCTGGTGCAGTGGGAGCCGGGCGCTGGCGATTGTGTCGTCCATGCTTGCCCCGGGTTCTTCATGGGCGAACTGCACCGGGATGCCCAGATACCACAGGAGCCCTCGCAGCCGGATCAGCAGTGAGTCGGCGTCGAAGTCATCCGTTCCCCAGCCGTACACCTCCCGCGCAGTAGCCGGAAGATCGGTGAATAGCCGCGGAACGCGTGAGTAGATGACGGCCGGGAAGAACTGATCTTCGCGCCCGCCGGGGTCGATTACACCCACTAAAAGGAAGGCGTAGTAGAGCGCTGGATGAGCTGTGCGGAGGTAACGAATAACGAGGTAGTCGAGCAGTTGCTTGCCAAGGTTCTGTAACTCTGCAGGTACGTCGTTTTTCAGCTGGAGGCCATTAAGTGCATCAACCGCATCGAGCATCTGCGCCAACTGGCGCAGGAGCTCGATGATTTGGGAAGACTCCACCTCACCAGCCTCGGCGATGGAGCGGAGGGCACCGTAAAGACCCTGGAGATTGTTAGCGATACCTTCCAGTTTGGCGACGCCGCCAGGTTCCAACAAGCGGTCAAGGTCTAGTCCGCTCTCGGCCATTAAGGCGCTCACACCTGCGATGCCGCCTTGGCATGCATCAGCCAGCGGTTGGAGAAGGCACGAGGCCTCGAGGATGATCGTCTCGAAGGTTCCTGTCTGATTGGAGGCCATCGCGTACTCTCGTTCCGCGGTTTAGTCGCCGAACTCCGCGGTCCCAAAATCGGACACCATGGAGATTGCGATTCCGCCTTTTGGCTTTAACGTCACATCGAAGCGGACAAGCAGACTTTCCTTGGTGACGTTGTCCTCCATCTTGCCGTTCATCGGGGCCGCCAATTTCATTACCGTACTGGGATCGCAAGTCGCCACGATTAAGATATCGTCGCCAGCTCGGTTCACCCCGTGCACCGTCCACTTCACTGGCTGAATCTCGGGATTTAAAGGCAACCGAGGGAATAATCCAATTGTCGTAGGAATGTCGCCCGGCCTGCTCATGTCCAAGTACTTTCGCCCCGCGGCAGTAATAAATTCGACCATGCAATCGAAGGTGGTGGCGATCTCATTAACGTCACGGACGAAAAATTCTGGGGCGCGAGTAGCAAGAGGACTTATTAAAACCGTGTACCAAGGGACAAGGGACGTATCGAACGTAATCACCTCGTAGATTGTCCCAGCATGACGCAGACAGATTCCTGCAACCGTCGTGAGTCTAGTGGGATCCCCAGGCAACGTAATGGGCATATTTGGCGTGTACAATGCGACGAGTGAGGTGTCGTGGAGCGGCGCTCCCCAACTGTCCACGAAGTTGTTGGCCTGCATCCAGACGTAAGGGTGGGGAAAGTCGGACGCCCCCCAATTGCTGTCTTGGTAGCCCTTGTGAGCCAAGGAGTCATCGAAGTCGTACCTCTTCCCGTCCCAAGTAATCGTTCCAGAGACAAAACTGTTCATATTGTGGCTCATATAGAAGGCAGACGTTCCCGGGAAACTGACGGTGTGCCTCGAGAGCGGCCCGTATGGTTCCTCTTCGGGGCGGAAGAACGCATTTTGGAAGTGTGCTAGGGGATTCCAGTCGGTCACACAGGCCTTGTGCAACTTAGTTAGAAGAAGATCCCAAGTGGCTATGCCTCCAGAGGGAAGGGTTGCATTTCCCGTACATCGGACGTCGCTGGCCGTGAAGTCTGTAGTAATCTTGGCGTCGAGGCCGAACATCTGCTCGGCCGTGTAGACCGAACCTGCTGGGCGAGGTTTTGGGTCATTGGGCTCTGGAGCACTGGGAACTGAGGTGAGCAAAGGGCGCAGCAATAAAGCATCGAGCGCAATTGAACCGGCTCTTCCCGCCATGGCAAAACTCTCTGAATCGGGCGGGCCCTTCGGATTGCAGACCCCATAGAGAAAGAAGAAGGGTGTCGCCACAAAGGCCGCGTGATCCACATGAACGCACTTGAAGTACGCGCCGTCGACGAATTTCGCCTCATTGCGCCAATGGTAGTGGTTGTTGGGGTTCGCGATCAGGATCGGGATCTCGGCGGATTCGCGATAGCTGCCCCCGTCTCTAACCGTCAGAACCATTTTACTGCCCTTAAATGACTCGATTGTGGTGTCATCGGTCTTCATATACACCCGAAACTGGACCTTTGGGTATCCTGTTCTGAGTGTGAAGGAAGTAAGGCTCGCCACATCATAGCTATGAAGGAACTCAAACGCTGCGCTTGGGTCAACAATTTTTGTGGCCCTGCCGAGATCCAGTATCTGGACCTGATGGCTCGGGACTCGAAATAAGGGTGGCCCAACCACTGGGTCAGAGATCTCTGTGATTTCGACGGTCAACGGTAACGCTGGAGTCGGGGACGTGAGCTCCAGCACGACGTAGAAGGAACCGAAGGACACGAACGCGCTTGAAAGTGCCCTTGTATCCTCTGGCGACCGAATTTTGATGCTGATTGTCATCACCTGACCTCGAACATTGACGCGGTCGCCCGTCCCAAATAGGCACGCGCTCGTCGCTGGAACCGATGAGCCACTCTTCGTCGACACGCAAGAAATCGTAGGTTGGATTGCAAAGAATGTTCTGGGGGGCCATTTGGCCGGGAGGCACTTCCGGCTTGGGAAGTTTTCGATTGCTGTAGACACAAAACGACATTTCTTGAGCGAGCGAGCCGTTTTTCTTCTTCACGTCGACGCCAACGCGGATCACGCCCGAGTACTTGTGGTGCTTGCGCTTCACTTCCTTTCTGCCATTGCTCCCTGTTCTTCATGCGGTTCCCCCACACAGATACATTTAAGCACCAGCGTGGATCCCGACCAAGCGTTTTTAGGGCTTCATTCAGTTGGCATTACGCAGAATGCGTTTGTACATCCGTTGAGTCCTTGCTGTCAAGCATCGTAAATGTCCAAATATATATGGCGCTGAATATTTGATTCCGGCGCGAAATAGAAAGGTTCGAGCTGCCCACATGCCACGGTCTAAAACTATTAAAGGACTCAAATACAGAATCTACTCACACCTTCTTGCGAGCGCGTCTGTTCACCCACCATGCATACGCCAGGAACACCAGTAAGGCCGCTACCAGGACGGCAAGGAAGATCAGCGAGAAGACGAAGGCCAGCGCAAACAGGGAGAGAGCCACGACCACAGCAACTGCCTTGCTGAAGAAGCCTGCCGGGCTGTTCATGATAATAACCGTTTGGAATTGTTTTCGATCCTTGGCAGGCTTTTCTTCGATTCGTTCTGGCTGATGGCTCACGGTGTGTTCCGGTTACAGATGGGCAATTACTTTAGACCAACTCCATGCGCGTCGGCGACAACAGTCCATGATCAACTAAGGAGCCGTTAAACAAATAATGTAACATTTTCAGTTGGAATTTGGATCAATTCTGTAATTCCATTCGCCGTGAAACTCATTTCGAGTGAGGCGAATGCTTTCAAACTCAGCGTCGCTTACTTTAATGCCTGACGGATACGAAGAGTCGTCCAGTTCGGCATGAACTTTTAGCCCTTTCCGGGTGGTAGTTCCCGCAATGAGATTGACGATCACCTCATGACTAATCAAGGGCTGGCCGCGCCAATTCATGCTGATGTATGAGAACAGGCGGTGCTCAATCTTGTTCCACTTGCTCGTGCCCGGAGGCAGGTGAGAGACGTGGATCGGGATATTGATCTCGTCAGCCAACCGTTGCAGTTCCAATTTCCAAAGCCGTACCCGGCTACCGTTGCTGCCACCACCATCTGCCGTGATCATCAGTTCCGTTGCCGCAGGATAGCGCTGCCTGCCCATCGTATTCCACCAGCGGCGAATTGTCTCGACCGCGAAGCTGGCTGTGTCGTGATCCGTCCCCACGCTGACCCAGCCGGTGTTGCTGGCCACATCATAGACGCCATAGGGATTCGCGCGCCCAAGTTCCTTGTCGATGAAGTCATGCACCTTGACTGATTCAGGCTTCCCCTCAGGGCGCCAGGTTGTGCCGTTATTCTTGTACGCGCCGACGAGTTCTTTTTTCTTCGTGTCAACCGAAATGACCGGATTGCCTGCCGCCAACCGTTGCTTGGTCTGGTCGCTGATGAACTCGAATTGGGCGTTGCGGTCTGGATGGTCCGTTCCTTCCAACATCTTTCGATTTGCCTGCAAGCTGTAACCCAGTTCCCGCAGCAAATCGCCCACTTTCGGATAGCTCACCGAATGGCCGTTCGCGCTCAACTCATCGGCCAGAGTACGCAGGCTTTTGCAGGTCCAGCGCAGAGGCGATTCGGGATCGCCTCGTGTCGTCGGCTCGACCAATTTCTCCAATGCCGCCATCACCCCAGAATCGGTCTCGATGACAGATTTCCTACCGGCTCCCGCTTTGCGAATCCGCTTGCCCTGATTTTCAGCGGGCATCTTTTCGGCTGCCAGCTCTTCCAGTCCGGCATAAATTGCGCGCCGGGATACACCGGTAGCCTGCGCAACCATTGTGACGCCGCCATGACCTAACACAGCAGCCTCGGCAGCAGCAAACAGACGCCTCATGCGCTCGTCCAAAGCCCATGCAAGCTTCTCGAATCGGGTATGTATTTGTTGGATGTCGTCGCCTTCAATCATCATGGCGACAATATACCACCTTCAGTTTATTTGTTACAGTTATTTATTAACAGCTCCTAAACAGAATGCAACACTACACTAGGTATCTCCGAAGAGCAAATGGCTCGCCTTGGTAGGTCGCTTGCGCTCGGCATGTGCTGGTTCTTGGTCAAGAGTTACCGAAGTGCAACGTAACACCATGCCCAACCCGGCAGTCGAGAGGGACTGCGCAAAAGCGCGCAGCCCCTCACTTTTACGTTAGCCATCTAGAAAGGCGCACCCATGCCCGCAAGCCGATCATCACCAGAAGTTACCTTTGCAAACGAATTCCTGAAGCACTACCTAAAAGGTGGCATCGGTGCGATGCCGAAATCGGACATTGACGCGCTCATCATGCACCTTCTAGATAAGCACGCAAGTGAAAATGGCAGCCCACTTGGTAGCTTCCCAAATCAAATTGCCAGTGAACGTCTCCGCGCCCCTTTAGCCAGAATTAAGCGATTGCGTTACGAAGGAAGTCTCAAATTTGGCGGCAGGCCCGAAGATGAAGCACGCATCAGATTTGTTCGCTTGCTAGAAAAAGCCGCTCTTGAACTCGACAAGAAGGAGGGAACTATCACCAAAATTGTTTTCGTCGTTGAAGATATTTTGGCGAAGAACTGGATCCAAGGTCAGATCAAAGAACACAGCGGTATCTTTGATGGCTCGTTCAACACTGAGATTATTAAGGTTGATCCAGAGTTGTTCTTCCGTCTGTTGCGCACGCTCTTGCCTGACAGCAAGATCGACACATTCGAGGAGAAATACGAGGCGCTCGTTATGAAGACAAAGAGAGAAGAACTCGTCTCTGGCTTCAAGTCACTCATATCGTCATTCGTAAAGGGTGCTGCAGAGACTGGTGTTGCTGCAGCAACCACCGCGCTACTAGCGTTGCCTCTCATCGGCGGCTAACAATCGCTTCGAGAGGGACGCTCCACCAGCCGGCTTCGCCGTCTGTTTCCGCGCCCCTCAAGCTAAACGTTAGGGTTTGCCAATGGACGCAGCGCGCGCTCTGCACGTTCCCATGCTTTGCGTTGCCTGTTCGTCCAGTTGTGCGATGTTGCAACAAGCGATAATCCAAGGTCGCATAAGGCTTGGTACGCAATTTCTACTTTTTCAGGAGTAATCGTCATGGCTAAAAATCCTTCCAATCATGGTAAATCGTGGACACCGCAAGACTTGGCTCAACTCAATACGCTTGCGAAACAAAACACCCCAACTCGCGTTGCAGGTTTGAAACTTGGCCGCACACCAGAGGCCGTGCAAGCCAAAGCATCGGAAATCGGGCTGTCACTTAAACCCACAAATCAATCTCCGTATAACCGTAAAAAACCCTAACCCGGCGGTCAACACGGACGCTCCGCCGAAAAGCGCGGCGGATCGCCGGTTACCTTTACGTTAGGCCGCTATGGACGAAGACGACTTCTACTTGAAGGTTGCTCATGCCCTGTCGGGTTGCCAACTCGTCGAGCAGCAACTTAAGCTCTACATTACCGAAGCCCTTGAACTCGCAAAGAAGTGCATTGGCGAAAAGATGCCCTTCAAGATGACCGGCGAGGACTATGCGGACTCCTCATTGGAGCGGCTCATCGAGATATTCAGGAAGCTGAGTGACAACGAACCGCTTGTGGCCGAACTCAGGCAATTCAAGAACGAGCGAAACTTTCTCAGTCACAAAGGCATAACGCATTGCCTCGACTACGAAGGTGAACTGTTTCATTTAACCGTACTTGAATTTCAAGACCGTTTGGCGGCCATCGAAGTTGAGGCCCAGCGACTGTATATCGCCATTCATGAAGAAGCGAACAAATTCCGTGGGCACCTGTGGTTCGATGATCTAGCCGCGGGCTAACCCATCATTCCACCGGACCTTGCGCATAAAGCCGCGCAAGGCCGGTCAATTCAAACGTTGGGCCTCAGAAACTTAGGCCGAGCGTTGCTCAAGCATTAAGGAAACCAGACATTATGACTAACGATCGCTTCCTTCAACGGCTA
>Ga0210032_1002157_pt1 | contig 9645 bp, 9 predicted proteins | sample CryGeyCG2114_250_2_FD_185458 | JGI IMG/M metagenome (GOLD analysis project Ga0210032, IMG submission 185458) | Groundwater microbial communities from aquifer - Crystal Geyser CG13_big_fil_rev_8/21/14_2.50 (SPAdes) (version 2) | ecosystem: Environmental > Aquatic > Deep subsurface > Groundwater ... | reverse complement strand
TGTGCGAAGCGAGCCTGCTCCGTCGCAGCCTCTTCGGCGACAGCCTTCGCCTCTTCCGTTTCCTGACGGGATTTCTCCGCGTCGAACTCAGCATTCATTTCCATCCCTTCCTGATGATCTTCGGCGACGACAGTCTCATTCGCCGATTTGAGCTGTGCTCCTTCCGCGGAAAGCTCACCGATCTTGGCGAAATCACCGGATGCTGCCGCTTCCGCTATTTCCTTTTGGATTTCCGCCGCCCGCGCCACATTCCCCTCAAAAGCTACCTGTTTTTCCTCTCCCTCACTTTTCGGCGTTGCTGTCGCCTGTGTTTCCATATTCATATGATTTCGATTTACTCCGACTTAAAATTTTGCAACATCTTCCCATTTGGCATTCGTCATTTAGACTTTGCCATTTCCATAATACCCCCCCCGCTACTTTCTGGCAAGCAACACTGAGCTCTTGGAAAGGAAAGGATAGAAAGTAAGCTGAAACGATAACGAGACTTACTTCTGCTCTCAGGTTTCTGAGAAATAAAAAACAAGCGAGGTGTACGCTTGGTTTCTGATATGAAAAAAATATGTGGTGGGTGCGGGGGGAATCGAACCCTCGACCGTTGGCTTAAAAGGCCACTGCTCTACCGACTGAGCTACGCACCCATTTGAAAAACAACGTTCTTTATAAACGTATTCCGATTGTAACAAGAAATATTCTCATCGTCAACAAGAGAGAAAAGCGAATACTATTTCACCTCTATTTTCTCTTTCCCTACGAACGGACGAAGCACTTCTGGTACGATGACACTCCCATCCACTTGCTGATAATTTTCAAGAAGAGCAATAAAAATACGAGGACTGGGAAGAGCGGTATTATTGAGCATATACACATATTTTCTCTCCCCTGTCTTGGCATCTTTGTATTTCACATTGAGACGCCGAGACTGCCAATCAAGGAAACTTGAAGCAGATCCCGTTTCACCATAACGGTTCATTCCTGGCATCCATGCCTCCAAATCAAAAGCCCTATATTTCCCAGCGCTCATATCTCCGGTACAAATTTGCAGTTTACGGTATGGCAGTCCAAGTTCACGATGCATCTCTTCTGAAATTGCGAGCATCTCATCTTGTAATGCATCTACTGACGCCGTGTCCGCTGTTGCGAGCACTACCTGTTCTACTTTCATAAACTCATGCACACGATACATTCCTTTTGTATCTTTGCCATAACTTCCTATCTCACTTCTATAACACTGACTATACCCAGCGAGCTTCAGTGGCAAATCTTTCTCTTCGAGTACTTCACCTGCGTAATATGCAAGAAGTGATGGTTCAGCTGTCCCCACGAGAAATTTTTCTTCCTTAGCAAGACTGCCATCAGCTTCTTTGTCAGAAGTAGCGACTTGATAGACTTCATCAATACCGCCATCATATTCCATTCCTTTGAAATATCCGCTACCAAAAAGTGGGAAGTTTTTTACAAGTGTTGGCGGAATCATCGGAGTGTATCCTTTGGATACAAGTTTCTGGATCGCATACATCATCAGTCCCATAACGATGAGTGTCCCTTCATTCTTCAAATAATAACCACGGTATCCGGAAACTTTGGTACCTCGTTCAAGATCGAGAATATCGAGCATTTTCCCAAGTTCGATATGCGTGCGAGGGGTAAAAGCAAATGTAGGAAGTGTGCCAATGCGAGCGACTTCAACATTTTGTTCATCACTGGTGCCGATTGGTGTATCAGGAGAAACAATATTAGGAACTTGTGCCATCAGAGCGAGATATTCATATTCGATATTTTCGAAAAACGGCTCTTTCTCATCAAGTTTGAGTTTAATCTCTTTGCCTTTAGCAATAATCTCTGCGCGTTCTTCATCTGTTTTTGCTTGATGAATGAGGTCATTAATATCATTCTTGAGTGACTTAAGCTCTTCTATTTCTTGTAGTAAGGCTCTCCTTTCAACATCTTTTCCAAGAAGCAACTCTAAATCAAGCGTACTATTCTTGTTTTTGATAGCTTCCGCAATGTGCTCTTTGTTCTCCCTTATGAATTGGATGTCTAACATATACGAAGAAATCACAAATTAAAAAATGATGGATTTTTTTGTGGATGATACTGGATTCGAACCAGTGACCCCTGCAATGTGAATGCAATGCTCTAACCAACTGAGCTAATCATCCCCCGTTTATTCTTTCTCTTTCATCGGTGGAAAAATCACTGTCTCTCTTACGGAGCGATTCATCAAAATAGCGAAGAGGCGTTCGCTTAATCCAAATCCGCACGCTGGAGGCATACCGTATTCGAGTGCCTGGAGGAAATCTTCATCCAGCATCATTCCTTCTTCATCTCCTGCGTCACGAAGCTTCATCTGCTCTTCGAAACGTTTCCTCTGATCAATCGGATCATTGAGTTCTGCAAAACCATTACCCACTTCACTGGTGCCAACAACAGGTTGAAAGCGCAAGGTTCTCCTGCTATTATTTGGATCGATCTTGGCAAGGGGTGACACTTCGAGTGGTTGTCTGATAAGAAAACATGGCTGAATCAGTTTCTGACGTACTGTCTTCTTGTACAGAGTATCGATCATCCGACCTTTGCCAGCAGATGGCTCATATTTGATATGCAGTTCGTCGGCTTTCGCTTTGAGTACTTCGAGAGTGAGATCCTCCGATAAATCAAGACCTGTTTCTTTTTTGAACTCAGTAAAATAATCCACATGAGCAAAGGGTTTGTTCCAATCAATGATTTCACCATTATATTCTGACTGCATCGTATCACCGAGTACTGCGCGGGCAACATTTTTGTACAACGTTTCTGTGAGCGCCATACCCTGATCCATATTCATATAAGAAGCATAAAACTCCATATGGTCGAACTCTTGCAGGTGTTCACGATCGATACCTTCATTGCGAAAAACGCGCCCTATTTCGAACACCCGTTCATACCCACCCACGAGCAATCGTTTCAGAGGAAGCTCGAGAGAAATACGCAGGTAGAAATCCTGATTGAGAGCATTATGATGTGTCACAAATGGTTTCGCTTCCGCTCCTCCAGGAATGTGCTCGAGTACCGGAGTTTGCACTTCGAGAAATTTTTCATTGGTCAGTGTTGCGCGAATAGTTTGCCAAAAAATATTTTTCTTCACAAAGAGCTCTCGCGTTTCTTTGTTTGAAAGAAGATCGAGGTAACGACGACGCAGAAGTTCTTCTTCATCTTTGAGTCCATAGAATTCTGTCGGGATAGGACGAAGGGATTTGGAAAGCATCTGCCACGTCGTAACGTGCACGCTCTTTTCATTTTGTTTCGTCAAAAAAAGTGTCCCAGTAATAGAAAGAAAATCTCCCGTCTCGACAGTACTCTTAAATAAACGAAATGATTCTTCGCCAAGCATTTCGAGTGAGAAGAATCCCTGCATCTGTCCTGATCCATCTTCGAGATGACAGAAAGCTATTTTTCCCATCACTCGAAGTGATCTGATACGCCCCACCAAAGAAACATTTTCTTCGGATGTGCTCAAGACATCAAACTGGGTTGTTGCCTCCTCATTTGTATGGGTACGGGGTGCATTTTCTGGATAGGCAGTCCCTCGCTCCTTAGTAAGCAAAGCGAGTTTCTCTCTTCTCATTGTCAAAATATCTTCACGCATAAAAGACTCCCGTTAAAATGTTCATTTCTTTATAAACATATTGTACCCTATTTGAAGGAAAATACAAGAAAAAACCCGAGTTTTCACTCGGGATATCATAATTTTGCAAGAAATCTCTAGTGAATAGCAATAATTTCGTATGAAAGTTCTCCAGATGGTGCAGTAACTTTCACTGTATCACCTTTCTTCTTGCCGATGAATTCTTTACCTAGTGGTGATTCATTGGAAATCTTCCCTGAGGCAGGATCGACTTCATTTGATCCAACAATTTCGAAATGAAGTTCTCTTTCTTTTATTTTCACGGTGAGTTTCGAACCCATAGCCACAGCTGAGACACCTTTCTGCTTCGTTGCAATGACAGCTTCTTTGAGCATCGCTTCCAAATCTCCAATACGAGATTCGTTCTCATTCTGACGATGTTTGGCATCACTATAATCAGCATTTTCAGAAAGATCCCCTTGCTCCTTTGCGTCTTTTATTGCTGCAGAAATCTCATAGCGGAGCGTTGTTCTCCTCTCGTTTAATTCATCATTCAGTTTTTTCAATCCTCCTTCAGTAAAAATTCTTGCCATATACGTATTATAAATGAATCAATTTTTATATCACCTTTTCAAAAGAAAATCTCCTTTCCAAAGGAGAGAAGATACTCTAAAGTTCCTACATACTATCAAAAATGAGCGAAATGTCAACTGTATCCTCATTTTTCAGCTTGATATTCCTAATTTTTCCCTCTATAAAGGGATTATTCTCTTTTTCAATACCTATTGTTTTTCACTAAAAAAAGACATTTATTCATGCAGATCTGTACGAGAGAAATACCAATCATACACGCTTTGTGTGACTGGGACAGCGTTATAGCCCTCCATTCCTTGACCCTCTACCAGCACAATCATCGCGAGCACTGGATGTTCATATGGCGCGAAAGAAACGAACCAGCCATGCGTTTTATTTTCATTCCCGAACTGAGCCGTACCGGTCTTGCCAGCTACTTCTACTGGGAGTGCTTTCAGCGACGTTGCTGTTCCGCTCGTAACTGTTTCTCTCATCCCCTCACGCACAATACGCAGAATATCAGGATTGACGAAATTACTGCGCAAAATCTCAGTAGGCAGTTTGGTCACTACTCCTTCGGTAGAACGCACTTGAGAAACTATCTTTGGTTTATAGAGCGTACCGCCATTGGCAATAGTGTTAATAGAATTGAGAATCTGAAGCGGTGTTGCAGTAATAAAACCTTGACCAATGGCTGCGTGATAATCATCCCCGATATACCACCGTTCTCCGACCTTTTCTTTCTTCCATAGAGGGCTCGGTATAAAACCAGTGGCTTCTCCGCCAATATCAATACCCGTTCTTTCACCATATCCAAAAAGATTTTCATACTTCTTCATACGATCCATACCAAGTCCCGCTATTCCTCCGTATCCTCCACCAATTGTATAGAAAAAAATATCATTACTCTCTGCAATAGCCTGCCTCACTGTGCTCGTTCCGTGAGCTGTCCAATCACGAAAACTGAAATTACCCACCTTGAGTATACCTCCGAGACCATTCACCATCGTTGATTGATTGATCACATTCTCTGCGAGTGCAGCAGTGGCAATGACTGGCTTGATCGTCGATCCTGGTGGATATTCTCCAGAAAGCGCACGATTGAAGAGTGGGAGTGATGCATCATCTGTCAGCGTCTTGTAATTCTCCGAAGAAATACCTCCAGCAAAAAGATTGTTATCATAACTCGGAAGACTCACCATGGCGCGCACTGCACCATCTCTTGGATCCATCACGATGGCCGCCGCCTGTTTCAGATTCTTTTTCTCGAGGAGTAACTGAAGTTCATCGAACACTTTCTTCTGAAGGAGCGCATCAATATTCAAAATAAGGTCACTCCCTGGCACAGGAGGCACGATACCAAGCCCTTGCTTCACGTGACCGAGTGCGTCCACCTCTGCCCGCGTAAAGCCATTCTTTCCTCGCAATACTTCATCGTAACTCTTCTCAATACCCTGTTTTCCGATAGAATCAGTCATCAAATAATCCGGATGTAGTAGTAGTTCCTCTTTACGAATCTTTCCCTCATAACCGAGGAGATGAGAAAAAATCACACTATCGGTATAACGACGTCCTGTGGTTTTATATAAACTCACCCCTGGTAAATCCCGATTGCGACTGAGAAAAAGAATCATCTCTTCTTGACTTATTTTCTCTTTCAGAAGTACTGGCTGTATCGAACGAGGAGCAAGAGATGCGAAGAGGTCACGCACCACTTGTTCATCCACAGAGAAAGTAGAAACAAGCATCGACTCTATAGCATCTCTCTTCTCTGTTTCTTTGGGAAGATCAATAGGAATAATCACAACATCGATACTTGGCTCATTGGTGACGAGTGACTTCCCGAAACGATCATAGAAAATACCTCTTGGTGCAGGAATCACAATCTCTCGTAAGCTATTGTGTTCAGCTTTCAGTTGATACTCTCCTCCTTTCACAATATTCAGGTAACCGATTCTCACCAGAATACCCACGAAGAAAAGAAGTGCAAAAAGAAAAAGAAACTGCAAAAAGAAACGATGCAGTGGCCATTCCATTTTCACGGCATCGGCTTCGGTTATCGTAAGAACAGCATCGTCGATTTCCATGCCACGTTTATCCGATATTTTTCTTGGTTTTCCTTCAAAAAAAGGCATAGGGAGAGATTTAACGAATATTTCTTGAGGCAGCACCGTCTACAAGCTGTATGTAAAGATGAAACCTCTTGACGGCATATGAGCATATGATGAAAAGTGGTATGCAAAGAAAAAATGTGAGTACAATATGCTGAGAAGAAAGAAATAGTGAAAACAATGCTGTTTTGTTATCACTCGAAAAAAACGACATCCCTGAAGAGAAAAAGAATGCAAACAAAGAAAAACCAAGTGTGCTCATAAAGGCAAACAGTATAAAGAGAAATACAAAACTCGAATGATGATCTGCAAGGAAACGCCGCGTCAGAAACCCTGTGACATACACAAGAAGAAGAGAATACAGCGTGAGTGTGCCTGGAGAGACAATTGCGATATCAAACAGTATTGCCAAAGGAAGTGTACGGAAAAGAACAGCAGGGAATGGCAGAAGGAGTGCCCAGTTCACAATCACAAGAAGGATAACGAGAGGTGCAGACAGCAAAGGGAAAAGTATATCAAGAAAAGAAACTTCGAGAAGAAACACACTGAGGATAAAGATGAGATGTAAGAAAAAAATTTTCATAGCTTATAACACCTCTTGAATCACAAAAACATAATGGATGCGATCAAAGCGTATAGGAGAAAGAATAGAAGCTTGTTGAAATAATCTGTCAGAAGAAAGACGTGGCTCTTGCAGAGTACCAATTAGAAGACCTCTTGGTACATCACCACCCAGACCAGAAGTCACGATAGTGCTCCCTGCCTTGAGTACATCTGTTTGCAAAACCATATCAAAGAGTAAGCCAAGTCCATATTCCCCTTTCACAATTCCTTTTGCATCGGTGTCAAGAGTAATACCACTCATCAAGCTTTCCGGATTCGAGAGAAGGATAACGCGTGCACTCGCTGGGAATACTTCTCCTATCTTGCCTACGAGGATACCATTTCCTACGATGACGGACATACCACTTGCTATGCCATCAAGAGACCCCTTGTCGATAAGAAGGAAACTTCCCATCCCAGAAATATCACGACCAATGACTGTTGATGCCTTGAGTGAAAATTTATTCCGCGGGAGAAGACCTATCTCTTTCCGCAGTTCATCATTGTCCTTGACCACATCCGCATATCGCACATTCTCTGCCAGAAGATTCAATCGCTCTTTCTCGAGGCGTTCATTCTCACGTTTCAAATCTCCGATAGAAGAAAAAAACTCATAGGTACTTTGTATTTTGAAAGCGACAAAAGAAGTCATTTTCTGAATGGGAGAAACAATAGTCATCGCCACGAAACGTACTGGTTTCACGAATGATGGTGGACCGAAATGTACTACCAAAAATACAAGACAAAAAAGCATCAAGGCACGGAAAAGTTTTGTTTTGGTCAAGCTTTGGCGTACAGACATAAAGGGAAAAAGTAAGAAATAAAGAAAATATCTTTTATCCAAGAGGACGATGTTCATCTTCCTCGATGAGCACCTCGTGTAAGTGTTCCATATCATCGAGAACAATGCCTGTTCCTCTCACGACTGCTGTCAGAGGGTCTTCCATCAGGCGTACAGGAATACCTGTTTGGTTAGCGATAAGTTTATCGAGTCCTCGAATCAAGCTCCCTCCACCAGCAAGAATGATTCCACGATGCATAATATCTGCGAGAAGTTCTGGTGGGGTTTCCTCAACAATGGTCTTGATGCTGTTCACGATGATGCGAGTTGATCTGGAAAGCGCTTCACGAATATGTTCATCAGTCGCAATAACTTCTTTCGGTAGTCCAGAAACGAGATCACGACCGCGTAAGGGGAAAGTCAGATGTTCCCGCTGAGGATAGGCACTTCCAATAGCAATTTTTGCTTCTTCAGCGGTCTTCTCTCCGATAAGAATATTGAATTCATCACGAGCATACCGCACAATATCTTCATTCATCTCATCACCAGCAATGCGAAGACTCCGAGAAAGTACAACTCCACCAAGAGAGATGACCGCAATTTCTGTCGTCCCTCCACCAATATCCACAACCATATTTCCAGTCGCATCAATGACAGGAAGCCTCGCACCGATAGCAGCTGCCATTGGTTCATCAATGAGAAACACCTGACGAGCACCAGCATTCAAGGCTGCCTCAGTCACAGCACGTTTCTCCACTTCTGTAACGCCCGATGGAATGCCAATGAGCACTCTTGGTCTACGCAGGAAAGCAAAATTATCTTTCGTAACTTTGTTAATGAAATACCGAAGCATTTGCTCCGTCACTTCGAAATCACTCACAACACCATCGACAAGTGGGCGAGTGGCGACAATGTGTCCAGGAGTCTTCCCTACCATCTTCTTGGCTTCCCTACCAATAGCCAAGATTTGCCCTGTACGCTGATTGACAGCCACAACCGAAGGCTCATTGATAATAATCCCCTTACCCTTCACATATACCAAAATATTGGCCGTACCCAAATCAATACCAATATCTTGGGTTAAATGCCCAAAAAATCGCTCAATAATGGTTTTTTGGAAACTCTTGAAAAAACGCTCTATTTGAGACATAAGAGAAAAACATAAAAAAACAAGATATCCTCTATTCTAACGCATTTCTCCGAAATACTCCAGCCAAAGGAAAATAACACTCTTTTCCTCCTCACATTTGCTCCAAAGAGTAGAATAGACCTATACTACATATTAGAATCATATCTATATATGGATACACAAAAGAAAACTATCATTTTTGATCTTGATGGCACACTCGTTAATATCGAGCCGATTTTTTTCACCATAGTCAATGTACTCGCAGAAGAATTCCATTTTTCTCCCATCCGTTCAGAAGAAATACCAGCAATAAAGAAACTCCACCTGAAAAATCTCATCTGGAAACGTCTCGGTTGGCGCATATTCTTCCTTCCACAAATATTGAAACGTGGACGTGAAGAATATACGAAGGTTGCTCCTATAGTACCGCTCTTTACTGGTATGAAAGATATTTTAATAAAACTTCATACTCAGAATTGTCGTATCGGTATTGTTTCCTCTAGCAAAGAAGAAACAATAAAGATTATTATAGACAAAAATAATCTTCCTATAGATTTTTTCTATCATGGTAAACTGTTCAACAAAGCACAGTCACTCAAGGAAGCTCTCAAGAAAGAAAAACTTCTCCTCTCAGAAACAATCTATATCGGCGATGAAGTACGCGATATAGAAGCGTGCCGAAAAATCGGACTCGATATTATTTCTGTTTCCTGGGGGCTCAATAGCAAAGAAGCTCTCATATCCACTGGTCAGGAAAATATTATGGACACCCCCGCAGAACTCCTCACTAAACTCAGAATAGACTAACTATTATACCTCAGTGACTTTTTCTGAAACCGCT
>Ga0210032_1002148_pt1 | contig 9687 bp, 6 predicted proteins | sample CryGeyCG2114_250_2_FD_185458 | JGI IMG/M metagenome (GOLD analysis project Ga0210032, IMG submission 185458) | Groundwater microbial communities from aquifer - Crystal Geyser CG13_big_fil_rev_8/21/14_2.50 (SPAdes) (version 2) | ecosystem: Environmental > Aquatic > Deep subsurface > Groundwater ... | reverse complement strand
TTCGATCTGGAATGCGTTGCGCTGGGCATTGAACATCGTCTTTCACCGCCACGGCATCCCCAAACCAATGGCATGGTCGAACGCTTCAATGGCCGCATCAGCGATCTGGTCAAACAGACCCGTTTCGGATTGTGCAACATCTTTTCTGTAAAAGTTTGCAGGCGATTCCATTGGGATGATGAGATCAGTCTTTCAAGTTGAGATAGATTTTGCCTGTCATCCAGTCTTCGTCGCACTCGGCGAGAAGTGCCGAGACGAGGCGGAGGCAGGACGCGGTGTTGGGGAAGATCGACGCGACACGAGTGCGGCGCTTGATCTCGCGGTTGATGCGTTCGAGGCCGTTGGTGGTACGCAGTCGAATCCGCTGCGCATGCGGCAAGTCGAACACCGCGAAGCCCTCAGGCAGGTTCTCCTCGGCCCACTGAGAGAGCTTGGATGCGTCCTTGCTCCAAGCCTCAATGGCTTGCTTGAGCAGGCGTTCCGCTTCGCCCCGATCCGGCGCATTGAAGATTGCCCGAATGCGTTGTGCCACGGGTTTGCGCTGATCGAGGCGGGTGACATAGGCTTGCGCATTCTGCTGCAAATGAAACTGGCAGCGCTGCCAGGGCACGCTGGGCAAGGTCGCCCGGCGGGCCGCATTGAGTCCGGCATGAGCGTCGGAGACGATCAGCTTGACGCCCTTGAGGCCGCGCCGGATCAGGCTGTCGAGGAACGTGCGCCAATGCACCTCCGCCTCGGACAGCGCCACCGACACGCCCAGTACCCGGCGATGGCCATCCTTCGTGATGCCGGTCGCCACCAGTACGGCGCAGTCGACCAGCCGCCCGCCTTCGCGCACCCGCTCGTAGCGGGCATCGAGAAAGAGGTAAGGCGTTTCATCCAGAGGCCGTTCGCGCCAGGCCGCCAAGCCGGCATCGAGCTGCTCGGCGGCGCGACTGACCTGGGTCGAAGAGATCGACACCTCCGGCCCCAGCAGTTTCACCAGGATATCCGTCACCTTGCGGGTGGAGACGCCCTGCACATACATCTCGGCCAGCGCGATGTTGAGCGCCTGTTCGGTGCGCGTGCCCTTCTCCAGGGCGCTGGGATAGAACCCGCCGCCGCGCACCTGGGGCACGTCGAAAGTCAGTTCACCGACGCGGGTCATGACGGTCTTGGGCTTGTAGCCATTGGCGTAGTCGATTCGCTCGGCAGTGCGTTCATGCGGTCGGGCATTGAGAAAGTGGTTACGTTCGATCTTGCTCGCTTCATTGACCAGGATGCGCAGGGCTTCGCCAGCACCGTCCAATCCGTTGGCCAGCAAGGCCGCAAAAGCGGCGTCCAGGGGGTGATGTTCGATGCGATGCGCCATGATGCTCGACTCCTTCGTGAGAATGGGTAAGAATGCCCCGAAGAAATCGCCTGCGGGTGCTGCCTGCCGGGGTTTCGCCGCGAGGCTGTGCCGCCCTTCGCTCTTCGGGCGCTACGCGCCCTCATCGCTACGGCCGGCACAGCCTCGCAAAACCAGCAGGTTACGAATTTACAGAACAGATGTTGCACTAACCCGTTTCGCCTCAGCAGCCGAGTTGGAAACCACCCTGGAACACTATTTGAAAATCTACAACCACCACATCCCGCAGCGAGCTTTGAACCACCAGACACCCATCCAGGCATTGAAAAAATGGCAGACGGAAAAACCCGAATTATTCGTCAAGCGCGTTTATAAACAGGCGGGACTTGACAGTTATGAAAATCCCGAACCTTGATGCGCTCCATGCCCTGGTAGACACTGGTAACAATGAGGTATCTGATTGGAAGATTTACGCCCTGCGCCAGTGTGGAGGTGCAAACAACGAACCGCACGAGGTTTTCACGCATAGCGTGTTCCACTGAAAGGCGGATGCCATGTGGTGTATTGCCGTGATGAGAAAATATGCCGTGCTCGGCACTCATTGAAGCCGATGCTTCAGTTCCAAGATTCGCAACATGGAGGTAATGGAGCCGTGCAACCTCCCTTCGGTCTGAGAATTCTTGTGGGAGTGGAAGCGGAACACCACGATCAATGAATTCCACCGCTTTTTCACAGATGCTTGTCGCTGTTGATTTTTTGCCACAGAAGATGGCGATGCTTCCATTAGGGGCCAGTTTTATACCGAGATAGAGTGCAATGGCCTGGCCATCGTCTTTCTCTGGAAAGTGGCGATCTTTCTGCTCTCTGCCTCTTCTCCCGAGATTGAATCTTTCAATCACCCTCGGAACGAAAAACTCGTTTTGTTCGGCGTCACGGCTGTCGACGTACTCGATTCTTCCCAACTGATCGAGCCAGCTCGCGAACCCGACTGACCTGAAAGTCGGAATCAGGGTTGTGCCTTCGACGACATTAGGCTCGCCGTTCAGCCATTCTCCGACGGCCTCGGCATTGCTGATGACCGCTGAGATCAGCACCTTCTGGGTTCCTTCGGGAATCATGGAGCGCAGTGATGTTAGGAGCAGCTCGTATGTGATGCCTCGTGTGCCGCTGTCAAACTGGTGGCCTTCATCAAAGACCAGCAACCCAACGTGGCCAGCCAGCTCCGGCGCGTGCCGAAGGACGTAGACCAGCTTCTCGGGGGTTACAACCAGGATCTGTTGGTGCCCCAGGAGTTCGGCAATCTCGAAGTCGGTCTGTAGGGCATCGGATAATTCATCCACCTTGGTAGGTTCGTTGTGGAATGCCTCGACAAGGCTGTTCTTGATCTCATGGCACAGCGCCCTGAACGGGGCGATGATGATGGCCAGTGCTACGCGGTCAGCCAGAAACGCGCTTCGAAGTATCAGTTCCGTTGCCTTCGTTTTGCCAGCGCTAGTGGGCATTTGAACGATGGCAGACTCGCCTTTGAGAACATCAGCCTTGCCCAAAAGGTGTTGCGCAGGCCAGAGTTCCTTGATGAACGAATCCTTTTGCAGCGCATGGAGCCATTTGTCGCGGGGTAGCCCGGAATATGATGGTAGGGCTTTCCAAGCGGAATTTTCGAGTTTTTTCCTCAGAACGGCCGCGATCACATCACCAAAGAGAAGCTGCCTGGGCGTGCCGAATTCATAGACGGCGTCCCTCAGCTTCGTAGCCAAATCGAGAAGATTTTCTTCGCCATTCCCATCCTCGAAAAACTGGAGAATCCATCTTGAAATCCCGTCGATGAATCCGCCAAAGGGTCCCTCAGTTCCATCAAAATAGGTTCCCAGATCGGCCTGCAACAACCAGAGCAACAGGTCTTCCAAACCATCGCCATCCAGATCCGGGCAGTCGCCATCGATGCGCTTCGCCAATACCGACGCGCTTCCGGGAAGCTCGCACAGGTAATAGGAGGCGGAGCCAAGAAGCACAAGGTATGGATCAAGTGTCTCATTCAGCTTTGATTGGAGATAGGAATCAAAAAAGCGGGCAGAAAAAAGCAGATTGGTTCTCAGCTCCAAGAGGGAACCTGCTGAATCTGGCTCTTCCCGGCTGATAGCGGCGGCAAGGTCGCCCAGCAGGCCAATCGAGATGGTGAAGAGCTTGGCCGGATCTTGGGTGATTTTGATGTGATGCTCTTCCGGAACACTGTACTCGAGCATCTTGGCCTTTGACCGTGTAACACCAAGTAGGAGTTGGGATTTCTGTTCAGGCCTCATCCGCAGCCCTCCTGTAGAGCTCGTGGACGAGTGCCATCATCTGATCCCCTTTGATGACCACTAACGCAAGGTCACCTGAATGCGGATGAGAGGAGGCATCGGTCGAGGATGTCAGGTGGCTGTCAAAAAGCGGATTCTCAAAAAGCGCGACAGCTCCATAAACTTCCTTGTATGGGTGATCTACTTCGTTCTGAAAACGCTCGATCTTTTCGGCATCATCAAGCTCATTGCGGCCATGCAACCTTTGCTTGATGGCATTTAAAGACTCCGCCTTCCTGGTGATGTCCTTTGCCGAACCATCGACTGCATCTTGAAGTCGTGCTGTTGGCTTCTTTCCCGAGAACTGTGCCTTCGCTTCAAAGATCGCCAGCTTATCCTTCGAAGAGGATTTGCCATCCTTGACGATATGAAAACCGATGATGTCACTGCCTTTTGTCGATTCATTCCGGATGGTTTTGTCACCGTAGCGAGTGCGTGGAACCCAGTAGCCGTTCAGATATTCAAGAAAATCGGCTACCAGCACTTCGCCGAAATCGCCAGCGCGAATGCTGGGGCCTGGTGCAGCTTTGGGGTCAGGAAACTTTATGCTGTTGAGATATTCCGAGCGAGAGCATTTGTACCCTCTGCGCCAATAATCGATTTCGCTGTCAAAGCAATAGTGATTTCGAAAGTGTTTCGCCCATGATGAGAGCACATCGTCGTCGTCCTGATGTTGGAACTCCCAGACCTCCACCTCCTTGCCGTCGGTAGTCTTAAGTCGTTCGCCAGTGTTGACGAGCCATTTAGTGTGCTTCGATGTCCAAGGCATCCTAAATATTTCCTATCCAAAATTGGCCAGCGTTCATCGTTGGCATACCCCTGCCATCCACTCGATTGCCCCATCAACATCGAAATACCTTCTCCCATAAGCCAAATCACGTAGTTCCTTTGGGATGAGAGGGTCATGCTTTTCAACAATCGTATCTGGTACTTGACGGGATAGCTCCTCCGATGTTGGATACTCGTCATGGACGATTGCTCGTACAGATCTATAAAAGGTATCGAGGGTGCAATTCCTTATGTCAATGACGCCACCAAAACAATCCGCAGCCAAACCTGCACGACGAAGCAGAACGGTTATTGTGGTGGTGATTTGATCGCCACACCATGGAAGGACGTGAACCGTACCTCCTATTTGTATCAAGCTGGTGCTCTCTAACCCCAACGAGTGGAAACAATCTATGCCTTCAGACAGCGTCTCCTTGGCTGTCTTGTCCAAATAAATCGGCATAGCTTTGTCGATGTAAACACGGCGCATTTCTTGTCTCACGATATCGTGGACAGATTGTCCGTCGCCTCCAAATTTAGGAGGTCTGCCGCCAGTAGCTCTTTTTAACGCAATAACTTTCTTGTCCGAGTTAATGTCCAGCACCTCCCAACGCTTGCCAGCAAATATGATTAGCTGCCCAACAACAAGCGGCTTATCTATTGGAACAGTGCCTATTACTCGCGCTTCGCATTCAAGGCGGTATTCTTCCGGAGTATTGAAAGCGGTATAAAAGTTATAGTTTTCAACGAGTCTCTCGCCTCTTACTCCTAAAACGAGTTGTCCATCCCGCATTTGTGTTATTAAATTATGTTCGCCGAGAGCCTTTAATAAGCCAACGTAAATTTGTTGATCAACCAAACAAAAAGGTCCCGTTTCACACAACAAAGACCATAATTGATTTGCGCGAACACCCCCATACTGACCAATTACTGATAACGTTTGCTGAACAAGGGTGGAAAGATGGTATTGGTTGCCTGGAGCTGGCTCACACCATTTTTTAAGAAGTAGGTTTATCATTGCGATGCATTGCACCGTTTCCACGCGGAGCCTATCTAAAAGGTGGCTCTTTACTGTAATCTCATCTTCAGGGATGAAAAGTCGCAATATTGCCGCGTCACCTCGGCGACCAGAGCGACCAAGACGCTGGCGTAAGCTCGCCACAGAATGGGGTGCTGTTACTTGGGCGATTGAATCCACACTTCCGATATCAATACCCAACTCCAGGGTCATGGTACAGACCGCAGAAGTTGGTAAGTTGTCTTCCTGGAGTCGCGCCTCAAGGCTCTCCCGAATCTCCTTGGAAAGGCTACCGTGGTGGGGGAAGAATTCGTTTGGCACACCATTCTTTTCGCAAAAGTCCGATAGGGTCGCGGCGATCTCTTCTGTACGCCCGCGACTATTAGCAAAAATCAGATGCGATTTTCCGCGCAAAATTTTATAAAGGTCGTCGACTATCTCTTCAAATCCAGTGGTCGATTCCTCGTTTTCACTGCCTTTGTTAAGATAGCCTCTTAGTTGAATTTTCAGATCTGAGTGAGATGTACTTGATTCAATAATTTTGTATGGGTAGTTTTTTGTTGAAGGTCTCAAGAAACGTGCTACCTGTTCCATATCGCCCAAAGTGGCACTAAGGGCAATCCTTGGAACAATCCGGCCAAGCATGAATTCGATACGGTGCATAAGAGACTGTAGTTGGCAGCCCCGCTCCGTGCCTAGAAAAGCATGGAACTCATCTATAATAATGTGGCTTATCGATGAGAAACCCTTACTGCACCAACCGGCCTGATTCAGCAATAAGGATTCCAGCGATTCAGGCGTGATCAAAATTATGCCACTGGGACTTTTCTTTTGTTTGTCTTTAACGGAACGGAGCACATCCCCATGCCATGGTGTTACAGGGAAACATAGAATTTCACTAAGGCTTCGAAGTCTGCGGAATTGATCGTTTATCAATGCCTTTAGTGGGCTGATATATAAAATTCCGACTCCATCCGGTTTTGTTTCAGTGATACGAGAGCAAGCAGGAAGGAAAGCTGCTTCCGTCTTTCCTGCTGCGGTTGACGCACTGATAATAACATCACAGTTTGCTTTTAGAATTGGCTCAATTGCACGTTCTTGAATGTCTCTGAGCGCAGTCCAGTTCTGTGTCCAAATCCAACGCTGAACATCTTTGTGTAATAAATTGAACCCAATGGACTCGCTCATTCTGGACCTCAAAGTTGAAAAGTGGCCAATTCGTCATCGCTGTCCACATCAATTCCAGGCATATCCGTATTGTGCTCCTCCTCCAAATGCACTTTTTCAATCAGCTGGTTCCAGCGAAGATCTGCGTTTTGGTCAAGGACCGCCAAAAGATCAACGAACACCTTAATAGTATTCCGAGGTGTTCGGAAATATGCATCCCCAATTCGATTTGAGCAATGAGCTAAAAATGCCGTTAGAGCTTCATCAGGGAGAAGATATTTGTTCTCGTCTCCAGAAGCATAAACGTGCCGGAGATTTCTCAATAGAATAAGCAACTCTTCCGGTGCCAGGTTGGCAAGATGTAATGTTGGAGAGGAATAATCGATGACTCCTGCGGAACGGGCAAATGAATTTTCAGCCAAACGCGAATGCAGTGCCTCATAGCTATAGAGCCCTTTTCTTGGGTCAAGAAGAAAATCGGGTGTGCCCCCCAAGAGAAACCCGATGTGCTCCGCACTGCCTTGTAAACAGTCATTTAGAATTCGAAGTATCTGCTCATAATTTGAGACTCTAGCTTTCTGGCTGGAAAGCTTGTAAAGATTTACCATTTCGTCAAGATTGACAAGAAGCCCGTTATACCCGGCTTGACGAACAAATAGACTTAGAAGTTTGAAGTGGTCATAAACGCTGCCATCATCGACTATAGTCCGCACTCCTAATGAGTTCCTTGCATCAGTCTTTGTTGTAATTTCCCCACGCAACCAACGCACGGCATCCGATTTGAGCTGTTCATTGTCCTGCTCGTATCCCTCCCAGTACGCGCCTATTACTTTTGCAAAATCGTACCCGCCGACAAGCTCAGACAAATGACTTAGTTGTTCCTCAATAATCTCTGTCACAGATTTGCCGGTGGCGTCGGCTTGTTTTCTAGCTTCTGTGATAAATCGTTCGACTACGCTAGTGAGGGCATTCCCCTCTGGCTTTGTCCTGGTTGAAAGATTTCGTACCAGTTCGGCATACAGGTTGCGGGCTTGCCCTCCAGTGGCATGCAGTCTTCTGTCCGGGGAAAGGTCGGCATGGATTGTTACCAACCCCTTCTCGAGGGCGATTGTCCGAATCAGCTGCAGGAAAAAACTTTTTCCAGAACCGAATTCGCCTATTATGAATCGAATTGATGAACCTCCATCAGAGATCCGCTCTATATCTTTAAGAAGAGCCTCTACCTCTCGAGCTCGCCCAACTTGAATGTGTTGCAGCCCTGTCCGTGGAGTTACGCCAGCACGCAAAGATTGAATTATGGCGTCACGCTCCCGGGGACGAAGTTGTTGCTTATTGTTATTGGACATTTACTATCTCCCTCGCAAGATTTACATCGACAAAGACCGGATCGCCGTCATCAATCAAAGGCGCATTTGCATTGTCAAAAGACCATTCGTTAAGCACTTCCATTGCGCCATCAACCATTAAGCCAAGCTCCTTACACAGATCGTGTATCGAGCTACGTTCCCAAGTTTCTTGTTCTAACAGACGATGGAAGAAGTTTTGGTGCGCTTTGTCCAGGGCAGCCAAAGGATTCTCCGATGGGGAGAGAGTCGTGATGATATCGTTTTCGGCCTGATCTTCTTGGTCTGAAAAAATCCCTTCCAGCACACCCTTAACTTGACGTGTCTCTTCTGTACGAATTCGGATCAACTCCTCATTCAAGCTAAAGCCCTTCGGTTTTACAGGTTCAACGGTAGGCGTTGGAATAGAAAAAGCTGGCTCGGTATCTCGTAAACCGACGGTTACTGGTTCATTTGCGGCCGCCAAGGTATGGAGGTCGCTTGTAACTTGCTCCTTATTCAGGCCGAGAGTCGAGTAGAGTTTTTCTAGATGCTTGACTTCCTTCGGGTCGATTCGTCCATCCGCAAAGGCAACTGAGATCAATATGTGACTGATTGCCGTTTTTTCAGCTGTACTGACCTCGGTAAGTCGCTGCTTGATGCCTGCTGTTCCTTGCGGTGTATTGAGGCACCACTGAAGTAACGCAAGCAAGGAATCCTTCTCTATTTGAGTTAAGTCACGATTTTCATTCACTAGACTTTGCAGTGTCGCTTCCTCTGCCGGAGAAAGATCGTCGTCAATTTGGCTAACCATTGCACCAAGCCGAAGAATGGTGCCAAGTGTCCGATATTCCCGGGATGGACGGAAATCTATGCCATGCCCATTTGGGAAAATAGCTACCTTGCCATCGAGATTTGGCTTTATGTTATGGAATCGAATATCGGGTGCTATCCCAAAACCCATTCCTTCAACTAAAGCGGCTAGATTTTCCGATTCCTTTTTACCGATCTGTAGAGGTGACTTCTCGCCAAAGCACTTATACAAGCTTTCCACCGATATGAGTCCCACGCCATTTGTACATACTTGAGCAAGTTGCGATTTGGCTTTTTGGGCCGCCGGAGACTGATTCATTAATTCTTTAGGTAGCAAAGCCAGTGCTGCGAGTGAGTTTGGATCGTTATCCTTGCGCCCAAGAAATCTGCTGTATGGGTCCAAGTCAATTGTGCATTCCTCAACTAATGAACTTAGCTTTTTCAGAGGTGCAGTAAGAATGAAGGGATTTGGCAAATCTGGAACCTTAAGTTTCAGATCTCCTCTGATAGATGAACTCGCGGCACGGTATTCAAGTTTCAAGGGCGTTTTGTTTGGCTTAACAATTAACCCCTCCCCAAACTGATGTTTATAGCGACGGGAAAATAGTTCTTTGAACTCTTTTGCGCAGCGTCGCGCTGGGGTTCTCAGTCCAAATTCTGGATGAAGTATTATCCATTGGAGGGCTACATCAGAAGGTATTGGTTTTCCTGCTGCGACATATTTTGCCAAGACAACCTGAAATGGCTCCGAACAATATCTGTCGTTAAAATCAAGGTAACCAGGAACAGGTTTGTCGCTCTGATAAAGTACCCATTCCATAGCGAGAAGATTGCTTGCATAACCACGAAAAGAGCGATTCCCGCCATAAACCTTCAGCAGGCGATTGACCTCTTGAACTATTTCGGCCCGTTCGGCAGCAGGAACGGAAC
>Ga0210032_1002147_pt1 | contig 9695 bp, 12 predicted proteins | sample CryGeyCG2114_250_2_FD_185458 | JGI IMG/M metagenome (GOLD analysis project Ga0210032, IMG submission 185458) | Groundwater microbial communities from aquifer - Crystal Geyser CG13_big_fil_rev_8/21/14_2.50 (SPAdes) (version 2) | ecosystem: Environmental > Aquatic > Deep subsurface > Groundwater ... | reverse complement strand
GAGGATTTCTGGCTCGATCCAGCTCTATGATGGTGCCTACTTTTTCCTGTACAGACCCTGCTCTATGCCTCTGTTCTTGCTTTTCTCAACTGAACTCAAAAATTCAGTCTTTCATTCTGAAGCACTGCATATTGTGCCGCAATCTTGAATCCAATTAAAAAAAAATATATGATGGCAATAATTCCTGTTTTGCATTCTCACAGATCTGTATAAGAACGCCTTTTGTGGAGTTATACAGAAAGCGATGAATTCTCCCAAAAGTGGAGTTATACAGAAAGCGGGTCATTCTTCACGGATTATATCTTGAGGTGGATAATTCTCCGAAAAGTGGGGTTATACGGAAACAGGATAAGTTGAGTTTGGGCGTGTTAGATAGACATTGAGATTTGTTTGGAAAACACTATTTATCGCTGATTGGGGGGGCAAAGTGGAGTTATACCGCAAGGCTGAAAAGCTGATGGAGATTTGTGTTGAGAAGGGATGCTGGGGGTGGTGATGGAATTATCCAGGGGCTGGATAATCACTTGTTGCGGCGGGCTTGTGCGGGCAAAACCCAGTCATAATGCGCGTTTTAGGCTTGCAAAACAATGCGAATGAGGTGAAAAATTCGACTATGACTCAATTTGAGGCAAATAAGAAAAAACTAGATTTTAGGCCCTGCGCCGCGCAACTAACTCACTCACTTGACTTCGCAAGTGGTGTTGAAGAGACTTAATGATTGTATTTCCAGAAAGTAATTTTAAGCAAGAATAAATATTAGAATCTTGAGGTTTGATTGTGACAAATATTAATTCTAATTCTGTAAAAGTAAATCAAGATGTATTTAATGCACTTAAAGCGGTTAAAAATCCTACAGAAATAATGAAACAAGAAGCATTAAATATTAGAAATGCCATATTAAAAGATGGTAAGGTAGATTCTAATGAGCAAATTTTATTAAATAAATTAACAGCTAATAGTAACTCTGTTCGAGTTTCAACTACCAATACAGCAGGGTTTGAACCCAATACTTTAACTTTCTCTGGAGCTACAGGTGAAAGTAAATTTATACTTCAAGAGTTAAGCCAAGTAGGGAGTCGCTATGAAGATATAAAGCCTTCTGAAGGTATGAGCTGGAAAAGAAAACTGGGTTTAGCTACAGATATAACTGGAATTATTGATCCTTCACCTATTTCTGATGGGATCTCTGCTGGTATAAGTATAAGTGATGGTGACTGGGTCGGAGCAGGACTATCTGTAGCATCTATCTTTCCATATATTGGTGACGCTGCAGCTAAGCCGATAAAAATTTTTAAAGAGCTGTTGGAAAATTTTCCCAATATTAAACGAGTAATAAAAAGTGTTGATGATATACCAAGATTATTCAAAAATCTTGAAAAGCTTGGGCCGGGCATAAAAAATCCAACAAAAGTAGTAAATATACTAAATACAATGGATAATATGCATAAGGCTGCTGCAAATGCATATAAGAATGAAAAATGGTTAAAAGCAGCAAAAAAGTTTGATCTTCCAACTGATGGGCCGATACCATTTGTTCCTCCTAAACGCTGGGATGCCAATAATCCAATTAAAACTCCTCAAAATGGTTTTATGGATGCTTTTGGTAATGAGTGGCGAAAAGGGCCATCAAGAACGGCTGGAGAAACATTTGAATGGGATGTTATTCCTAAGAATAAAAGTAGTGGAATTGCAGACTTATCTAGAGATGGAAGTCATGTAAATATCTCTTTAACAGGAGATGTAACTCATAGATAATGAATAAATTTCATGTAATTATAAGAATATTTATAAAAAAAGTGACATTAGATGAAATTGATGTGGTCTCAACATTAAATGTTTTGTTAGGATCTAAAATAGAACAATTTTCAACAGAAATTTATCATAATGATAGTAACTATGTTATTTTTTCCGGGTTGTCTCCAATTTTCGAAACTTCCCCCAATAATGCATTATCTATAATAGCCAATAAATTAGGAAAAGGGTGGATTTTTACATTAGGAGATTCAGAACAAGACTTTTCTGGGGATGCTATCTGGAATCCTACTGATCAAAACAGTTTTGTTTTTTCTGACGTATTATTTGCTAATTTGGGCATTTACCATAAGGACTGATCTTTACTGCCCCGCAACCATGCCCTTCAACCTGTCTTGCTACGCAGCGCAGGTTAAGGGCGGGTCGTTGGCCGGACAAGCCGAGGTTGTAAGCGAAAAATGGCGGGAATTGCAACTCGGACAAGTGGCGCTTTTGAACCAGATTAAAAAAATCAGAAATAGGGAATATTATTTTAGGGTTTCGGCTTGCCGGCCAACAAAATTAACTCTCTTGGCTTCGCAAGAGGTTAGAGAATACAGATTGTTAAAGAACTGAAATTGGGGAGAAAGGAATTCCATGTGCTAGACTTCGCAACACTCACCCAAGCCAGACAAGGGTTACAAAAATCAGACAGTCTACGTCACCAGCAGTCAGCGGAGCTCTATGCCCAAGGCCGCCAATTGATTCGTGAGGCCATCAAGCAAGCGGTGGATAAAACAAAGCTCAAGCAAGCCACAGATTGTTTTGCAAAAGGGATTCAAGCGAATTACAAAAATCCAGCCAATTATTTCGGAATGGGCTTTCTGTTTTTGTTAATTGCACAACCCCGACAAGCCCTGCCCTATCTTAAAGCGGGGCTGGATCTTGAGCCTGGATCAGAGCTGGGAAAAGAACTTTTGCAACAGGCTCAAAAAGGTCAACCCAAGACCGCCCAAAAACCACTTGAACCCCAATCGGCCCAGTTTGCTAAACCTGCTGCAGAAATGGACTTCGATGATTTGTATGACAGTACAGAAGCCGCCATCATGCTGTTTCTGAAGCAGATTATGACCGATGAGGTTTTGGGATTTGCTCCCTCGCCGAATCCCAAGCAGCTTGCTTTATTACAATCTAAGCTGAAACTATTTCAAGAGAAAACACAAGAATTCAGTCAACGTCTTCACATTCTCGATCAGGAAATGGAAGTCACTGATTTAAGAAAGCAGTTGAGCGCCATCGATAAAGCACTCCAACGGATTATCTCTCTGAGTCAGCTCTTTGAACAGTTTATTGAAATTCATCAGGATATTCAAAAGCACACGGATATAACCGATGAAATTATGGCTGAATCCCAAGCCACAGACGATCCCAATGATATCGAAGTCTTAGAAGAAAACCTTCAGGTTCTCTTGGATCACTGTGATAGTGTGGCGGATCGTTTGGATGAAATGGATGCAAAAAAAATCAACATCCACCCATTGCAGACGCCTTATCAGCATTATGCTGAACAATTGGAACGCTTTCAGGATGTGCTGGAAGAGACGATCGAACGCTTAAAATCTGCCTAAGAGAGGAATTTATATATGCCAGGTCCCGTTGGAAGTTCTGTTAGTTTTACACCTGCCGCTCCCCCACAGCCGCTAGTAGGAGCAACAAAAGCATCTTCGGTGGCTCCTGCTGCCAAGACAGGTCAATCCCAACAGCCCAAAGTACCTCCTACTGGCATAATGCACCCCAGTGGGGTAGGAACACCAACGGGAGCTGTCAATGCCAGTCAGGATAGCCAGAAGCTCCAGCAAATATTGGGACAAATGCCTCCTGAACGCTTGGTGGCACAATTCAAAGACATGTGTCAGCAAATTCGAGAAGAGTATGGAGCCACAGAGACACAGTCAACAGAGGCTCATCAAGAACCCAAGTTAAAACCAGTATCACAGCATCAGGTCTTGAATTTGGAAAAAGGGGATACGACTGTAACTGAGAGTTCCCGTTCAGTGGTTCTGCAAGACAATGGTTCGGCGTTTGCCCCTGAGCGTTTAACAGAAAAATCCACCTTAGAGCTTGTAGGGCATGGATCATCTGACGGAAAAACTCTAGGCGGTAAAACGCCACTAGAAGTGGCTTCCATGCTGAAGAATGCTGGAATTACCCAGTTAGGGATATTGGATCTTAAAAGTTGCCATTCGTCCAGTTTTAAAACGGCATTGGTGGGCGCTCTCAAAGATGCAGGCATCCATGTAGGTGAGGTAAGAAGCTATGAAGGTGAGATCGCTATCAATCATAATACTGGAAAAGTAATTCAAGGCCATGGCTTAGATTTGATGGAAAGACACGATGGAACGTTAGGGCATACAACGAAGGACCATAAGGCAATACGTTCACGACTTGAAGCATTAAGAAAGAAGATGGCAAAAAAATTATCTCCTAAAAGCCTAAGCTCTATGCTGCCAAAATTTAAAGAGGCTGCTATTGCAATTAACAACGTTGAAAGTCAACCTGGACGCAGCACAATTTCATTACAGGTATTAAGGATAAAAAGTGTTCATAAAATTCTAGTTTCAAGCAGTCGCCGTAAATTAAGCGGGGCTCAGTTAAGGGTTTTACCCAAAGGATTCCTTGTGTTTGAAAGAAAAACTGGAGTGGGTGAGAAAAGACATGCTGAAGAAGGCCCAATAGACTATGTAGTGAAGAGAAAGCTTGCTATGCGATTAATTGCTCCAAGCAAACGTTTTTGTGGAAAAGGAAAAGGCAGAAAAAGTTGCCATGGTCATGTGAAATCGGTTGTATCAACACAACCAAATCAATTTAAAGGCTTAGTATATGATAGTTCGTTTGTAAACACAAATAATCAAAGAAGACATCCAACAAAAGAGTCTACTTTGCGAGCTATTACATATGAAGTCACAAATCCAGGGACATTTACAAAAAATCCTGTATTGAAAAAGCGGGATGAAGTATAATTTTATTTAATTTATTGGAGAAAACCCTAGTATATGAGCTCACATTTAGAAGTGCTTAAAAATATTTTTCTTGAACTTGATCAAGAGGCAATACTTGAGCCCCCTAATGAAAACACTCCTTATGAACAGTTGTGCATACACCTTTATAATGAAGATACAGATCACGAAGATACTGAGCCCTTATTAGCGGTTTTAGTATTACTCAATGAAATGATTAGTATTGAAAAATCCGCAAATGAAGATCAACTGGATATTTTGCAAATATCAGTTGTTGTTTCATTGGGGTTGTCTGAAGAAAATAAATATCAAATCAGTTATTTATTGCATAAAATCAACAAAAATATTCCATTAGGATATTTTTGCATTACAGATGATGACGATATCTTTTTTAAATATAGTTTACTTAGCCAAATGAGTGATTCAGATAAGCCCCAAAACTATTTTGATCCCGTTTTGATAATTGATTGCCTTGGATTTATTTCTGAAGCAATTTTTGGAATCAGGTCTGTACTAGTTAACCATTTACAGGGAAAAATTCAAATGAACGAAGTTTTGGGATTCATTGAGTAATGATACCAAATTATTCATAGATTATCGGTTAGGAAGCAAAAGCTAGGCATAATGCAGGTTTCTTCAAATTGACTTTATCAAAGGCTGTTGGTCGATGAGGGTTTGAAAAGCCCATTCATCGGTTAGCGAGCCTATAGAGAAAGTCTCTCAAACGCTTGAAAATATGATGAACTTATCCCACTAATCTGACTTGAATTCAGTTGGGTTGAACAGAAAGTGTTGCTGGGTGGGGTTTAGATGATTGAGAGGAGTGGATTTGGTAGAAAAGATGCGGATTTGGGGTTGAAAAAAAGCTCGTTTTTGAGATATGAATAATCAAAAACGAGCCCAAATCATGATATAGTGCTCCCCATTGTCAAGACAGCAAATCATGCAACTTTAACTCCCTGGTCTGAGGGTTCTGCAAAGTACACTTGATCTGGGGTCAAATGGTTTAATGCCTGGTGGTACCTCCTCTGATTGTAAAACGCCACATAGCGCTTTACACCTGCTTTTAAAGCCAGTACATGTTCGTATTGCTTCAGGTAAATATCCTCGTAGCAGTGCTGTCGCCATCCGTACAACTCGCAAGCTCGTCTACGGCTGCCGCTCTTCAGGCTTCTGAACCATCGCTCAATAAAGACATTATCAAGGCAGCGTCCTTTGCCATCCATTGAGATCGCGATACCCTCGGCCTCAAGGCGTCCAGTGAAGTCAGTACTGGTGAATTGGCTTCCCTGATCTGTATTAAAAATCTCAGGTTTACCGTATTTTATCAGCGCTTCGTCCAGGACCTCCAGGCAAAAATGGCGATCCATGGTGTTGGATATCCGGTATGACAGGATTTTATCTATGCTGTCCTCATCAGTATGGCTCCTATGTCGCCTACTGCTGAAGGCCCGGCTATACCAGTACCCATGAAGGGCAGAGCTCAATAATCCCCACAAGATAAACGTGGCCACGGCCCATTGGAATATACGAAATATCTGCGGACCACACCTGATTAACATGTGTGATGTCAACATTTCGCAGCAGATAAGGGTATTTTTTATGGGCTTTGTTTGGCAGGCTGGTCTTGGGCTCAGGGTACATCGTTTTGAGGCCCATTTCCTGCTTGAGTTTGTGTACCAGCTTTTTACCGACCTGAAAGCCCCGGTCCTGGAGTGCGCACACCACCTTGCGATAACCATAAAAAGGCTGCTCTTCATGAATCTCACACAGTGCGCGTTTAAGGGCCATATCTGTCTCCTTTCTTTGACTGCGGTAATAGTAGCTGGAGCGGCTCAGAGAAAGCATTTGACACTGACTTTCAACGCTCAGCTCTTCGGCTGGATTGACCATCTGGCGTTTTTGCTCAAAGACCAAACTCCCTAATTTTTTTTTCCGCCCAGTTCACCTTGAGGGTGAGCTGGCCGACTTCTTTGTAGAGGCTATCAATGGTTTTGTCTTTCTCTTTGAGGTCCTCCTGCAGCTGTTTCTCTTGTTTTTTACGGTTAAAAACTAGATTGGCGTTTTCCAGAAACTCCTGTTTCCACTGGGCCAAAAGCTTGGGGTGTACATCATATTTACTTGCGACTTCTGCGAGGGTCTGCTCTTCTTTGATTGCCTCCAAAACGGCTTTTGTCTTGGTATCGGCTGAATGTTTGCGTCTCTTCATGAATTTTCCTTCCTGAGATGGTTTTATTGTCTCAGATCAGGAACTTAAAATCACGCTGATTCTGTCCGGTTTCTGGGGAGCAGTATACTTTTTGCTATAAATCTGGATTTTAACACATGGCTGCAGAGCTTTTAAATTTATGAAGTTTATTAGTGATGTGAGCAACTAAGCAGAGCATGCCTCATCAGTCGGCATGCTCTGCTTAGATAACTGCTCTTCAACCGTTAGTTATCCATGCTAATGCAGATGCTGCAAAGCGTGCCAGGTATTTATCTATTGCAACGCGAGAGAAAAAAACGCTTCTCAAAAATGTGAGCATGGGGGTGTATGCTGTGGTATAATGGCTTGTATGAAAGCACGCTACCTCAACCCATTCACAGACTTTGGTTTCAAGAAGCTTTTCGGCGAAGAAGCCAGTAAACCGCTGTTGAAAGATTTCCTCAATTCTCTACTGCCGCTGGATTACCCCATCGCTGACCTCAATTTTCGCAACGCAGAGCAATTGGGAACGGGTGAAGAACAGCGCAAAGCTGTTTATGATATTTATTGCCAAGATACCCAGGGCAACTACTTCATCGTTGAGATGCAGAAATCCAAGCAAAACTTTTTCAAAGACCGCACCGTGTTTTATACGACTTTCCCAATCAGAGAACAAGCTGAAAAAGGCCCTTGGAATTATGAGCTGAAAGCCGTTTATTGTGTAGGGATTCTAGATTTTGTGTTTGAGGAAGACAAAGCCAATCCCGATTATTTGCACGAAGTGAAACTCAAGAACCGACATAACAAAGTCTTTTATGACAAGTATGCTCTGTATTTCATTGAGATGCCCAAATTTCATAAGGCTGAAAGCGAACTCGCCAGCCAGCTCGAAAACTGGCTTTACCTCATCAAGCATCTGGAAGAGTTTCCTGATGTGCCCGCCAAATTTCAGCACACCATTCTTGAGCAAGCCTTTGAAATTGCTGAATTGGCGCATCTTACTGAAGATGAACGTAAGGCTTATGAAGACAGTTTGAAACATTATAGGGACATTCTCAATATTGTGGATACAGCCCGTGATGAAGGCAAAGTAGAGGGCTTTATTGAGGGGAAAGAGGTGGGCAAAATCGAAGGCAAAATTGAAAGTGCCAGCAAGATGAAAGCCGATGGCATACCTGTCAGCAAAATCTCAGAATACACAGGGCTTACCGAAGAAGAGATCGCGAATCTCTAAAATGGCTGTGCTAGCCTAGGCGTTTTACCGTCTCGCCTGCCAACAATCCGCTTCAAACTGACTCCCTACGGTCGCAGATTAAGCGGAGCGCTAAACCCACCGCACGCTTGGTGTTTAGCTTGCTTAGCAGACTCTCGCTGCTAAGTTAACGTTTTATTTGCAATCACATGACTTATTAATAAAATCTAGTTGATTTTGCATAAATAACTAGGTATCATAAATTTATGAAGACCCAAATTGAAACCAAAAAACACGTCTTGAATGTGGTAAACGAACGTAAGCTCTTGCGTCCGCGTGATTTGAAGCAATTTGAAATACCAGAATCCTACCTCTGGTTATTGGCCCAGGATGGTCATATTCAACATTTAGGCAGAGGTCTTTATGCGTCACTGGACTTCGAACTCAGTGAACTTCAAAGTTTACTTGAAGTCTGTCATCAAGTGCCCAAAGGCGTGATCTGCTTGATTTCAGCCCTACAATACCATCAGTTGACAACACAATTACCAAGCTCTGTTTGGCTTGCGATTCCAGCTCATGCACACCGCCCTCAATTGAGATATCCCAGCTTAGAACTGGTTCAAATCAAACCAGAACTCATGATGATGGGGCTTGAAACACATGATTTAGAAGCGGGAACAGTGCGTGTCTTCAATCCTGCACGAACCCTGGCTGATTGTTTTAAGTTTCGCAACCGGATCGGAATGGATGTTGCCCTGGAAGCCCTTAAAATAGGGTTGGCAAAAGGGATAAACGCAAATGATATCTGGGAGTTTGCAAAGATTCTACGTGTCAGCAAAATCATATTGCCGTATTTGGAGGCAATCGCATGACAGGCCCTACAAATATTGCTGCCTCAGTTAAAGCCAGATTGCTAAATGCTGCGCGTGCTCAGAAATCTGACTTTCAGCAATTATTATTGCGTTACGCACTTGAACGCCTTTTATATCGCATACAACTGAGTATTTATAAAGAGCGTTTTGTGCTCAAAGGAGCGATGTTGTTTCATCTGTGGTTAGGGCAACAAGAATTACGTGTTACCAGAGATGTTGAGTTTGTAGAAAAACTAGTAATAGATTCAAAAAGCGATATAATATAAGTATCCCATTGAATTAAAAAGGTGGTTCGCGATGGCACGATTTAAACCTTACAATTATGACCAAACAAAACTACTTGCGATCTCATTTAAAGAACAAATCCTGCCCGGAACATTTGCCTGGGTTGTTGGCGAAGCTTGCTGAGCCTTACAACCCAGGACAGCAACGATGAATATACGCAACCACCTGGTAGAGCGTGAACTGGATACCAGCATCTTTCATCATCGCTACCAAAACGATGAAACAGGTCGCCCTGCCTACGACCCCGCTTTGCTGCTGAAAATCGTGCTTCTGGCTTATTCACGGGGCGCTCTGCGGTCCTCTGGTGTAAAGGTTCGTTCCTCACCAACGCCAGAGGCATCACCAGCAGCAGAAAGATTGAGCAGCTTTGCCGTGAGAATGTTATCTTCATGGCCCTTTCAGCCAATTCA
>Ga0210032_1002136_pt1 | contig 9722 bp, 8 predicted proteins | sample CryGeyCG2114_250_2_FD_185458 | JGI IMG/M metagenome (GOLD analysis project Ga0210032, IMG submission 185458) | Groundwater microbial communities from aquifer - Crystal Geyser CG13_big_fil_rev_8/21/14_2.50 (SPAdes) (version 2) | ecosystem: Environmental > Aquatic > Deep subsurface > Groundwater ... | reverse complement strand
CCTTGCTCACCGCGCGGCGTTTGCGCGCCAGCACCACCTGCGCCACGATCTCCGCACTGCCCAACTGGCGCAGCAAGCCGGCGCGGCCGCTCATGCAAAAAACACAGCCCACGGCACAACCCACTTGCGTCGAAACGCACAGACCACCGCGCGGCAGCAGCACGCTCTCCACCATCTGGCCATCATGCAGTTCCACCAATAGTCGAGCCACACCTTCGCCAGCGTAATGTTCACTATGCAAGCGCGCCAACTTATCCAACTCCGCCTCGATGGCGGGCAACTCATTGCGCAGCGCAAGCGGAAAGAAACTTTCTGCGGGACTGTGTGCTTTATCGTATGAACAGACTTGGCTCCAGCAGCGCAACAGACGATCTTCGTGGCAGGGCTTGGCGCCGAGATCGCGCAGGCGATGACGGAGACGGGTGATGCGCAGCGGGAAGGCGGTGGCAGGGATCAATGTGGTGCTGAAAATGTTTTCGTTTTCGGGGAAGCGGCCGGAATTTTAGCATTTCCACCTGTTGCCTTAAGGGGGTACTGAAGTTTGGCTGATGCGATGTCCTTGCAGAGGCTTGTGGCTTAGCAACTTGGCGGTTGACCAGTCTTGTGGAGCGGGATATGGTTCGCCCCAGATTTCACCTCTGCAGAAGCGTAAAAATTCCGATGGCTTTTAAATTTGTTCTGCCGAAATTATCCATGGGCTGCAAGCAGGCGTTGTGCATGACGGCGCTCTGGCTGTCATTCATCGTCACCCCGGTTTTTGCCGCGACGCCGGTGTTGCGTGTGCTGGCTTGGCCGGGATATGCGGAAAGTGAAGTGGTGCAGAGTTTCGAACGGTTGTATGGCGTGCATGTCGAGGTGACTATTGTCACTTCGGATGCAGTGTTGTGGCAGAAGATCAGCACGCGCAACATGGATTACGATGTATTCGCGGTCAATGTTGCCGAGCTGCAACGTTACATCGCCACGAATCTTGTGCTGCCGCTGAATCTGGAGCAGATACCCAATACCCGTCACCAACTACCGCGTTTCCGTAATTTGGCTGTCATTCCAGGTCTGGTGAGCGGAGGCAAGACTTTAGGCATGCCGTTTACCTACTCCGAGATGGGATTGATCTATGACCGCAAGCAGATCCCTACACCGCCGAACACGATCGCAGCGCTTTGGGATCCCCGTTATCGCGGCAAGGTCATTGCGTATGATGGTGGCACGCACAACTTCTCGCTCTCGGCACAAAGTCTTAAACAAAAATCTCCATTTCATATTGCTGCGGCAGATTGGCAGCGCGCTGCGGAGCATCTGATTGCATTGCGGCGTAACGTACTCGGCTTTTATACACAGCCGGACGAGTCCGTACAGCTTTTTCTGCGTCACAAGGCTGCCCTGATGTTCGCCAACTATGGCATGCAACAAGTGCATCTGCTCAAAGCGGCCGGGGCAGATATCGGTTACGCGATACCGAAGGAGGGTGTGCTTGCGTGGCTCGATTGCTGGGTTATCACGCGGGCGGCCCGTGATCCCGCACTCGCACATGCGTGGATAGACCACCTGCTCGGTGAGCAAGCCAGCCACTTGCTGACCGAGCGCCAGGGATTGGCAAGTACCACAGTCGAAGCAGCTGCCAGTGGATCGGCAGAGAGTCTGTTATGGTTGCAGCCACCAGAAGATACCAATCGGCGCGAAAAACTCTGGGGACGAATCCGGTCCGGCGATCAACTTTCGCGGGTGATGGCGCCATGAGATTCCCGATTGCGTGGCGTCTCGGGTTGGTTCTGGTACTGGTTGGCGTGCTGGGTGCCGGACTGACCGGATACTTCGCCTATCGGGTCAGTCGCGACCAATTGGTAAAGGCCTCCGAAGAACGTCTGCTGACCGCGACTCACGTGCTGCTGCGTCAAGTGACAGTGGCGCTGCAAGGGACAGCGGCTGACGTTCTCCTGTATGCACAACACCCGCAGGCGGTTGTTATTCTGCAGCATGCCAATCCGGTCTATCAGGCATTCAGCGAAAACAACGTGGCGATATTATTCGAGCGCATGTTGAGGGTACACCCCGAATATTTCCAGATTCGCCTGATTTCAGCCGCGAATTATGGACGGGAGTGCATCCGGGTCGATCGCGGCATGGGCAGCATCTTGCGCATTGAAGGTGCTGATCTGCAGGAGAAAGGCCACTATCCATACGTCTTCGATACGCTGCGGCAGGCACCCGGTACGGTATATGTGTCGCGTGCCTTAATCAATCACGAGACCGGTGCCCATGCTGGGGTAGAGCGGCCTTCTCTGCAGGTCGCTGCACCGATACACGACGCAAATAAAGTGGCAATTGGAGTGGTCGTGATCAATGTTGACTTGCAAGGACTGTTCACGCAGCTTGCGGTTGACCTGCCGCCCGAGCTGAAGCTTTATCTTGCCAATGGCAAAGGCGACTTCCTCATCCATCCAGATACTGGCCGCAGCTTTGCATTTGATCGTGGCCAGAATGCGCTGGTGCAGGATGAGTTCCCGGATACCGCTGCGCTGCTGAGCGGCACCCAGCAGCGCAAGGATTATGTGGTCACCTCCGGCAATGATCCGGGGGATGCTTCGGCAGCACTTGTTGCTACTTTTGTTTATCAACCATTGTTTGGGCTGGAAACCGAGGATGAGTTCATCCTTGGTCTTTCGCAGCCGTTGAACAGTGTGTTGGCCGAAAGTAACCGGCTTGCCGCAAACACACTGAGCATTGTGTTGAGCATCAGTGCATTCGCGATCCTGCTGGCCATCTTTTTGGCGCGTGCCCTCGTGCGCCCCTTGAATCAGATTGTATTGGAAGTGAGACGTTTCTCCGTGGCGGGGCCGGGCGGCCCACTACCAACTGCACGCAACGATGAGATTGGCGAGCTTGCGCTTAGTATCGAACACATGGAAGCGCAGATACAGAGTCAAATTAAAGACCTGCATGAGCAGCAAGACAAACTGAACCATCTCGCCAGTTATGACAACTTGACCGGGCTGCCCAATCGCCGTCTGTTTCTGGAGCGGCTTGATCAAGCATTGGCTCGCGCCAAACGCCAGAAATCGCAACTGGCCCTGTTGTTCATCGATCTTGATAAATTCAAGACCATCAACGACACGCATGGACATCGCGCCGGCGATGCCGTGTTGCAGGCAATGGCGCGACGCCTGTGCATACTACTGCGTGAGACCGATACGGCCGCGCGCATCGGCGGCGATGAATTCATCGTCCTGATCGAAGGCAGCTGCGATGACGCGTCGATTGAAAACATCGTGCGCAAAGTGCATGACTCCCTGGCACTGCCAATCCCTTATCAGGATATCGAACTGGAGTCCGGCGGCAGCATCGGTGTCGGCCGCTATCCGCAGGACGGCACCACCCCCTCCACCCTGATCGCGGCGGCCGATCAGGCGATGTACAGAAGCAAGGTTAAAAGGGACAAGTGATTACCGTAAAGAAAAAGCCCGGTGATGCCGGGCTTTTCATTGAAAGTATTGCGATGCAATCCCTGGTTACGCAATCGAGATGACCGCGGCTGCCCCAGCAAGTCCGCCCCGTTGTGCAGGCTGGTCGATATGTGGTATTCTGGACGATTGATCGAGGTTCATTTTCTGATTGCGTAAGGATGAATCGCCGATTCTGATTGACGGCGAATCTTCCGGCTCCCAAAGGAGCTGGAACACCTCCAGTGCATCCTGTTTGCCGCGGAACGAGGCACGGGTAATGGAAACGGCCTTGTGGCCGAGATCGGCGGGGAGGGCATCGATGACCTCCCGCGTGGTCATCGTCTGCCGCGCCCGCGTGATTGATGCGATGCGGGCGGCAACATTCACGGTATCGCCGAACACATCGTTGGCCTTGAGAATGACATCGCCGAAATGGAGGCCGATGCGGATCGCGATGGGATGCTCGCCGCCGGGCTTGTTCGTAGCGACAGCACGATGCATGGCGCGGGCCGCCCGGGCCGCCTGTTGGGCGTTCGGGAAAGTACACATGATCTCATCCCCGATCGTCTTGATCAGGATGCCCTTGTACGTGGCGACCTCCTGTTTCAGGAGATTCAGGGTGCGCGTGATCATGTTCAGCGCAGCCTCGTTGCCCAGCTGGTCATACAAGGCCGTGCTTCCGCAAATGTCGGCGAACAGCACAGCCATCTTTCTGGTTTGCTGGGAGGAATAGATAGCCCGGTTCTGGATGGCCATGTTCTGCGTGTCGGCGTAATGCAGGATCTTTGCGATACGCGAGAACCGCAGCTTCAAGGCGAGATCGATGGGTGTCAATCCATGCTGGTTCTTTATCCTGAGCTTCGCGCCATGCATCAGCAACAGCAGAACGATATCGATCCCGCCCTTTTCGACAGCGAGGAAGATCGGGATATGCCCGTCCTGGCTGAAATTGACCTCAACATCGGAGATGAGCAATTGGTGCAACGCGGCAAAATCCCCCTTCATGATGGCGGAGAGGACGGAGAATCTTGATTCGAAGGTGTCGCGGAAATGGCTGACTGCCGCTGGCATCTCCGTTGTGTCTTCGAATCCGTTTTCGTCTGATACCGCGTTTTTCGCCTTTCTTTCCTTCCTTTTGTAATACAGCTTGTATAACAACGACAGGGCCACCAGCACGCCGGAAGCGATGATCAGGGCTGTCCGGCTGAAGCCGAGTTGATTGGCTAGTTGATCCGGCAGGTTGGCGCCAATGGCCAGCACCGAGACGGTGAGGAACAACATTAGCTTGAGATAGTGGAACAGCGAAATAAAAACGGTCACCACCAGCGCGACCAGCAAAACATCGCGCTCGATCACATTGCCGATCATCTCGGCGGGGAGATTGGCGCAGAGCGCCATCAGCGAAACGATCAGCAGAAGCCAGACTTCGCCGCTTTTTATGTTGAATTGCATACGATCCTCCGTTTCCGCATACGCTATCGGAAAAGGGGGCAAGGTATCGGGTGGACGATGCGGGTGACTAACGAAAACCACTCTACGGGGTGACGTGGCTACCGGCGGTCCCGCTGTCGTAGAGCTTTTTGTGCTCCTTAGACCGGAAACTTTGCGCCCCTACTTTTCAATAGGTTTGCCTTTTATGAACTGCTTTACTCAAAATCCGGGGGCATTATCAACCCATCTCCACCCCAAATGTAAAGTCCTTTTTGTCTTTTAGTCCGGGCTTGGCAAAAAGTCCGGTTCGGCGGTAGTTCGGCGGATGGTTCCAGACTACTGCTTGGTCGGTCTGACGAAGTTGATAACGTCCACATTCGGCGTCTCGCCGTCCGCGTAATAGGGTTTGGCTTGATCGAAGTTGAGCGCTTCGGCTAACTCTCTTTCGCGCTCAGAAATCAAACCAAAGCAATCCTTGATGTCCTGGATAGTGCTATCCGACAGTGGATTGGCGCGCCCGCCGAGTGGTGTGACGTCCCTGACGACGTTGCCCAGGGTTTTGCGCAGTTGGCGCAGGATGCGTTGTTCTTTACTTAACTCTTCTGAATTCATGGCCCTATACCGTTGTAAATTGCAGGAGGCAACTTTACCGGAATTATTGGGGGGATGGGGCCGGATTGCTTTCCTGGCAATGGGCCACATGCCGACCGTTATGCTATGCGAGGTCCGCACCCCCGATATTTGCCTGGCACGCGTAACTATGGGAGGATTCCCCCGAGCATAATTTTATCAACTGGTTAAGAGGGGAAAACCATGTCGGGAACGAACAAATTATTTGTACCAACAGTGATGATTTTCTCAGCGCTTGTGTTGACGGCGTGCGCGACAAAACCTAAAGAAGAGACTGTCGCTGAACCCGCACCCGTCGCAGTTGTTGCCGAGCAGGCAACTGTAGCCGAGCCGACACCGGCTCCTGCCGTTGCTGCCGAACAGCCTGCGCCTGCTCCGGTGATGATGGCTGAACTGCCCGCGCCCAAGCCGATGGTCAAGAAGGCCACGAAAAAGCCCCGCGTAGCCAAGACGATGCCACCAAAATTTGTGGAACCTGAACCTGTAGCAGCACCAGCACCGGCACCGATAGTGCAACAAGAAACGCCGGCTGTGTTACCCCCGGTAGCTGCCCCAACTGTGGTTGTACCCGCGGCGCAGAAGGATGCTGCATCAGGCGTGTTTGGGAATTACTGGCTGTGGTTGATCGGCATCCTGATCGCTGTAGCCGCATTTTTTTGGATAAAGAAGAAATAGCAGCAAGACTGGATTCGTCGAACAAGGGCTGCTCCGGCAGCCCTTGTTCGTTAATAGTTCTCGCGCCAATGGATGATTTCGTTCCTGCCGCCGTAGATGCCGAAAGTGGCGTGGGCGCTGGGGTTGCCGCCGCCGGGCAATTGCAGCCATGGGTGGATGGCTGTCATGGCAGCCTGATCAGGGCCGCCGTTTGCCTGATACCGTGCAGCGACTCGCGGCGGTTTATTAAAGCTGCCCGCTGTCCTGGTCGTGTCCGTGTTTTCTGTAAAGCCAGGACATGACGCTGATCAGCAGCATGCCAAACACGAAGATGATGACGTAGATTGACCAGTCGAGTTTGACCATCAGGGCGTACAACGCCAACATCAGGAAGATGCTGATGTTCTCGTTGAAATTCTGCACCGCGATAGAGCGGCCCGCCCCCATCAGCAGGTGGCCGCGATGCTGCAGCAGGGCGTTCATCGGCACCACGAAGAAACCGGCCATGATGCCGATGCCGATCAGGAGCAGGATGGCGACCAGCGGGCTTTTGACTAGCATCATCACCAGCACCAGCACCCCCATGCCGATTCCCATCGGGATGACCTTCACCGCGTGTTCAAGTTTGACGAAGCGCGCCGCAAGGACCGCGCCAATGGCGATGCCGACCGCGACCCAGGCGGTGAGCTTGGCTGCTGCGCCGATGTCGTAATGCAGGACGACAGCGGCCCAAGCCAGCACCAGCAGGCGCAACGTTGCGCCCGCGCCCCAGAACAGGGTCGTCACCGCCAGTGAAACCTGGCCTAGCGGGTCTTTCCACAACAGCGTGAAGCAGTGCCAGAAATCCCGCAACAGGAACAGCGGGCTACGCGAGAACGGCTTGTGTTCGATTGCCACGCGCGGGATATACAGGTTGAACAGTGCCGCCACCAGATAAATCAGAAAGATGATGAATATGGCCAACTCCGGCGGGGTGACTTGGGCGGGAACGTGAAGTGTGTGCATGATGGTATGCGCGGTGTCTGAGGTGACCAGAATGCCGCCGATCACCGCGCCCAGAATGATCGCCGCCACGGTCAACCCTTCCATCCAGCTATTCGCCCACACCAGCCGGTCGTGCGGCAGATACTCGGTGAGGATGCCGTATTTGGCCGGTGAATAGGCGGCCGCACCAAACCCGGCGAGGCCGTAGGCGAGCAGCGGGTTGATGCCGACCAGCATGGCCAGACAGCCGGCCATCTTGATCGCGTTGCTGATCAGCATCACGCGGCCCTTGGGCAGCGAGTCGGCGAAAGCGCCGACGAAAGGCGCGAGGAAAATGAAAGAGAGAATGAACGCCTGTTGCAACACCGGCGTGTGCCAACTTGGAGCGTGGACTTGTTTTAGCAGTGCGATCGCGGCGAAGAGCAGGGCGTTATCGGCAAGCGCGCTGAAGAACTGCGCCGCGAGGATGATGTAAAAGCCGCGTTTCACGTTTTGATTATTTGAGATGTCCGGGTTGGCGCGGTTTTATAACATGAAATATCTGCCGCGTTGATTAAATTGTCGTTGCAAGCGGATTCATTTTCAAAACGCACCGCGGGTGCGGCCTGCTATCATTCCAGACCGTTTTGTTGGCAACCCTTTCCTCATGTCTCGTCCGATTCAGGCACACATCGACCTTTCCGCGCTGGCGCACAATCTGCGCGTCGCGCGCCGCGCCACGACGGCGCGGGTGCTGGCGGTGATCAAGGCGAACGCCTATGGCCACGGCCTGCTCCAGGCGGCGGAAGCCTTGCGCGAGGCCGACGGCTACGCCTTGCTCGATGTGCGCGATGCAGTGCGCTTGCGCGAGGCAGGATTTCGCCAGCCCATCCTGTTGCTGGAGGGGTTCTTCTCCCGCGACGAGTTGCCGCTGGTCGCCGAATACGAATTGAGCTGCGTCATTCACAGTGCGCGCCAATTGGACTGGCTGGACGCCTACCCGCGCCCACACGGTCTGTCGGTCTGGCTCAAGCTCAATAGCGGGATGAACCGGCTCGGTTTTTCTCCCGCCGAATACCCCGCCGTGCTGGAGAAATTGAAAGCGCATCGTGCGGTGCGCGAGGTCACGCTGATGACTCACTTCGCCCAGGCAGATGAAGCAGCGGGTATCGCGCAACAACAAGCCCTGTTCGAACAATTGGCCGCACCTTACCGCTTGCCGCGCTCGCTCGCCAATTCCGCCGCCCTGTTGCGTCATCCGCAGGCGCACGGCGATTGGGTGCGCCCCGGCATCATGCTCTACGGCAGCTCGCCGTTTGCCGATACCAGCGCGCAGCAGCTGGGCTTGCGCCCGGTGATGACCTTGAGCAGCGAGATCATTTCGATCCAAAACCTGAAAGCGGGCGCGACGGTCGGCTACGGCGCAATCTTCCGTGCCGCGCATCCGATGCGCGTTGGCACCGTGGCCTGTGGCTATGCCGACGGCTATCCGCGTCATGCGCCGACCGGCACGCCCATTCTGGTTGATGGGCAGCGCACTCGCACACTGGGACGGGTGTCGATGGATATGCTGGCGGCGGACCTAAGCGAGTTGCCCAACGTGCAGATTGGCAGCCGCGTGGTGTTGTGGGGCGAGGGCATGCCGGTGGATGACGTGGCGCGCGCCGCCGGCACCATCAGCTACGAATTGCTCTGCGCGCTCGCGCCGCGGGTGCCGGTTTCTTCCTGAAGCAAACCGCTCGCAATTGCGCGCATCTTTTCCGGCGCCGCATCGCTTAACGCAATCGATTTTGCCTGGGGCAGTTCGACGAAGTGATTCGCTTGCGAGCGCAGATAGCCCGGGTCGTAATGCAGCGCCAGCAATTCGTCCACCAGCGTGTGAAATGAACCGTCCCGGACCAGTCCTTCCCAGTGTTGCAGGCGCTTCGTACCGTGGAAAGTATGCAACGCCTGCAGGCGTTCGATCAGCGTGTCGGGCGTATCGAGGAAGTGCCGATACTCTTCCTGCAACAGCGCGATACGCGCCTCGCGCGCGGTGTCGAGCAACACGCACGCACTGTGATGCATTGCGTTCACCAGCCCGGGCGGCAGGCCGACGCGGCCGATGCGGTTGCTTTCGGCCTCAACAAAGACCGGGCGCGCGGAGTCGAATCCGCGCAGGGTTTGCCACAGACAGGTGTCGAACCAGCGCTGCGACGGTTGCGCCTCGTCCCATTGTCCCAGCACCGAGCCGCGATGCCGCGCCAGGGTTTCCAGATCGAGCACTTGCGCCCCTTCCGCCGCCAGGGCATCGAGCAAACGGGTCTTGCCACTGCCGGTGGCGCCGCAAATCACGCGGAAGGTCAGCGTGGCGGGCAGTTGTTCCAGTTGTTCCAGCACCTCGTGCCGGTAAGTCTTGTAGCCGCCTTCCAGCTTGTGTGCCGCCCAGCCCACCTGCGCGAGGATGATGCTCATCGCGCCGCTACGCTGGCCGCCGCGCCAGCAGTAGATCAGCGGCTTCCAGGATTTCGGATGGTCGCGGAAACACGTCTCGAGATGATGGGCGATGTTCTTCGCCACCAGCGCCGCGCCGACCTTGCGCGCTTCGAACGGCGATACCTGTTT
>Ga0210032_1002134_pt1 | contig 9726 bp, 8 predicted proteins | sample CryGeyCG2114_250_2_FD_185458 | JGI IMG/M metagenome (GOLD analysis project Ga0210032, IMG submission 185458) | Groundwater microbial communities from aquifer - Crystal Geyser CG13_big_fil_rev_8/21/14_2.50 (SPAdes) (version 2) | ecosystem: Environmental > Aquatic > Deep subsurface > Groundwater ... | reverse complement strand
GCCACGCAGTGCATTGTTAATCAGACCCGCGATAATGCGTGCAAAGAAAATCACGAAGGTGTTAACAACTCCTTGAATTAGGGTTAGTGTAATCATATCACCGTTTGTTACATGGGTTATTTCATGAGCTAAAACGGCTTCTATCTCACGTTTTTCCATTTGATGTAATAAGCCAGTGCTAACAGCAACCAGGGCATTATTGCGACTGGCTCCTGTGGCAAATGCATTCATTTCTGGTGAGTCGTAAATGGCAACTTCCGGCATGCCTATGCCATTGGTTTTTGCTTGACGTGCAATGGTATCGAGTAACCAGCGTTCAGTGGCATTGCTTGGATTATTTATTATCTTCGCTCCAACAGAATGCTTGGCGATGGTTTTAGATAATAAAAGGGAAATAATGGCTCCACCAAAACCAAACACCGAGGCAAACAATAATAAACTACCATAGCCGTCGGGTTGTATACCAAGCATGGGGCCAACAATGCTGAGTGCTAGACTCAGTACCAGAATAATGGCGATGTTAGTTGCGAGAAACAGTGCAATTCTTTTCATGTTAATTCACCTTCTGCTTGTGAAAATGGATGTAAAATAAGTTGAGACCAATTGGTTGATTAATGAGGCTTCTCACTCAATTTTTCAATCATGATTTTAGCTTACTTTGTAACAAAATACTTTTGGTTTTAGCGATGATTAGCCCATTTTTATTTTGCTTTAAATACCAACGGTAAATCCAATGTTCATGGTTTGCATGTAGGGTAATTGATAAGAAGCGGTAGCATCTTGGGTATTAATCACCATTCGAGCGAATAACCTATCACGCCAAGAAACCATCCCATTTTGTTTGCTGTCGGGTAGTAAATTGACGTTACCAACGAAATAATTCAGCGAGGACAAATCAAGAGGAAGACCCTGTTCCGTACAAAGCGCAAGATCTGATGGCACATTGATGCCTTGCATGTAGCCATAGTGCAATAGTATACGGACAAAACCAGCGTCGAGCCGAGTGAGTTCGATGCGCTCTTTTTGATCGATTTTAGGGACTAATTCGATGATAACGGTGATCAAAATAACGCATTCATGGAGCATACCAGTTCGATGAATAAATTGTTGTAACGCTGGCGGTGTATTATCCAATCGACCGGTGAAAAATACGGCAACACCGCAGATGCGTTGGATAGCCTTAGCCTCTTGTTGTGCGATAAATGTATCCATGCTGATGGTTTTTTTCGCGATATGTTGCGACAGCAAGATTGTTCCGCGTCTCCAAGTTGTCATGACACTAAACAACAAAGTCCCCATCACAAGGGGTAGCCATCCTCCATCAGGAATGGTCATAAGATTGGCACCGAGATAAGCCAGATCGATCAGGAGAAAACTGATTAAGAATGCCAAGGAGGCGGGCCAGCCCCAGCCACCACGCTCACGGGCGACTTTGAAAGCTAAAATGGTGGTAATGGCCATGGTAGAATTGACGGCAACGCCGTATGCTGCGGCTAAATTACCCGAAGATTGGAAGGTTAACACTAAGCCGATGGCAGCGATCATCATGATCCAATTAATGCTAGGCATGTAAATCTGTCCATGAACTTCAGCAGAGGTTTGTTGCACTTTAAAGTGCGGCATCAAATTGAGCTGCATGGCTTGTCGAGTTAATGAGTAGACGCCAGTGATCACAGCTTGAGATGCGATACAGGTGGCGGCAGCTGTGAGAAAAATGAGTGGATAGAGTGACCATTCCGGCGCAAGATGAAAAAATGGATGTGAGGCTTCCAGCGGATCAGAAAGAATCAAAGCTCCCTGACCGAAATAATTTAACAATAGGGCAGGTAAGACGATAGCGAACCAGACGCGACGAATGGGGTAGCGTCCGAAATGACCGAGATCGGCATAGAGTGCTTCACCGCCGGTTGTGACCAGAAAGATGCCATAGAGTGCAAAATAACCATTGAAACCATTATGGATAAAATAGTTGACTGCATATCTAGGATCTATGGCTAATAATACCTGAGGTTGCTCTATGATGCCGCGAATACCAAGGACAGCTAAAACTAGAAACCACACCAGCGTTAAGGGGCCAAAAATTGCGCCTACTTTTGCGGTACCATGGTGTTGAATGGCAAACAATCCAGCCAGTATAGCGATGGTGATGGGGACGATATAATTGTCAAGTGCAGGTGCCGCCACTCTGAGACCTTCGACAGCACTTAATACAGAAATAGCTGGCGTGATCACCGCTCCACCATAGAGCATGGAAGCGCCTAATATACCCAAAAGAATTAATACTCTTCTGGATATTCGATCCTGATTGGCCTCTGGTTTTAAGAGTGCCAATAGTGCAAATATTCCACCCTCACCCCGATTATCTGCGCGTAACACAAACATCATATACTTGACTGAGATGATCAAGATTAATGACCAGAATATTAATGACAATACACCCAGTACATTTTCAGGCGTCACAGGAATTGGATGCTTGCCAGCAAAAGTTTCACGCAAGGCATAGATAGGGCTAGTACCAATATCGCCATAAACAACGCCTAAAACAGCGATGGACAAAACAGCAAAAGATTGTTTGTGACTATGCTCTGGTGGTGTGGCTTTATTAAACATCTGTTGTGTATTGTGACTCAGTTCAGGTTCTGACATGGGTACCTCTTTGGAATTACTTTAAAATCGTCTCATGCTGCGATTGAACCCCTACATATTGAGGACTTGTGTCTAAGCATTCTGAATTAACCTGACAGTTTTAAGTTGAATAAACTTTTTTAAAATAGTTATTTTTTAGTCAATGATGTTACGTGTTTTGTAGTTTAAATAGCAAATTTGTCTTTATGCCAACAATATTTGGCGAATACTGATCTCGAGTTAAGCTTACTTAGGAACTTTGTTGAACTTCAATGGCGCAATGTTTATCCAGAAGGTATTCTTGAGCGAGCTTTTTTTCGCTTTGTTTTGAGATGAGCTGGTAATTTCCCTCAACATCTAAACACCAAGATTGCGCTTCATCTTCAAGATAAATATTGAGATCATTTAATACGCGGTGTTTTATTTTTTCAGAGAGTATAGGGAAACAAATTTCAATACGCTTGGTAAGATTTCTTTCCATTAAATCGGCGCTAGAAAGATAAAGTTGTGGTTCTGAATTGGCAAAATAAAAGACACGACTATGTTCCAGAAAGTGCCCGATAATAGATTTGACTTGAATGTTTTCAGAAATTCCTGGCATTCCCGGTTTGAGTACGCAGATCCCTCTGATAATTAAACGAATTTTAACACCAGTTTGAGAGGCTTGGTAAAGGGCTGTAATAATGCCACGATCAGTGAGGCCGTTGGCTTTTATAATAATTTCAGCCTCTTTACCATCAAGTGCTGCTTGAGTTTCAGTTTCGATCAGATCGAGGAGTTTTTTTCTTAAACTAAAAGGGGCATTGGCCAGCATTTTCATGGGAAGTGTTTTTCCCATGCCAGTGAGTTGTTGGAAGATGTTATGTACATCTTCGCAGATGTCGAGATTACTGGTAAATAACGAGTAATCCGTGTAAATACGAGCGTTTTGCGTATGGTAATTTCCTGTGCCTAAATGGACATAGCGTTTATATTTTCCAGATTCTTTGCGTAGCACTAACATCATTTTCGCATGGGTTTTATAACCTACCACGCCATAACAAACAACGGCTCCTGCTTTTTGAAGTAGACTGGCGAGTGTGAGATTTTCTTGCTCGTCAAAACGCGCTTTCAGTTCAACCACAACGGTGACTTCTTTACCATTTCTAGCGGCTTCTGCTAATAATTTTACTATTTCAGAATCATGACCAACACGATAAAGCGTCTGTTTGATGGAAATAACAGCAGGATCTCTCGCGGCTTGTCTTAGAAACTCTAACACCGGGGTGAAGGAGCTGAAGGGGTGATAGAGTAAATAATCTTTATCATGAATATTTTCAAACAGGTTATTTTCTGATGTTAATGTAGTGGGTAATTCTGGAGAAAATAACGGGTATTGCAGATCGGGTCTATCGATCATTCCATAGAGTGCAAAGAGTCTTTGTAAGTTAACAGGACCATTGGCTTCATAGAGATCTTGTTCAGTAAGGTGAAACTCATCCATCAAAAATTGTTTAATATTTTCTGGGCAATTTTGAACGACTTCTAATCTAACTGCATGACCATATTTACGGTTAAATAATTTCCCTTCAACTTCAGCGGCTATATCTGTGGATGACTCTTCATTCACATATAAATCTGAGTTTCTGGTGACACGAAATTGGTAACAGCCTGTGGCTTTCATGCCATGAAAAAAATGATCAATATTGGCATGAATAATTGCCGATAGAAAAACGAAGCGATCTCCATCACCGAATTCAGGTGGTAATTTAATCAGTCTTGGCAAGGCTCTAGGTGCTGGTACTATGGCTAATCGTGATTCACGTCCGAAAGCATCTTTTCCTTTTAAGGAAGCGATGAAGTTAAGACTTTTGTTGACCAACTTAGGGAAGGGGTGCGCTGGGTCTAGTGCAATCGGACTGATAACTGGCGCGACTTCTTCTAAGAAATAATGGTTAATCCATTCTATATGTTTATCTGTCCAGCTTTCTCTGCGAAGAAAATGAATATTTTCATTTTCTAGAGCGGGTAACAAATTTTCATTGAGAATTTTATATTGATTTTCAATGTAGATATGGCATAGGTCACTGATGCTTTTCAAGGTGTTTCTGGCAGATAGGCCATTATCGATAAAAGACTCGACACCAAAGTGCAAACTGGCTTTGAGCTTGGCAACTCTGACTTCAAAGAACTCATCTATATTACTGCAAAATATCAGTAAATATTTCAAACGCTCTAGAAGAGGATGGTTGGTGTCTAAAGCTTGTTCTAACACCCTTAGATTAAAGGATAATAGACTCAATTCTCGGTTGATAAAACAATTATTATCGAAATCGCAGCGGGGAATGACTGAAAAAGTAGGTTTTGACACAGTATTTCAAAAATAGCCATGGGTAGTGAGTAAATGATAGATGATTCGAAACATAAAAACCAATATTATTCAATAAATTAGATCAACTTACTTTCTTTCTACCATTGACTGGCAGCCTTCTCATCGGATGTTTTGGCTTCAACCCAATGCGTGCCCTTGGCTGTGGTTTCCTTTTTCCAAAATGGGGCCTTAGTTTTTAGATAATCCATGATAAATTCGCAAGCATCAAAGGCTGCTTTACGATGTGAGCTAGTGACGCCAACAAAGACAATTTGCTCTCCTGCGTCTATTGTGCCAACGCGATGAACGATTACGGCGCTGCCTAAATCCCATCGTTCTCTGGCTTGCTCAATAATTTTCTCTAAGGCCTTTTGCGTCATGGCTGGGTAATGTTCTAAAGTTAAAAATAGAACCCGATTTTCTGGATTGACACCCTGAGATTTCTCTTGCGAGCGTACTAGACCAACGAATGTTGCCAAAGCGCCTTGAGTGCCGTTGTCATCAATGAGTTTTTGATAAAGATCTTGTACCTGAAAATTTTCTGTCTGAATATTAATGTAATCCATATCAACCTCCAGTTACCGGAGGGAAAAATGCCACTTCATCCCCTGCGTTCAGAATATGTAGCGGATCTACCAGGGTTTGATTGACTGCACATAATAGCTTTTCATGCAGGATATCCTTCCAATGGGGATGTTGAGCAATTAATGTTTCGATAAGAGAGCGAACATCCATACTTTGCTCGAGAGGCCACTCAAGTTGACTACATTGAAGACGTTCTCTGGTTTGAGCGAAAAATAAAATAGTAATAGTCATTTTATGATTCCCTCGACCAATTCCCAGATCGTCCTCCAGATTTTGACAGCACCTTTAAGCCATTAATCACCATGCTTTTATCTACAGCTTTACACATATCAAATAAAGTGAGAGCTGTGATACTGGCAGCACAGAGAGCTTCCATTTCAACACCGGTTTTCCCAGCGAGTTTGCAAAAAGATTCCACTCTAAGCTGACCTTCTGGGTGATCCTCTATCCATTCAAAATCAACGGAAATTTTAGTTAACATTAATGGATGACACAGTGGAATTAAGTCAGCACATTTTTTGGCAGCTTGGATACCGGCAATACGAGCCACAGCCAATACATCCCCTTTTTTAGAACGGTTTTCTTGAATATGAGCAATGGTTTCTGGTCGCAGACGCAGGAAAACTTCAGCGCGAGCCTCACGTTTGGTAATGGCTTTGTCACTCACATCTACCATATTCGCCTGTCCATTCCCATCGACATGAGACAGTTTTGCTTGGGATTGTTGATTCATAGAATTTCCTTGATTAATCTCTAGAAAGACAGGCTGCTAGATCGACCCCTTTTAAATGGGGGACAAAGTTACAAGGGCCATGGTTCGCATCCAATTGTTGTTTAATGATCTTATCCCAGCCGGTACGACAGGCATTGGGGGAACCGGGCAGGGCAAAAATAACGGTTTCGTTAGCAACACCAGCAAAGGCGCGAGACTGAATGGTAGATGTGCCAATTTCCTCATAAGAAATTGCTCTGAATAATTCGCCAAAGCCTTCCACCTCCCGATCAAATAATAAGGTGAGAGCTTGAGGGGTATTGTCTCTAGAGGTAAATCCTGTACCCCCAGTAATCAAAATTGCTTGGATAGATTCTGAGGCAATCCATTGTGAAACGATGGATCGCAATTGGTAGATGTCATCTTTGACGATGGTTCTGGCAACAACTTGATGATTGGCCTCAAGCGCGCCATTGACCAAGGTGTCTCCCGAAGAATCATTGTCTGGGGTTCTGGTATCGGAAACAGTTAATACGGCAATATTTAAAGGAATAAAGGGTAATTTCTCTTTGTGGCTCATGGGGTTCATCCTAAATTGGTGGATACTGTTGTCTAACTAGAAGGTGTTGTTGGTGTTTTATGTAAAAATTGCTGCCATTGTTCGGGGGTGTTGATATTTTTGAGCTGTTGTTGATCGAAAGCACTGGCATGAAATTGTCGGCTATCTATATGATCTAATAAATGATGAATTCCATGCTTTCGAGGATCGCTTGTTTCCATAATCTTTCGAATATGTCTTTTAATCAGTGGATTTACTGGCAATAACAATGGAAGAGGATGATCCTCAAAATGTCTGGCTAAGTGCTTCGGGGCTTGAGCGATTAACCGCCTTAATAAGGAGGGACGAAGAGCCGGCATATCAACGGGAATAATCAGCATCCTGGTTGGATTTAATTTGTGGATGATAGTTTCTATAGCACCTAATGGCCCTAATTGTGGAATACGATCAGGTATCCCACCTTCAAGATTTCCACTGATCACTGTTTGTCTGATACCAGTTTGTTCCAATATTTGCGCAGCATGTTGTAATAGAGTTAGGCCGTTGGGTAATATCAGTTCGGCCTTGCTGGTTCCCATTCTTTTAGATTGGCCGCCCGCTAAGATAACGCCTAATGTTTTCAAACTAACCACCCAGCATAGATAAATTGTAGGTAGAACCACTATAGCCATCTTGCAGATAATGTGTCTTTTCTTTTTGATAGAGCAGCGATTCAATATGGGATATCAATTCAGCTTGTTGTTCATCTCTTTGTAACAGGAAACGTAAAGAGTGGCCTTTGGAAGCAAATAAGCACAGATGCAAATTGCCCTGAGAACTGACTCTTAAGCGATTGCAGCTACTACAAAAGTCTTTGCTATAAGGCATAATCAAACCAATTTTACCTTGATAGTTTGGATGGATGTATTCAACCGCTGGTCCAGCCGTCACTTGGCGTGGTAGTTGTTTCCAGCCTTGTTTATCGAGATGTTGCTTGATGATATTACCTGAAAGATGGTATCGATCAAAATAGCTTTTATTATCACCCGTTTGCATAAGTTCGATAAATCGAATCGCGATATCTCTTTTTTTGACAAAATCAAGGAATAGAGGGAGTTGTGTGTGATTTTGTCCTTTTAGAAGCACAGCATTTATTTTAACTTTAAGATTTAAGTCTAAAGCCATTTCAAGGCCTTGTAGTACTTCATGCAATCGGTCGTGACCAGTAATGGTTTTAAACAGAGGGGCATCAAGGCTATCTACACTAATGTTGATGGCATTGAGTCCTGCATTTTTCCAATCTTGAATATGTTGAGGCAGATGGTAACCATTGGTAGTTACCGCAATAGTTTCTATGCCTGAGATATTTGCAGTTGCTTCAATAAGATGCACAAGATCTTTACGAACAGCGGGTTCGCCACCTGTTAAGCGCACCTTGCTAAGGCCGTTAGCAGCAAAACCTTTAACCAGACGGGTCATTTCAGCTAAAGAAAGTGGTTGGTGTTGATAGTGGCATTGGTAGCCATCCGGTAAGCAATAACTGCAACTAAAATTACAGATATCCGTTACTGAGAGTCGCAAATAGCTAAACTTGCGTTCAAATTGGTCGACAAACATGTTTTCTCCTTTCCAATTCGGTTATCAAAATTGATAACGTCGGGAAGCCCAGCAATTTCTCGCTAAACTCGGCGGCTTAAGCCACGGCGATAAACCATAAAGCTTCTAGGAGCCTGTCCAGGAATAGACTGATCGACTGCGACCAAGCCCGTTTGGCCAGATTTCCCGATGAATTTCGTTAAATAGAGCGACTATTCGCCTCAATCCATCGAAAAATCTGACTCAAACAAGCTTGCCCTCGCTAAGATCGCTATTCTCGGACAGGCTCCTAGGCGTTTAAGGTTGGCACGCTTGGAGTGATTCGTTCTCTGTTATGACATAAATCTAAACTGACATCAATGCTCAAACTGAATAATTTGGCATTAAGCGTCATTTACTTGATTTTATTTCTCAGTCAATTATATCTGCAATTGCGTTTAAAACTATTGATATTGATCAATTTCAAGAGAGATTGATACCAATGAAAAGTATTATTATTTCCATATTAAATTTAATAATGGGCTATTTGAAGAAATAACTGAAGTATTTGTTTTAAAATGAATATTCTTTTTCCCCTTAGAATATTTACTGATCCATATCAATAAATGCCCTGATAATATTTGTTATAAAAACCATAGAGCTAACATACTTTTTACTTTAGTTCATAACTGGTCTTTTTGGTTGTTTGTACTGCCCTTAACCCAGTGATCACACAGGAAATTTTCGGGGGACATAAACGATGAACATACAAGTCAATCTCAAATCAATCGCTAGCACCATGTTGTTAGCTTTTGTTTTACTATTAGCAGGTTGTGGTAGCGGCAGTGATGGCGCTGCAGGTGCAACCGGCGCTACAGGTCCAGCCGGGCCAGCTGGTCCAGAAGGACCACCCGCACTTGAGGTTTCTCAAGTTCAGACCGAATTAGTTGTCACTATTGATTCAGCCACTTTTGAGGGCAAGCCAGTAGTCAATTTCACAGTGTTAGATCAGGATGGGTTACCTTATGTTGATCTTCCCTCCATACGCTTCACGCTTTCTAAATTGATTTCAGGCGAAAATGGTGATTCTAGTACTTGGCAAAGTTATATTAATGTAGTTGAAACAGCAGACGGCAATGGCCCTGGCACAGTGGATACCATTCAAGCCACCGCAGATAGCAATGGAACTTTGGAAAATCATCAAAATGGTACTTATACTTACACCTTCGCCAATGATATCAGCAATATCACCACACCCTTAGCTGTTACCTTTGAGCCAACTTTAACGCATAGACTGGGCATGCAATTGAGTGGAAACGGGCAACCTGTAGCCAATGCTGT
>Ga0210032_1002122_pt1 | contig 9780 bp, 8 predicted proteins | sample CryGeyCG2114_250_2_FD_185458 | JGI IMG/M metagenome (GOLD analysis project Ga0210032, IMG submission 185458) | Groundwater microbial communities from aquifer - Crystal Geyser CG13_big_fil_rev_8/21/14_2.50 (SPAdes) (version 2) | ecosystem: Environmental > Aquatic > Deep subsurface > Groundwater ... | reverse complement strand
CGCTGCATACATGCATCCCGGCACGGCGCACGCGCTCCAGTGTGTCGAGGCGATCCTGATAATCGCGCGTGCTGATAATGTCGCCGTAGAACTCGGGCGAGGTATCGAGGTTGTGGTTGTAGTAATCGAGGCCGGCCGTGCGCAGTTGTTCAGTCTGCTCGTCATTGAGCATGCCCAGCGTGGCACAGGTCTCCATGCCCAATGCGCGCACCGCCTTCACCATTTCCACCACGCTCTCCATATCACCCGCAGAAGGCTCACGCCACGCCGCGCCCATGCAGAAGCGGTCGGCGCCCGCCGCCTGCGCCGCCTTGGCGGCTTTCACCACTTCTTCCACTTCCAGCATCTTGCGGTTTTCCACCCCCGCGTTGTGAAAGGCCGATTGCGGACAGTAGCCGCAATCTTCCGAGCAGCCGCCGGTCTTGATCGACAATAAAGTTGAAAGCTGCACCTGATTCGGATCGAAATGCGCGCGATGCACCTGCTGTGCGCGGAACAGCAGATCGGCGAACGGCAGCTTGAATAATTCCTCAACGGCGGCGACGCTCCAGGGTCGCGTCGTGGCATCGACGGTTGCGGGGCGAATCAGGGCAATGGGGCGGGTTTGCAGGTTCATGTTTGCGGGAAGGCACAATGGCGGTAAATTGGAAGGGCTGCATCTTCATGGAAAGGGCATTGGCTTGTCAATTTTATCCACGACCACACTGAACATCGGCTCAAGATTAGGGCGGCAACTGCCCGCCCAGCCTTGCCAGCTATGCGGCGGATCAAGCCACGACGGCCTGTGCTGTGCGGCATGCGATGCCGAATTGCCCCGCCTTGGCACGGCACATTGCCCGGTCTGCGCATTGCCTACCCTGGCAGGCGAAGTATGCGGGCGCTGCCTGCGCGATCCGCCGCACTTCGACCGCACCGTAGCCGCCTTCAGTTACCGCTTCCCGCTCAATCAGCTCATCAAGGCACTCAAATTCCACGAACAATTGGTGTTGGCGGATTTTCTGGCAGACGCCCTCATCCCGCGCATCGTGTCGCGTCCTGACCTCATCATGGCCTTGCCGCTCCATCCGGCGCGCTTGCGGATGCGCGGCTTCAATCAATCGCAGTTGCTGGCAGCGCGCATCGCCCACCGTCTGGCTATTCCCCTGCTCACGAATGTGTGCCAGCGCGTGCGCGACACGCCGCCCCAATCGTCACTGCCGTGGCAGGAACGCGACAAAAACATGCGCAAGGCATTCGCTGTTACCGCTGACGTTGATTGGCAGGGCCAACATATCGCCCTCGTGGATGATGTGATGACCAGCGGCGCGTCGATGAGCGCGTTGGCGGATGCCGTCAAGCAAGCCGGTGCGGGCGAGGTCAGCGCGTGGGTGGTGGCGCGCACACTGCCGCATGTAGGTAGAACTTAAGTCCGAGAGCAAACTGCAAGATCAACCCCGTCGGGTTGCACCCGCAAGGGGCAGGCCGTGGTTGTACGGGGCTAAAGCCTGTCCCGAGCTTGTCGAGGCGGCCCCAACAACACACACTCAAACCCGACCCACAGCGCGCGGCGCCAAGCTTTACTTTGGAGAATCCAGACTGATCTCTTTCAACTTCTGTTGCACGAATGCGCTCAACTCCGGCGACAGGGTCTGCGTCGCCAGTGCCTGCCGATAGGCAAGACTGGCATCCTCATTCCGCTCCAGCGCTTGCAGCGAAATGCCGTAACCCATCAGCCACACCCCGTTGCGTGGTTGCAGGCGCAGCGCGAGTTGGTAATGGTTCACCGCTTCCTTGTGCCGCTGCTGGCGTTGCAACAGGGCGGCATAGAAAGCCTGATAGTCCGCATTGTCATCCGCTTGTGCCAGATAGCCCTGCAGGGTTTCCACCGCCTGCGGTAGCTGCTCGCGCTCGACCTGCATCCGCGCCAGCGCCATGGCGAAAGCCAATTGCAGGGGTTTCAGTGCCAGTCCGGCTTGCAGTACGCGCTCTGCCGCTGTCGCCTGCCCGTTATCCAGCAGCAATGCAGCCAGCGCCAGGCGCGCCTGCTGATGGCGCTCATTCGCCTTCAGCGCAGCCTCGAATGCGGCCAGCGCCTCGGGCACCCGTCCCGCTTGCCTGGCTTGCAAACCCTTGCGATATTCCGCATCCGCCCGTTGCTGCGGACTGATCTGTTTGAGCGGCGGCGGGCTTTCAGCGCGCACCGCAGCAGCAGCGCGCGTTCGCGCTTCGGTTTTAGTGCCTGGTACCTCAACCGGCGCGATGCCGGACACCAGCGGGGCAGTTGTTGGCCCCGAGTCGGCTTTCGCGCGCAAGGTGTCCGGCAATGGCAACATGCTCAATTCAAGACTGAGCTTTGAGGCCGGCTGCATGGTTTCTGCTGTCGCCACTGGCTCAGAGGCCGCTTCAATCGCCAGAATCGGCATGATGCCGCTGCTCGCCGCAATGTCTCGCCGTCCGGCCAACAGCCAGACCGCCAGCGCCAGCACAAGCAGGAATACGGTTGTCAGCAACACCCAGCGGGGCCAGCGCATCTCCTTCCTCGGTGGCACCGCGCGGATCAGGGTCTGATCCGGCGCGGTATGCGCCCCGCGCTGCTCCAGTTGGTTCAGCACCTGATTGATCAGACTCACAGCCAAACCCCCAGCGCCAGCGCGCTTGCAGCAACCACGACAACAGTTCCGGCCAGCGCCCACGGCAGCCAGTCGCGCCGCACTTCCGGCGTGTCCGCGGCCGCTTCGGCAACATGCTTGCTGGCGACCTGCTGTCGGCCTTCGGCAAACGCCAGCATCAGCGCTTTGTGCGCCACGATGTTGACCAGGCGCGGCGTGCCGCCGGTAACGCGATGCATCTTGCCCACCGCCGCGCGGCCGAACAGGGTATCGCCGACGTAGCCGGCGACGGCCGCGCGGTGGCGCAGATAACGGTCTAGTTCGTCATGGCGCAGGCCTTTCAACTCATACTGAAAACTGATGCGCTGGCGCAACTGGCGGATCGAATTGTGGCGCAGGCGCTCATTCAGCTCCGGCTGGCCGAACAGCACAACCTGCAACAACTTGCGCTTCTCGGTCTCCAGATTGGTCAGCAGGCGCAGCACTTCCAGACTTTCCAGCGGCATCGCCTGTGCCTCGTCCAGACACACCAGCACCCGTTTACCTTCGCGCGCAAAGTTGAGCAGGGTGCGCGTCAGTTCTTTCAGCAGCAGATGCTGATCAACATTGGGCTCAAGCTGAATCCGGAATTCATCCGCCAGCGCCAGCAACAGGCTGCGCGGTTCGAGGTAGGGATTGGGCAGGTAGGCGGTGACGAAACGGGTGCCGGGCTGGCCGGAGGCCGCTTCATCCTGGGTGCCGATCAGAGTGGTGGCCTGTTTGCCCTGGTTCAGCGTGGCGAGAAACTTGCGGCACAACAGCGTTTTGCCGTTGCCCACCTCGCCGGTGATCTTGATGAAGCCCTCGCCGTTGCGCGCCGCCACCAGCAACGTGTTCAGGCCTTCCTGATAATTGCTGCAGGCGAAGAAAAAACTGGTATCCGGCGTCAGGGAAAATGGGAGTTCACGGAGTCCGAAATGACGCAGATACATTGAACTATTGGCGCGTCATCGCTTTGATGCGATCGCGGCTGCGCGTGATGTCATCCGCCCAGTCCTGGTCACTGTTCACGATGGTGGGCTTGATCAAAATGACGAGCTCGCGCTTCTGCGTGCTCTTGTTGGTCTGACCGAACACCGATTTTGGCAGACCGGGGAGACCGGACTGGTCGTCGAAGGTCGCCTGCCGCATCAAGCCGCCGATCGCCACGATCTGGCCGTCTCTGGCGCGGACGATGCTGTCAGTCTCCGATACCGAACTGGACGCCAGCGGCAGGTTCAGGGTACCGCCCACGCCACCGACATCCACCGTCTTGTTAACCGTGGTAACCAGACTGACCGAGGGATGCACATGCAGGATGATCTCGCCGTTCTGGTCGATGCGCGGCGTCACGTCGAGCGCGATGCCGGAGAAGAACGGCTGCAGGGTCACGCTCGGCGTGCTGGTCGTGGCGGTACCGGTGGTAGTGGTATTGGTCACGTTGGTGACAAAGAATTCGTCCGTACCAACCTTCAAAACCGCCTTCTGGTTGTTGAGGGTGGCGATGCGCGGGCTGGACAGCACATGCACATCCCCCTGCGTTTCGAGGAAATTAAGCAGCGCGGCAAAATTGCTGGTCTGGAAGGCCATGCCGAACAGTCCACCGGCAGCGGTGGCAGCTGCCGACATTGCCACACCAGGCGTGGCAGAAAGCACTGAATTGCTGATGGCTTGAGCCGTGCCATCTGCCGCACTAGGCAAAAGCGTTGTGCCGGGAGAAAACACTCCCAGCGACCCTCTGCTGCTTGGACTGCTCTTCAGACTGCCAAATGTCGACCAATTCACCCCGGACTGGAATGATTCGTTCAACTGCACCTCGACGATCTTGGCTTCGAGGATCACCTGGCGCTCGATGGATATTTGCGACGCCTTGAGATAAGCAGCGACACCCTTCAACTCATCTGCCGTGGCGCGCACCACGATCACGCCCGACATCGGACTGATCACCACGCTGCGGCCCTTCTCGCTGCCGACGATGGCAATCAGCGATTTGCTCAACTCCTCCCAGAAGTCGGCGTTGCTGGTCATGCTGACCTGGCTGCTATCGAGACCGGAGGTGCGATTGGTCGAATTGGTCGCCACACCGCTGTTACTGGTCGAACTGGTCGGCGCATCCGAAACCGAGCCGGAAGAAACACGCAAACTGGATTTGCCCTCGCGCTGGCCGGTCAGATAATTCACCTGGAAAATGCGCGTTTGCAGCCCCAGCGGCTGAATGTAGATGCGCGTGCCATCCACCCTGTATTCATAACCATACATCTCGCGGATCGCTTCCAGCGCATCGAACACCGTAACATCTTTCAGATTCAGCGAGATATTGCCGTCGATATCCGGATGCAGCAGCATGCTGTAGCGTGTGCCGGACACGATGGCCATGAATACCTGCTGCGCCGGCGTGTTGTTCACCGCCAGATCGAACTTGGCTTCAGCTGAAGCGTTGTCCATCGGCGCGGCGGGTAGCGGCGGCAACAAGGCATTGTTGACCTGCTCCCGAGTCGTCGCCGAAGTCACCGCCGCATCGAGTTCGCTATCGATCTGGCTTTTTACGGAAGAATGCGAACCACCCGTGGCGCACCCCCCAAGCGCGGACAAATACAGCACGATGACAAGCTGCCTCAATAATCCCTTCATTTCACACTCCCGTTTTTGCTCTCGTCACAGCCACAGGTTGTGGCTTTCTTCGCGACCGGTTTGATTGTTTTTCTGGTTGTTTTTTTGACGGTCGCACTGCTTGCTGCCTTGTGAATGGTCGATAATCCGTTGCGTCCCGTGCATGCCAGCTCGGTCTTGGATAGATTCACGGTCGGGTACAGATGCATCACCTGGCGCCCCTGCGGCCCGAGCAACACCACGCAAGTCTCGTTCACGACCGTCAGCACCGCATCGCCGTATTTCTTCCCGCGCTCGACTTCCGTGCCGTTGATGATCGCCGCTTCGCGCTTGCCGGAAAGGATCACCGACTGCAGGCCCGCCGGAGCCAGGGGCGGCGCGACCGCCTCCCCGCTGTCCAGACGCGGCACCAGTTCCACCGCCGGACGGGTCGGATCAGGCAACTCTTCGCCCACAACGATACCGGCGCACAGCATCGCACACATTAGAACACCAAGGCTTTTCAGATCTGCAGCCATTTTTTATCCATGCTCAAGGTATAAAGCGTCAGCGTCAGTTCCGCATCGGGATACTTCGCCACCTGCATCTTCGCCATACCCCAGAACATCTGGGTCGGCAGTGCTTCCAGCGCGCGCAAGTACTGCAACAGGTCGGCATAACTGCCGCGCACGGTGAGCTGCACGCCGTGCTTGTAGATCTGTTTTTCCACCGCAACCGCCTTCTGTGCCGCATCCGCATCGGGCTCGATGAACAACGCGACCGGCAAGGTGTCCAGCGCCAGCAGTTGCAGATGCATATTCTTGCCCAACACCTGCTCCAGCAGTTGCGCCATTTTCTCCGGCGGCACCAGTTTGTCCTGGGTTTCTTTCAGGAAGGCATCGCCTTGCGCGAGTTGTTCGCGCAGTTGCGCGATGCGCTGGCGCTGCGGCGCATCCTTGTCACCCTGCTTGGCTTGCAGCAGGGCGGCCAATTGCGCCTGGATCTCTTTCATCTTCTCCTGCTGCTGCACGACTTGTGACGACAGGCGCTTTTGCTCTGCCAGCAGCGGATCGAGGAATAGGGTATTGATCAGCGAGATGACGGCAAAAGCGGCGGCGGCAAAAATCAGCGCCCGCTCGCGCAGCGACATTCCATCGACCCTGGCAATTGCCTGCTCCCAGCGCTCGCGCATCGTCATTTCGCCGCTCCCGTGCCCGCCACCGAACGCAAGCTGAACTCGACGTACGCATTGACCGGCTTGCCCTCCACCAGCGGCTGTTTCATTTGAAGATACTCGAAAGTCTTGCCCCGCATCACCGCTTCGCGCCCCATGCGCTGGATGTAGGTCGGCAACAATCGCGGGTTGGTGACTGCGCCCTGCAAACTGATTTGCGCCCCGTCGCCGTTGATGTTGAAACCGGTCAACCACAATCCCTGCACCGATTGGCGCGCGAACGCTCTCAAGTATTCGGAATAGCCCTGGGTATTGCCGATGGCACCGCTTTTCAGGGTTTGCAAAATCGAATCTTGCAGCCTGGCTTGCGCCTCGAGCCCATCCAATTCAGCCTTCAAAGCCTGTTGCGCACGCTGCGGTGAAAATTCGTTGGCGTAAGCGAGAAAACGCTTCTGTTCCGCCTCATAACGCTTGGTCATTTCCACAGTCTGCTTGGCCAGCTCCCGCACCTGATACCAGGCATAGCCATAGAACAGCATCGAACCGAGCACGATCAGCAACAGCGCCTGCAGCATGGTCACCACAGAAAAGTATTTCTTCTGTTTTAGAAAAATCGGATTGAACAGATTGATCTGCTGGCTCATAGCGATTTTTTCTCCTGGCGCAGCGCCGCACCCACGGCGTGCAGGGCATGGCTCGCAAACTCGCTGTCCGTCAGTTCGGGCACGCCGATAATATCCATCCCTTGCGCCAGATCGAGCGCCTCGGCTGGCAATCCGGGGTTATCGCCAAGCAGTTCGACCAGCCCCAACTCGGCCGGTGCCGAGACCAGCAGGCGATTGATCGAGATCTGATGGAACTGGCGGTCAAAATAGTCCAGTGAACGCTGCACCTCCAGCTCGACGCGGTCGCGGTATTGCTGGCGCAAGGACTCGTCCGCATCGGACAACTGCCCGATCGAAATATCGATGCGGCGGGCGAGGAACAACTCACCGTCGCTGGTGATGGTGAGCAGCCCGCCTTCGTCGTTGAACGCAAGCAGCGCCAGACCGCGCCCCTCTGTCTCATACAACGCGGCGATGTTGCGCTGTGCCGTCTCCGCGATATCGATCACGGACAGATCGATCTTCGCCTTCTCGAACAGATTGATGCGCTTGCGGATCGTCTCGTTCGACGCCGCCACGGCATACAGTGACTGCGGCCGCTCGCTACCGTATTTTCCGCTCGGAATCTGCAACACATCGATAGTCGCATCATCCACGTGGTAGTTGAGCGAATCCTTGATCTTCCAGCGAATCGCCGTCTTCAACTCATCGACCGGCACGTTCGGCGCTTCAACCATCAACAACTGATATTCGTTCGCGCCGAGCAGCGTGGTGTAGCGCGCGTTCTCGATCTGCGCTTCCTTGCGCACCTTCTCCAGCGCGGCTGAATTCACCTCGGCGACCGGATAGAACGCACAGCGCGTCACTTGCGGGCGAGCGCCCACATACTTGGCTTGAGCGAGATAAACCCCCTTGCTACCAAGGACAACAGACGTCCAGCCAGCATCGCGGCTAACGCTCTGAAAAAATGAAAAAAGCTTGGGAATTGGCATAATTTGCGCGAACTTAATCGACTAACCCATTGCTGTCAAGGATATTTCTCTAAATAAATCGTCGCACTTTCGGCACCTTCCCCTGTGAAATTGTCGGTTTCCCAACGTTCAAACCAAAACGGCCATACACATCGCCTGGCCGCCTGACTGGAAACCGACACTTCAATAGGCTTCGCGCTGGTAAATGATCGACCTGCTCCCCTGATAAATACCGAAAACTGCCGTCCCGGCAATACTCGGATCGACGCCTGCACCATTACTACCCGTCAACAGATAGTTTGGGCCACTGATCCCCACATCCACACTGCCCGTGCCAGCGCCGGTCGGCGCACTCAATGTAAATGACAACTGCCCCGCGCTGACCGAACCGCCCGGTGGCGTGGCCGCCGTCGTCCATGGGCAGTTGGTTTTGCACTGGTAGTTGGATAAATTGAGCGTCAGGTTCGTTACGCCGTCGGTAGAACTGGTTATCCAGTCCATCACACCCGGTTCAACTTCGCCGTAATACTGCGCCAGTGCGACCATGGACAAACCCAGCTTTTCCGAGCCATAGGCGTTGCCAACCTTCACCCGGCCGCTCACCACCTTCAGCGCGCTTTCCCCTGCACCCGAAGAAGTGATCGCGGAACTGACCCCAGTTCCGGTTGCGTGCAAAACTACATCTGCCGGATCTGTCGGTCCTGCGGCAGTGAAGGTGTACGCGGGCAACGATGTCGTCGTTCCGACCCCCCCCGCGAAATTGGACGCCAGCAGCAGCGGATTGGACAATGCGCCCGCCGCCACCCCCACGCCACTCAATGTCACATCCTGCGCATATGCACCCTGATAGTTGGCTGTTGCCGAATTGGCCAGGTTTTGTGCCGTGACCTTGACGCTGAACGGTTGCCCGGAATAGACCATCCCGCTGGCCTCGGTCGGATTCAACGGGCACGTCAACCCGCTCGGGCAAGCCAACGGCACGCCTGACGTTGAGATGATCTCCGTGATGTAATGATCCGGAATGAACCGGGTACTCGCGCTCGTCAATCCGGTAGCGGTCAAGCCCGAGTCCAGATAAGAGGCACCGGTCAAGTCGGCTTGCAGATTGATCTCGCCCACCTCGCCCCATGACAAGGTATTCACGCTCGCTACGCCATTCGTGAACGACGCGCCCGCAATGACAGCGCCTCCCAGTGCTGGATTTATCCAAGTCCCAGTGCCCATTGCCAGCACCGAACTCAGCGTCACGCCTTCCGGCGCGCTTTCCTTGCCGAAATTCGGTGTCGCATTCCCCGCGGCATTAAGCGCGGTAACCGTGGCGCTGAACGGGTTACCTGCCTTGATCGGCCCAGGGGTTATGCCGTCAACCAAAAACGAAGCAGGCGCGGCGACGAAACTGCTGCTGCCCGTCATACTCAAGCCGGCATCGATGGTTCCCGGCACACCGGTATAGCTGGCGCTGACATTCATCTGCCCGACATCCGCATATTGCAGGGTCGGCGTCGCGATACCGCTGCCATTGAAAGTCAGTGTGATGCTGGCGCCGCCCGCATCACACGCCGCCGCAGGCGCATTACCCGCATTCAAGGCAGTCCCGGCGATGCGCACTGACTGGGTGCCTGTTGCCGGATTGCTGTACGCGCATTTCAGGTTAACGGTTTTGGTTCCCGTCATCCCCGGAATGCACACCAGCGGATTGCCCGGCGCCGCTTTGACCGCCTGAACGGTCAGCGTTGAAACGCTCTCTGCCAGGTGATTGGGTGCGCTCACCAACAATGCGGAATCCGCCGCCGTAAACGTGCAGGTTGGCGCGCCAAAATTGCAAGTGGTCGGGT
>Ga0210032_1002111_pt1 | contig 9801 bp, 9 predicted proteins | sample CryGeyCG2114_250_2_FD_185458 | JGI IMG/M metagenome (GOLD analysis project Ga0210032, IMG submission 185458) | Groundwater microbial communities from aquifer - Crystal Geyser CG13_big_fil_rev_8/21/14_2.50 (SPAdes) (version 2) | ecosystem: Environmental > Aquatic > Deep subsurface > Groundwater ... | reverse complement strand
GTAGTGGAATTACAGATAAGGGGCAGCCGCTGAAAGATTCGGTCACTGCGAACACGGATCCTACGCGTCAGAACAATATGGGGCTTGCAGCGCAGAACGCTGCCGCATCGGTATTGCCTGAAGGCACGATGAAGCTTTTGGATGCCGGCGGATTGGTGAGTGCGGATGCCGGCGTGGCCAAACCATCCGCAGACAGCTTCAAGGGTGACTTGGTGGATGCGGCAATTGATACGGCGATCTTTGTCGGGTCGATGGCGATTGGTGGGCCGCTTGGAGGGAAGTTGGTGAATAAAGGTGTTGGTGAGGCCGGAAGCCTAGTTGCCAGAGGTGGCAAAGCTGCTGGCAAAGCCGCCGAAAATACTGCCGAAGCAATTGCCGGAGCTGCCGAGAAGCGCTTGGCGACCGCAGCCACTAAAGCCGAGGGGGCGGGTGCGCCAGAAGCTGCGGAGGCCGCGCGTAAAGCGGCTGAGCATACAGCCACGAATGCAGGCGTGACGGCTGCTAAGGCTGGTGCCGAAGCTGAAGTGAAGGCCGCTCAAACGATTGACGGTCTGGGTAAAGGCGCTGGCGTGGCCATTGGTGGTGCCTTAGCCAATCAGGCCACCGGGGAAGATGGGTTCCTCAACAAACCCATAGTCAAGGAGACCAATGATGCAGTGATGGGGGTTGTAACCGGCCAGAACGAGCCGCCTGCTCCAGGAAGAGTCAGCAGCAGCCAGATCAAGCACCCGTCTGCCGAGCCGGGTTCAGCCGCCGCCGGCAATGGAGGTGAGGGCGCTTCGACAGCCGAAAAGGGGCCAAGAGAGGATGCGATCACACCTAACAGCGGCCAAACACCCACAAGCAGATAACCCTCATAGGTGTGCCGCAGACGTGCCGCAGACGTTCTCTAGGCGAGTTGAGGGCATTATCCAATTCACTCTTGCAGAATGATGTCGCTGGCACACATTGCCAGCCGGGATTGGCGTCCCGGAGTCAAGGCGGACAGGCCGCCAGCAAGCGGCCATTTTTGTTCGTCAACATCGCAACCTAGTTTGGGCGGTGGTGTGGGGCAGAACTGTAACACTTGGTAAGTTCGCTTATCCTGCTGTTGCATACTGCGCCGGTTCCTTGACCTGGTACGCCAGCCTGCATCGCCGTCCTCCTTATGATTGGCGTCGTGAGAGGGAGGTCAACTAACCGTCAAGGAGCCTCGCTATGTCAAAGGAACCGCTAAACCCTGCTATTCAGATTATCAATGGTCACCCAGCAACCACAAGCCTTAGGATCGCAGAACATTTTGGAAAAAAACATTTCCACGTGTTGCGCGCTATAAAGAATCTCGAATGTTCGCCTGAGTTCCGCGCATCCAATTTTGGATTGACATCGAAACCAGTTCAAATGCCCGGCGGCGGCGTCCGAAATGACACGGTATGCACGATGACTCGAGACGGCTTCGTATTCCTCGCCATGGGTTTTACCGGCAAAGAAGTGGCACAATGGAAGGAGGCTTACATCAAGGCCTTCAATGAGATGGAAGCCGAGATTGTGCGACAGCAACAGGCAAAGCAAGCGGCAGCCCTTCCGGTTATCAGCCAACCAGACCTCGAAACCATCAACCGCATCAACCAGCGCGCCTGGAATCTTGCGCAAGCCTCGTTTGAGGAATATCGCAGTCGCATGATGGAGGATGTATTGGTAAAGAATGGCAGTATCAAGCCGGAAGATTGGGAGCCGGTAGAAACGAGCGCGGAGATGATCGAAATGATTCTGGAGGCGGTCAACGGACTGGAAAGCATGACTAGGAGTCTGCGCCGGAAGGCAGTGCGCTTGGAAGCGGCTACAAATCATGGCAAAGTGGTGCCGCAGGGCGGCTCTGGATTGCAAAACAATCTGCACAAACGCCCTAAATAGCACTTGCTCAATAAACCCAATGGGTCTATCATGGAGCCGTAAAAGTTGAAGGAGACTTCAAAATGAAAAGCGTAATTGGAATTGTGATTTTGGTGATATGCGCAGTCGGCGTTTATTCGGTGTTGCGCTGGGTGTTCAGTCAGTTGGTCAAGCTGAAGTCGCCGAAGAAGAAGTACATCAGAATCGGACATGAGCGGAAGCTGGTCTGCTACGACGACCTGCCGGAAGCCAACAAATACAAGGGGCGCACTTGGCTTGGTGGCTTGCCGGTGTACGCTGACATTGTTGTGCCTGATAAGCATGACTACTCGACCATCATCTACATGGATCACTGGTTCAAGCAGTACGTGCATGATGTGATGCTATGCCACCCAACGACAAATGAGCACTGGAAGAATTTTGCGTATTGGCTTTTTTTCCCAGTGATGTTCATTGTGGTTGGCTTCTCGTTCATCAAGGTACTGATTGTCACAAGCGTCATTTTTGCCTGGCTGTTTCTCTGGTATTTGCCATCTGGTATGCCAATGGAGCGCGGCAGTGGAGAGCTTGCCAAGAACTTCACCCCAGAGACCTGGGCGAAGATATATGACGACGTTGTCAAAGATTTGGCCGAAGAGGAGAGGTTGGTCAGCGCTCTGCGGAGAAGCGGCACTGCCCGGTGGTGGTGATTGTAGGACTCGTGAGCGCAATTCTGCGTTTACAATGCTCAACGAGCGCGCGCTAATCAGGTGGCGGTATTTTTTGGTGTCTCCTTGACACGCCTCCTGAGTTGTTGCGAGGGGTATGGGTGCCCCGGACAGCAACACTGCTGCGCGCTCTTCTTTAGTGTGCTTGCATATTTGCCGCCCAAGGCAATATAATCCCCACCTGAGCTGGGAGCGCTGACCTGATTGCAGAGCGTTGAGCGATTGTCTCACCCAGCTTACCGATTCTACGGGCTGCCTTGTGCAGCCCGTTTCCTTTACTGAGAGGAGAAACAATGTATTTGTTGTATCTCGATGACTCTGGATCTGTAAATGATCCCAATTCAAAATTTCTAGTGTTGGCAGGAATAAGTATCTTCGAGAGACAAACACACTGGCTCGATTCCCACATCAACGCAATTGCTGCCCGATTCAATCCGACGCATCCAGAAGAGATTGAGCTTCACGCCTCACCAATGAGAGGGGCAAAGGACGGTTGGCAACATTTCAGCCCACAAGATCGCGTCCAAGCGGTTGTTGATACTCTAAACCTCTTGAGTTCTACGCAAAGCAACGTAAAGGTGTTCGCCGCAGTTATAGAAAAATCACAGTTGCCACTTGTCCAAATAATTCCTCACGCCTTTGAGAAGCTGGCCGATAACTTCGATAGTTACCTTGCCGCAATCTTCCAAAGATCCAACGGCAAGAACCCTCAAAGAGGTATTGTTATCTTTGATAAGTCCACATTCGAACATAGCATTCAGAGCCTTTCCTACGTTTTCAAACACCACGGGCATACAAACGGATATTTGCGCAACTTTGCGGAAGTTCCACTGTTCATCGATTCAAGAGCTTCGAGATTGATACAGCTTGCAGATATGGTTGCGTACTGGACTTATAGACGTTATGAGGCGCTGGATGACCGCGGCTTTAAGCTCATCACCCCGTTCATCCATGGGTTTTCTGGAGGCGCACAAGGGCTCTATGAGTTAATTTCGCCGGAGACCAAAGAAAAGCTTGCCAGCATCCCGGCGCATCAATACCCCTTCCCGCCACCCAACCCAATGGGGGTAATTCAATCACCTGCTGTTCGTATTTAAATAAACGGAGTGCTACGCATGGTTACGAAGAATTCAAAGGAGTTGGGAGTAATATCGCTATTTTATTTCCTTCCATTTTCAAAATGAGCCATCAGAATGCCTAACAGCACAGCGTATGCGCATATAGCCGCAAGACGGAATCGGCCATGGCAAGGTGAAGAAGAAGTTCGAGTAGCATGGGTGTCGGCACTGGAGGCTGCACTGAATATCCACTTCGATGCAGAACGAGCGAAGAAGGACGGCAGCTACAACAACGTCATCATCGAGTTCAAAGCGCCGGGACTCTTTAAGGGAAAAAAGAACAGCCCGAAGTTCAAAGAGGCCACAGATCAACGCCTGCTGCCCTACATCCAGCGCGAAGCTAAGAAATCAGGCATCCCCGCATCCGACTACATCGGCATCGCAATTGACGGCGATCACATTTGTTTCGCCCAAGTGCGCGATGGTGCAATCCACACTCAGCACCTTGTTCCCTTTTCTGAATATGCTGTGGGCTTGGTTATTCAGGCCATACAGGCAGATACCAGACGTGCAATCACCTTAGACAATCTAATCGCCGACTTCGGCCATGGCTCGGTCAATGCACAGTGTTTAATGCAGTCAATGTCTGATGCACTCGCCGCTGAGTTGGCCGTGGCCGGAAATTCCAAGATCAAGATGCTGTTCGAGGAATGGCGCTCTCTCTACGGTCAAGTAGCCGATATGTCGGTACTTCAAGCCGATGCGATCAACCAAGAAATCGGCTTCGGGTGGAACGGCCTTGCGGCTCAATCCATGTCCGGCCGCTTGTTTGTTATTCACTCATACAACTCACTGTTGATTAAATTGCTGGCGGCAGAAATCGTCTCTGCGCATGGCCTCACTACGTCACAGCAACCAGCACAAGCCATGGCAGCTATGTTGAACGATACCGCTTTGCTTGATGCCTTGTCGCAAGACATCGAGCGGGCTGGTATTTTCACGCAGGCGGGCATTCACGGTTTCGTGGAAGAGGCGATTTTTAGTTGGTATCTTGACGTTGCACGAAAGCAGCCGTACTCCGCCAGTCTGGTTCCCGCGTTGCGTAGCGTGCTAGCCTCCCTCTCCCTGTATCGTACTGACTGCCTGACCCACACCCGCGATGTGCTGCGTGATCTCTATCAAGGCTTGGTGCCGGGCAAGTTGCGGCAAAGCCTGGGTGAGTTCTACACACCGGATTGGTTGGTTGATTTCACTGTCGAGAAAGCCCGACGTGGCAATTGGCTGGACAAGCGGATACTCGACCCCACCTGCGGTTCCGGCGCGTTTCTGGTGGCTGTACTGCGGCTCATCCGCGAAGAAGCCAGCAAGGCCGGATGGAATACAACGCACATCCTCGAACACCTCTGCACTTCGGTTTGGGGTTTCGATTTGAATCCGCTGGCAGTGCAAACCGCGCGGGTCAATTTCTTGATGGAGATAGCCGACCTACTGAGGGCATCACCCGGTCAAACATTAGAAATCCCCGTGCTGCTGGCCGACGCGATTTATTCACCCGCGCCTGATCCAGAGAAGGGGCAAGACGTGGTGAACTACCAGATCGGTAGCCAAGTGGCAGGATTGGATATTGCGCTGCCATCTGCTCTAGCCTTTAACCGGGTGCGCTTGGATCAGGTTTTTGCGCAAATGGGCGAGGATGTAGAAAGCGACTTGGACTACGAGGATGCCGAAGCGCGTTTGTTGGCGTCTGAATTGTTGACGCCCGTTGAGGCCGCTGAATGGCGTAACCCACTGCAATACACCTACAACCAGATTCTGGAACTGCATCGCCAGCAGTGGAACGGCATCTGGTTCCGGGTCGTGCGCAATTTCTTCTGGTCGGCCACCGCTGGTCACTTCGACTGCATCGTAGGCAATCCACCTTGGGTGCGCTGGTCGAAGTTACCCGATGCGTACCGCGAACGGGTCAAGCCGACCTGCGAGCGCTATGGCATCTTCTCGAAGAACAAGCGCCATGGCGGCAATGAATTGGATATATCGGCCATGATTACCTACACCACGTCAGACAAGTGGCTCAAGGTCAACGGGCGGCTGGCGTTTGTTATTACGGGAACGGTTTTCAAGAACCCTTCTTCAGCAGGCTTCAGGCATTTCAGGCTCAATCCATCCAATCCGAAAACGTTGCACTTGGCTCCTGTCGGCGTAGACGATATGAAGGCACTGAAACCGTTCGACGACGCATCCAACCATACAGTCGTTGCCGTGTTCAACAAAACAACTAAGCCGGGCAGCTATCCCGTGCCCTATCGCCTTTGGGACAGTGCGCCAGGATCCACTAAGGCAATCCCCGTAGCGATGGATCTATCCGATGTGATAAAGCGGGTTGCCATTACCACTAAAGAGGCGGCACCCGTTGATGGCGCTGGTTCTCCGTGGGCTGTACTTGCCAAAGGCCGTTACAAAATTTTGCAGGCACTCGCGGGTACGTGTGAATGGGTAGCTGGACGCAAAGGTATCACCGCTGATTTGAATGGCGTGTTCTTTGTTCCAATAATACAGAGCAGCGGTAAATTGGTTCAGGTGCGCAGTCGCCCGGAAGCAGGCAAGAAGGCTATTGGTGCCGTCAAGACCGCGTGGGTGGAAACTGATCTGTTGTATCCCTTGGTTAAGGGTGCAGGCGACTTTGAAGCCTGTTATCTGCGGTTGGACAATCCGCAACATTCCGAGGAAATCCTGTACACCTTCGTTCCCAATCGGGGCATTGGCAATACAGACTATGCAGCCAGTGAAACAGTAATGGATGGCACGGGACTCGCTAAGACAAAAGCATGGTTCTCAGGCTTCAAGAAGCTGTTGAATGAACGCTCTACCTATCGCCGACAAATGAAGGGCGCTCCAAATTATGCCGTGTACAACGTGGGCGATTACACCTTCCAACCGTGGAAGGTAGTATGGCCTGAAATGTCGAGCCATTTCTACGCGGCTGTGGCTGGCAGCGCCATGGTTCCGGTTGTGGGGAAGCGTCCCTATGTTCCCGATCACAAGGTATATTTCGCCGGGTTCGATTCGAAGAAACCGGCATACTTTCTGTGTGGCCTGCTAAACACGCCAATGGTGCGCGAGTGGATTGAAAGCCATATCGTATCCATCCAGGTCGGTGATGTGTTCAAGCACATGAAATTACCTGAATACGACAAGGCAGACGCACAACATAAGGCACTGTCCGAGTTTGTGGAGAAAGCACATAAAGAGCATGACGCGATAAAGCGTGCCGCTTTGGTTGCTAAGATAGAATCGGATGGCGAAGAAATTTTGGATGCCTGGATGCGTTTCGCTGAATAGGTGCGCTACAACTCAGTGAATTATTGGGACTGAATTACTGACTTGTGCGGCAGCTACTTAGTCCCAACGATCCAAGAAGGCAGGGCATGCTTCTCTTAGTTGAGCACCGAGTCTCAATACAACTCCAGCGCAACTATAGGTGTTCTGGGTTTTATGGATGCCTTTTCAAAGCACCTATAGAGCGCCTGCAGGACGTGCGCATAAATCGTCTGCCAGACTGACCCGCTCGGCAGAGCATCTACAGCACGCCTGCCGAACGTCTGATAGAAATGAAGCGGGCACAGAGCATCCACAGAGCGCCTGTGGAACGTGTGCATAAAATGTCCGTCTAACTCACATGTCCCACAGAGCACCCACAGAGCAACTATCAGACATGTCCCACAGAACGCTCACAGAGCACCTTGAAGCCTACAACGTCCGCAGCACGTCCAGAGCGTGCACCCGACGCCAGATTGAGGCGTACTTTAACCGGACAGGTTCAACCGAAAAGCTCGCTGTGCGAGCCAAGCCGTGCCAGTCTGAGTGTGTCGGCATCCGACTTGCGGTAGAGCAGCAGTAGATCGGGCTTGACGTGGCATTCCCGGTAGCCCGCCCAATCGCCGCTCAGGTCATGGTCGCGGTATTTGGCGTCAAGCGGCTGGTCGGCCGCCAGCGCCACGAGAACGGGCTTCAATTCGTTATCGAGCGTGGCCCGGTGCTGGCCCTTGGCCTCTCGCTTGTAGTCGCGTTTGAAGGCTGAGGCACGGTCAATCGTCCGCATGCAGGTCTGCCATCAGGTCGTCAACGCTGGCGAACCGCTTGCCCTTGCCTGCTTCAAGCTCGGCAATGGCCTTGCGCGTGGTCGCGTTGGGGGCCTTCACATCGAAGGGCATCCGGCGTTCATCGGCGATGCGTAGCATCAGCAAGCGAATAGCGTCCGAAATGGACAGGCCCATTGCGTCGAGCGCGTCAGCGGCGCGCTCCTTGGTGTTGGTGTCGATGCGAGCGCGAACATAGGTATCGGCAGTGCTCATGGCGACTTCCTTTGAAGGTTTCAGGGACTCTATTGTAGTTCCAATGTGACTACATAACAAGGGCTATGCCAGGGCACAACCCTTGGGGTCTGCTCTACCCCGTTTAGGGCGTTGGCCATGTCGAGGGTGAGGTGGTAGTCGATTTTGACTTGCCCTGCGATAAGTCCTTGATTTTGGCGCTCCATAAATTTGTGGAGCACATAATCCTGGTCTTCAACAAAACCGTATTTTTTGATCCGGCCTTTTATCCAAGTTGAATAATCCTGCTTGCTGCCCAGATAACTATGCAAAGTGCGCGCATCGCACACGTTGCAGGGTGCGCCGCCAACAAAATCCTCGAAATACCTTGCAAATTTGCAACGTAGTTTGGAGATTTTTTTTCACGGGTAGTTAAACTTGGGGTCGCTAAATCGACAAGAAGGTGACTTTCATGAACAAACCGCAGCCGATCCAGATAAATCCAGCCACATTCAAATTCATCGCAGAGCTGGATATATTCGGTCTCTCCTTCATCAAGGATGTCGACCTGTTTCCTCCCGATGCCGAATACGAAGTGCTGGGTGCCAGGGCTGCTGAGTTCATGGCAGATTTACCCCACTGCTCGCCTTACGCGATCTCGGCCGGGGATATAAAGCCTCGCAGGTTTGAGTACAAAGGCAAATTCATCCAGTTCTCGCCAAGTCCCAACGGCCTCCCGACCATCCGCGATTACGATGTGCTGATCTACTGCATCACCTGGATTGTAAATGCCGCGCTGGAAGGCCGTGATGACGATGTTGGGTCAACCTACGAGTTCGAGGTAGAGGACTTCTACAGGTTTTCAGGTCGCCCTCAAAATGGCAATCGTGAGGAAACTTTCACACAAGGGCTGGATCGGCTTGCCGGCAGCACCGTTACGACCAACACGAAGCCTATTGGGCTAGACAACCAATCCTTCAATTTCGTTGAGCACTATCAGCTGAATCAGGACGAAAGAGGGCGTTTGAAGTCGGTCAGAATCAAGATTCCGCACACGTTCTATTGCCTTGCGCATAACGAGTTCTTTGGCACAGTCCATTCGGACTATTTCACGCTATCGTCCGCTCGCCGACTGATCTATTTGTTCATCAAACAGCTCTGTGGTAGCGAAGAGAAACTGCTGGTACCGTACTCAAAACTGTACGCTGTAACAGGCTCAACCTCCCCACTGCGCAAGTTCCTGCCGGTCATCGACGAGCTGGTGACCAAGCCGTTGCCGGAATTTTCGTCTGAAAAAATTGAGGAGGCGGAAAAATTGTCTTTTGCCTTTTCTGAATAAAGATTTGGTGTTTACTAGATGATTTTTCCGGCCCTAACCAAATGAAAATAAATAAGATAAATTTTCCGGTCAGACTAGACGGAAATTCCGTCTGGCAAATATTCCGCGCCAAAGTAGACGAAAATTCCGCGACAAGACGATTTTTCCGCTCTGGTCGAATGGGTCGATTTGGCACGCAACCTATTGAAATTACACTAGATGATTTTTCCGCTACGGCTGAAAACAAGGCTTCATTGCAACGGCGATTTGCCGCGCGGAAATGGCCTCGTCGCGCAGAGGTAAAGTTGCGCCAAACAAGCTGTTTTCGCACGATGGGAATTTGAACGATATGAAGGAAAGAATGGAGAGCACTACGGAAGCATTGGAATTCATGATGACCAAGATTGAGGCGCTTGGAGTTGAAGCGGAGCAATTGTGCAAGAGGCACTTTGATTTTGTCATGGCAGAGAACAAAAACAAGGAATGGGAGAATAGGAGCGCGCTGTATCCAGTAACCAGAGTCAGGGGATATGGCC
>Ga0210032_1002104_pt1 | contig 9819 bp, 8 predicted proteins | sample CryGeyCG2114_250_2_FD_185458 | JGI IMG/M metagenome (GOLD analysis project Ga0210032, IMG submission 185458) | Groundwater microbial communities from aquifer - Crystal Geyser CG13_big_fil_rev_8/21/14_2.50 (SPAdes) (version 2) | ecosystem: Environmental > Aquatic > Deep subsurface > Groundwater ... | reverse complement strand
TCGTTCACGCCGTCGCCGGTCATCGCGACGATCTCGCCGTTGGCCTGCAAGGCGGTGACCAGCCGCAGCTTGTGCTCCGGGCTGGCGCGCGCGAACACATCCACCTCGCGCACCGCGCGGTGCAACGCCTCGTCGTCCATTTCATCCAGCTCGCTGCCGGTGAGCGTGCGCAAAGGATAAGAAGACTCGCGTAGCGAGGGCTTACCGTACCCCTCGCCCTCCGGGAGAGGGGGGACGGGGGTGAGGGTATTGTTGCCGATGCCCAATTGCAGGGCAATTGCGCGCGCCGTTTCGGCGTGGTCGCCGGTGATCATCTTGACGCAGATGCCGGCCGCGCGGCAGTCGCGCACGGCGGCAATGGCTTCCTCGCGCGGCGGGTCGCTGATGCCGACCAGGCCCAGCAGCGTAAAACCGCTTTCCATGTCGGCGAACTTCAGTTCGTGCTGGTCGTGATCGACGGCCTTCATCGCCAGTGCCAGCACGCGCTGTCCGAGTGTGCCGGTCGCCGCCATCTGCGCGTGCCAGTATGGCAAGTCGATTGCCGCGTCATCGCCGATGACGCGTTGCCGGTGGCACATCGCCAGCACCTGTTCCACCGCGCCCTTCATAAAGATGAAGGCGTGCCCGGCGTGGTCGTGGTGCAGCGTCGCCATGAAACGGTGTTCGGACTCGAACGGGATATGGTCGGTGCGCGGCAGTTCGCCGTGCTCAAGGGCAGGGTCCATGCCGGCCTTCAGTGCCAGCGTGATCAGCGCCCCTTCGGTCGGGTCGCCGGCGATGTGCCAGTGCCCGTCGCTTTCCTTCAGTGCAGCGTCGTTGCAAAGCAGGCCGGCACGGAACAGATCCTGCGTGCAGGTATGCTCGGAGAGATTCACTTCCTGACCGCCGATGGCGAAGCCGCCGTGCGGCGCATAGCCGCTGCCGCTGACTTCGAACACTTGCGCGGCGGTGATCACGCGCTGCACCGTCATCTCGTTTTTGGTCAGCGTGCCGGTCTTGTCGGTGCAGATGGTGGTCACCGAACCCAGCGCTTCCACCGCCGGCAGGCGGCGCACGATGGCGTTGCGCTTTGCCATGCGCTGCACGCCGAGCGCGAGCGTGATGGTGAGCACCGCGGGCAGTCCTTCCGGGATTGCCGCCACCGCCATGCTGACGGCGGCGAGGAACATGTCGCCGAGGCCGAACTGATGCACCAGCCAGCCGAACAAAAAGGTGAGCGCGGCCAGCGCCATGATGGCAACGGTCAGCCAGCGCCCGAATACTTCCATCTGCCGCAGCAGCGGCGTGGTCAATGTTTGCACCTCCTGCAGCATCGCGCTGATGCGCCCGATCTCGGTGGCGTCGGCGGTCGCCACCACCACGCCCGTGCCCTGGCCGTACACCACCAGCGTGCTGGAATACGCCATGCAATAGCGGTCGCCAAGCACGGCTGTCGCATCCACTGCATCGGTATTCTTTTCCACGGCGGTCGATTCGCCGGTCAGTGCGGCTTCTTCGATGCGCAGGTTCTTGGTCTTCAGCAGACGCAGGTCGGCCGGCACCTTGTCGCCGGATTGCAGCAGCACGATATCGCCCGGCACCAGCGTCTCCGCCGCAACGACCTCCCGTTTGCCTTCGCGCAGCACGGTAGCCTCGGGCGACAGCATGCGCCGGATCGCCTCCATCGCCTGTTCCGCCTTGCCTTCCTGGATGAAACCGATGAAGGCATTGATCACCACCACGCCGACGATCACCGCCGTGTCCACCCAGTGCGCGAGCAGCGCGGTGACACCCGCCGCCGCCAGCAGCACATAGATCAGCACATTGTGGAATTGCAGCAGGAAACGCAGCAGCGGCCCGCGTTTTGCGGAAGGCGTCAGACGGTTGGGGCCGTGTTCGGCCAGACGGCGCGCGGCCTCTTCGGTGGTCAGCCCGTCGGGCGTTGTTTTCTGTGCGGCAAGCGCATCGTCCGCCGCAAGTTGGTGCCAGGATTGCTGGATCATGCTTTTTTCCTCTCTAGCGTGCGTCTGCAACACGGGGAGCGTAACTTGACTCGGTGCGCACCTGTGGTTGTCATGGAGGCGATTTGTCTGGCAGCTGCTTCACCATGCGATCGAAGTCGGATTCGAAGTGCCGGTCATCCAATACCCGAAACTTGTCGAATTCCTGCTCCGCATGAGACTTGGCCAATTCGGCAGACACCCTGCCCGCGCCGTGCAGGATATCGCGGTCGTTCAGTGTCAAAAAACCTTCCAGTTTGTCGATCCAGTCCTGCATGGTCATGGCAATCCGCCGCGTCGCCTGGCCTTCGGCAAAGATCAAATACTGCTCGGCCAGGTTATTGAGGGCGCGCAACTCTTCCTCGTTCAGATAATTCTTGGCGATGCTCACATCGGCCTTGCGGATGCGCGCGCCCTCCCAAGTCGTCAGCCCCATGTTCGGCTGGCTGCTATCGGCACGGGTGGCGATCAGCTCGGCGGCAGTCTGGCCGTGGATGGCGTAATGCACCTTGTTCTGCACCGTGGCGAAGAACGTCTGGGTGAGCGCATGGCCGGCGTCGTAATCCACGCTGGTGGCGTAGATGTCGGTGATCTTCTGGTAAAAGCGCCGCTCGCTGGTGCGGATGTCTTGCAGGCGGCGGGTCAGTTCGTCGAAGTAATCCCGCCCCTTGCCGGGATTCTTCAAGCGCGCGTCGTCCAGCACAAAACCCTTGACGATATATTCCTTCAGCTTGTCGTTGGCCCACTGGCGGAAGCGCACGCCCACCGGGCTGCGCACACGGAAGCCCAAAGCCAGAACCATGTCCAGATTGTAGTGTTCAACCTCGCGGGTTACGTCACGCCCCCCCTCGGATTGAACTGTTCGGAATAACCGAACAGTTGCCTCAGGAGTCAGCTCGCCATCTTCAAAGATATGCTTGATGTGCTCACTGATCGTCCCCTTGGCCTTGCCAAACAACTCGGTCAACTGCTTCTGGTTCAGCCAAAGTGTTTCCGCCTCCAGCATCACGTCGATGCGGGTGGAGCCGTCTTCGCTTTGGTAGATCAGGAATTGTTGGGGCTCGGTCATTTGATTCTCTTTCCCGTAGTGCTGGCGGCATTATGCGTTTCGCTGCTATGCCGATGCAGCGCCGCCTTGGACAGCAGGTGCGCCGACACCGGCGCGGTGATGAACAGGAACACCATCACCGCGATCTCGTGCAGACTGAGGCCGGGTTGGGTGGCGGTGAAATAGACTGCGGATGCCATCGCCATCGCACCCACGCCCAGCGTGGTGGCCTTGGTCGGACCGTGCAAGCGGGTGAAGAAATCCGGCAAGCGCGCCAGCCCGACGGAACCGAGCAGCGCGAATACGGCACCGAGCAGGATCAGTGATGCGACAAGGAATTCGACGGTTGGGTTCATTTTGAAAGTACCAAATCAAGACAAAAATCATTTGCCACAGCAAGCGTAGGATGGGTTGAGCGTAGCGATACCCATCGAAAACCACCGGGGATTGCCCGGCAGCAAGTTACTTTCTTTTGCTTTGCCAAAATAAAGTAACCAAAGAAAAGGCGACCCCGGTTTGCCGCCGCTTCGCGGTTCCCCCGATCAGACGCAAACGTGCGGGGCTGCGCAACTCGCACGATCCGCTGCGCGGCCACGTGCTCAAACAGTGCTCGCCTAACCCCGCCGCCCGTTTGTGTCTGGTCGAGGCGTCGCACAGGGGAGAGCGGAAAGTCGCCTTTGTGTGCGCGTTGCGCACGATCATAATTTTTCATTCGATGATGTCTCCGCGCAGCAGATATTTGCACAGGGCGATGGTAGCGACGAAGCCCATCGCGGCCAGGATCAGCGCGCCTTCGAAGTAGGCGCTGCTCGCCTCGCGGATGCCGTACAGCACCAGCAGCGCGATGGCGTTGATGTTGAGCGTGTCCAGCGCGAGGATGCGGTCGGTGATGTCCGGCCCGCGCAGCAGCCGCCACAGGTTGAGCAGCATGGCGAGCCCGATCAATATGAAGCCGGTCTCGATGGCGAAGTTCAGCATTGAAAAATCTCCCTGATCGGTTGTTCATAGTGCTGCTTGATCTCGCGCACCAGCGCGTCGGGATCGGGCGCGTCGAGCGCGTGCAGTTGCAGCACCCAGCGCTCGCGGTCCACGTCGATGGACACCGTGCCTGGTGTCAGCGACACGATGCTGGCCAGCACCGTGGCGGCGAACGGATCGCGCAGATCGAGCGGCACTTCGACGAAGGCCGGATGCAGTTCGGCCACCGGCCCGACCACGCGCCGCGCCACCGCCCAGTTGGCGAGCAACATATCCCAGACGATGCGCGCTGCAAACTTGACGGCCACGCCGGGACGTGAAACGCGCAAAGCATCAGGCCAGAACGGCGACACGATGAACGGAAGCAGCAGTGCAAGCAGCGCCCCGAGCAGCAGGGTGGCGAACGAAGCGGCATTGGTCAGCACCGCCCACAGCAGGAACAGGGCGACCGACAATCCGGGGCGCGGCAGCAGACGGCGCATCATGGTCGGGTCTCCCGTGTGATGTCATGCGTGCCGAGTACGGCACTGATATACGCCTGCGGATCGTGCAACTGGGTGGCGGCGCGCGCGGCATAGTCCGAGACCGGACGCGCGAACAGGGCGAGCAGCAGGGCGGGCGACACCAGCAGCGCGACGGCGAGGTTGCGGCGCCAGCCGAAGGTATAAGGGCTGCCGTGCGGATGGCTGGGACTGCGTTCCCAGAACAGGCGCCCGCCGCCCTTTGCCAGCGCAAGCATCAGCAGCAAACCGGCAAAGAGCAGCACCGACCAGATCGCTATGGCGCTGCCGCTGTCGCGCAGCGCGCTCAGCAACATCAGCTTGCCAAGGAACCCGGCGAACGGTGGCAGGCCGACCGCTGAGGCAGCGGCCAGCAGGAAGGCCAATCCCAGCCAGGGGGTGTGCAGGCGCGGGCCGGGCTGGAAGGCATCGGCGACATCTCCGCGCCGCACGGCGACCAACTCTGCAATAAGGAACAGCGCGGCCGCGACGAAGGTGGATTGCACCAGGTAATACAGTGCGGCGGCGCTGACATCCCCCTGCGGGAAGACGGGTGCGATCAGCAGCGTGCCGGCGGAGGCCAGCACCAGCCAGGCCGTCAGGTCGCGCAGACGCGGCGCGGCCAGCGCGCCCAGTGAGGCAAAGACGACGGTCGCCAACGCCAGCGGCAACAGCCAGCCGTCCAGCAGATCGGCGGTGACGGTTGCCGGTGCAAGTGCGATGGCCTGCACGCGCAGGATGCTGACGATGCCGACCTTGGTCATGATGACGAACAAGGCGGCGACCGGCGCCCCGGCGGCGGAGTATGCGTGCGGCAACCAGAACGACAGCGGCAACAGTGCCGCTTTCAGCGCGAACACCGCGATCAGCAGCATGCAGGCGAGCCGCGCCAGCGCGACATTGCTTTCCAATGTTTGCAGACGCAGCGCGATGTCGGCCAGATTCAGCGTACCCAGTGAGCCGTACAACATGCCCAGCGCGATCAGGAACAAGGCCGACCCGGCCAGGTTCAGCGCCACGTAGGCGATGCCCGCGCGGGTGCGCGCCAGACCGCCGCCGTGTGCCAGCAGCGCATAGGAGGCGAGCAACATCACCTCGAAGAACACGAACAGGTTGAACAGGTCACCGGTGAGGAACGCGCCCTGCAGACCGACGATCTGCAACTGGAACAGCGGATGGAAATGCCGCCCGCGTTCGTCGAATCCGGCGCTCGCATACAGCAAGGCCGCACCCGACAACAGCGCGGTGAGCAGCGCCATCATCGCGGCCAGCCTATCCACCGCCAGCACGATGCCGAACGGCGCCGACCAGTTGCCCAGCGCATACACCAACACGCTGCCCGCATCCGCGAGCGCCACCAGCCAGATCGCGGCGAAGATGCCGAGCAGTGCGCCGAACAGGCCGACGGTGCGCTGTGCGGAAATACCCAAGCCTTTCGTCGCCAATTGCAACAGTGCGGCGGCGAAGGGGATCAGGATGGGCAGGATGGCGGCGTGCTGGCTCATGCAAAACCCCAATCCGAATCGAATTGCTCGTCGAGACACTTCAAATAACCCGTCATTCCGGCGCAGGCCGGAATCCAGCTAAAAAAATACTCCGCGAAGCGGACCACATTATTGTTTTGGTGTTGTCCCGCTACGCGGGTAATTGTTTTCTCGACTGGATTCCGGCCTGCGCCGGAATGACGGCTAAGCAAGTTTGAATTCATGATTTTTCCTTTGCATCCACGCTGTCGTCGCCCGATTCCGCCAGCGCGCGCAGCGCCAGCATCACCAGGTAGGCGGTCATGCCGAAGCCGATCACGATGGCGGTCAGTACCAGCGCCTGCGGTAGCGGGTCGGTGTAATTCGCGCCGTCGCGGATCAGCGGCGGTGCATCCATGGTCAGTCGTCCGCTGGCGAACAGGAACAGGTTCACCGCGTAGGACAGCAGCGTCAGCCCGAGCACCAGCGAAAAAGTGCGCGGGCGCAACATCAGAAAAATTCCGCAGGCGCTGAGAATACCGATGGCGATGGCGAGCAGGGCTTCCATCAGATTTTCTCCCCTGTGAGCGCCGATGTATCAGCGTGTGTTCCCTCACCCCCGTTCCCCCTCTCCCGGAGGGCGAGGGGTACGGTCGGTACTCGCTGTGCGAGATTTTGGTTGATCGACAGCTTGCCCAGCTCGGCCAGTACCATCAGCACCACGCTGACCACCACCAGATACACGCCGAGGTCGAAGATCATGGCGGAGGCCAGTTCGATGTCGCCGAGCAGCGGCAGGGCGATATGGCCGTGCGCGGTGGTGAGGAAGGGGAAGCCGAAAGCCCACGCGGCCACGCCCACACCCGCCGCAGCCGCGAGACCCGCTGCGAGGAACAAAGGCAGGCGCTGCGGCAGGCGCACGCTGGCGAAAGCGATGCCGCTGGCGAGGTATTGCAGGATCAGCGCGACGCCGGTCACCAGTCCGGCGACGAAACCGCCGCCCGGCAGATTGTGGCCGCGCAGGAAGATGAACACCGACACCATCAGCGCCAGCGGCAGCAGCGGTCGCATCAGCATCTCCAGGAACAGCGGGTGGCGCTCGGTGGCCCAGCGGCGGCCATCGCTATCGCGTGCCGGCGCTTTCAGGATTAACTGATCGAGCAGCGCGTGCGCGGCCAGTCCCACCATCGCCAGCACGGTGATCTCGCCCAGCGTGTCGAAGCCGCGAAAGTCCACCAGGATCACGTTCACCACGTTGCTGCCGCCCCCGCCCGGCACCGACTGGGCGAGATAGAAAGCGGAGAGGGTGTCGAACGGCGAAGTCAGCATGGTGTAAGTGACCGCACCCAGCCCGACACCGGCGGTGATGGCCAATGCCGCGTCGCGCGCGATACGCGGCAGCGTGTCTTCGACAGGAGAAGTCGGCGGCAGGTAATACAGCGCCAGCAGCAACAGCACGATGGTGACCACTTCCACCACCAGCTGCGTCAGTGCCAGGTCGGGCGCGGAGAAGCGCACGAAGATGAGCGCCACGATCAGCCCGATCACGCTGGTGAACACGATCGCGGTGAGGCGCTGGCGGTGCCGCGCGACCACGCCGCTTGCGGCCAGTGCCAGCATCAGCACGGCGACGATGCCGGCCGCATCGGCGGGCTGCGTCACGGCAGCTTGCGCGGTGGCGGGCGCGGACCACCAAGCCCAGCCGCCCAGCGCCAGCACTAAGGCGATGAACAGCGCGAGGTAACGTTGCAGTGAGCCGTTGTCCAGCCATGCCGTGAGTGCGCGCGCGGCCGCCACCATGTTCTCGTAGGCGCGCTCGAACACGATGCTGGCGTGAATCGAAGGCAGGCGGTCGTAGAGTGCATACAACTGTCGGCGCATGGCATACAGCGCGACGCCGCCGCCGAGCGCGACCAGACTCATCATGAACGGCGGGTTGAAGCCGTGCCAGATGGCCAGCTGGAATTCCGGCAGCGGCTGTTGCAGCACCGCCCCGGCGGCGACGTTGAGTATCGGCGCGATGCTCCATTGCGGGAAGATGCCGACCAGCAGGCACAGCGCCACCAGCACTTCGACCGGCGCGCGCATCCAGCGCGGCGGCTCGTGCGGCTGGCGTGGCAGATCGACGGGATCGCCGTTGAAGAACACGTCGTGGATGAAGCGCGAGGAATAGGCCACGGCGAGGATACCGGCCAGTGTGGCGAAGGCGGGCAGCAGCCAGCTCATCTCGTCGAACACCGGGTGGCCGACCGTCTCGGCGAAGAACATCTCCTTGCTGAGGAAACCGTTGAGCAGCGGCACACCCGCCATCGAACCGGCGGCGACGATGGCCAGCGTGGCGGTGATCGGCATGAACTTGAACAGGCCGTTGACGCGGCGCATGTCGCGCGTGCCGCATTCATGGTCGACGATGCCGGCCGCCATGAACAGCGATGCCTTGAAGATGGCGTGGTTGATGATGTGGAACACGGCCGCCACCACCGACAGCGGCGTGCTCAAGCCGAACAGCAGGGTGATCAGGCCGAGGTGGCTGATGGTGGAATAGGCCAGCAGACCCTTGAAGTCGTAGCGGTAGAAGGCGAGATAGGCGGCATATACCAGCGTGATCGCGCCAGTGCCGCTGACCAGCCAGAACCACAGTTCGCTGCCGGCCAATGCCGGGTACAACCGCGCCAGCAGGAACACCCCCGCCTTCACCATGGTGGCCGAATGCAGATAAGCCGACACCGGCGTGGGCGCGGCCATCGCCTGCGGCAGCCAGAAATGGAAGGGGAATTGCGCCGACTTGGTGAACGCGCCAAGCAGCACGAGGATCAGCATGGGCGCGTACAAGTCGTGGGCGCGGATCTGTTCGCCCGCCGCCAGCACCTGTGTCAATTCGTAACTGCCGGCGATGTGGCCGAGCAGCAGCACCCCGGCAAACAGCGCCAGCCCACCGCCGCCGGTGACCGCCAGCGCGATGCGCGCGGCGAGGCGCGACTCGTAGCTCTCGTGCTTGTAGGAGATCAGCAGGAAAGAGGAGAGGCTGGTGAGCTCCCAGAACACCACCAGCAACAGCAGGTTCTCCGACAGCACCACGCCCAGCATCGCCGCCATAAACAGCAGCAGCAGGGTGTAGAAGCGGCCGAGCCGGTCATGTACATCGAGGTAGTAATAGGCATACAGCGTGACCAGCAGGCCGATGCCGAGGATCAACAGGCTGAACATCAGCCCCAATCCGTCAAGGCGGAAAGACAGCGTCAACCCCCAGTCCGGCAGCCAGGCAAAGCTGGCAATCAAGGTCGTGCCGTCCATTACAGCGGGAACCAATGGTGCGAGCAATGCCAGACAAACGGCCATGATGCCTGCCGTGGCCAATGCGGCATAACCGCGCCCGTGGCGTTGCAACAGCAAGGGCAGCGGGCTGGCACACAGCGCGAACAGGACAGTGAGGAGCAAAGATGATTCGGCGTGCATGAGCGGTATCTTACCGAAGCCCGACAAGCGGGTGGATGGAATCGTACGCCGCTTGCAGGTTTTGTAGGTCGGACTTCAGTCCGACTGGAAAAGAAAAAATAATGTCGGACTGAAGTCCGACCTACAGTCCGACCTACAAAAACTGCGCGGCTATTCCCGCCCGGCTTGGCAGTCGGCGCAGAACGGTGTGCCGGGATCGCCCTCAAGGCGCAACAAGGCAATCTCTTCGCCGCACTGGCAGCAGATGCCGAACGTGCCGCCTTCCAGTCGCTTGAGTGCGGCGTGCAATTGCGTGCGGCGGCGTTGCAGGGCAGCGACTTGGCTGGTCGCCATCGCCTGTTGTTGCATGGCGTCCATGCGCGACAGGCGACCGACGCTGGACTGGTCCAGCATCA
>Ga0210032_1002102_pt1 | contig 9830 bp, 7 predicted proteins | sample CryGeyCG2114_250_2_FD_185458 | JGI IMG/M metagenome (GOLD analysis project Ga0210032, IMG submission 185458) | Groundwater microbial communities from aquifer - Crystal Geyser CG13_big_fil_rev_8/21/14_2.50 (SPAdes) (version 2) | ecosystem: Environmental > Aquatic > Deep subsurface > Groundwater ... | reverse complement strand
CTGGTTTCGGGTCTTAGGCAAACCGTTAAAAACGCGCTATTAACACTCGCTTTCGCTATGCCTCCGTTCCGTAGAACTTAGACAAACGATTTACCTAAACTCGTTGGCTCATTCTTCAATAGGCACGACGTCGCGCCTCGCTGCTGCTCGGCGCTCCGAAATCCGAAATCCTAAATTCGAAATCCGGAACAAATCCCAATTTTTTAAATTCCAAATTTCAAAACGTTTGGAACATTTGAATTTAGAATTTCGAATTTGTTTAGAATTTCGATATTCGAATTTCGAATTTGGAGCGGAACGCTGAGCAACAGCGATAGCGTTCCGTCTCCTTGTAAGCATATGGTTTCAGGTTCTATTTCATCGGCCTTGCCGGCCTGCTTTTCACCTTTCCCTCACGGTACTAGTTCACTATCGATCACAAGATGTATTTAGCCTTACCGGATAGTTCCGGCTGCTTCCTCCGAAGTCTTCTGTCCTCGGAGTACTCAAGATTAAAAACTAAAGAGTTCATCGGTTTTCGTCTACGAGGCTTTCACTCGCTTTGGCCTTGCTTTCCAGCAAATTCGACTAACCAACGCCGACGCCTTTCGGGTCGGCGCTCCGACTTTTACGTCGGAGTGAATTTGTAACTCTTCTCTTCTTTGAACGCAGACTCACGCAGACTTGACGCAGACTAACGCAGAATTTTTTTCCGCGTAGTTCCGCGTTCGTTCCGCGTATGTCAGCGTTAATGAAGAACGTTTTGAATCTTACAACCTCCATCCAAATCTTCTTGCGAAGATTAAGATAAATTTAGGCTCTTCCCTTTTCACTCGCCGCTACTCAGGGAATGACCACCACGCCTCGCTATGCTCGGCGGGTGGAATTTTCAATTTACGAATTTTCAATTTTCAATAAGTTCCTTAATTTTCTAATTTTCAAAATTTAAATAAACAATTGAAAATTAAAAAATTGAAAATTGATTGAAAATTGATAATTGAAAATTGGTTAATTCCATGCCGAACGCAGTGAGGCATGGTGGTATTTTTTTCTTTTTTCCTCCGCTTACTAAGATGTTTCAATTCAGCGGGTACGCTTCGTGCCTCGCTACCGCTCGGCACTAACACTGATAAATGCTGATGATAGCTGATTTATGCTGATAACTATTTTGTATCCGCATCAATCAGCTGAAATCTGTATAAATCAGCGAATCGTGCTGAACGAAAGTGAGGCACGATTGTGTCGGTTTACGACACAGGGTTTCCCCATTCGGAAATCTCCGGATCATAGGTTGCTAAGCACCTCCCCGAAGCTTATCGCAGCCACGCCACGTCCTTCATCGCCATCTTGTGTCAAGGCATCCACCATACGCCCTTAATTTACCCAGTCACTCTTCAAGCGAACAATTTTTTACAAAGCCATTTTTAAAATAAAGTTTTTGACAAAAATTTCTACACTTTTTTATATTTTGTCTTTCAGAAAAAATTGGTGGGCTTTGCACGCTTGAAGAGTGACTGGGTTTAATTTGTCTCTAATCCCTGTCCGCCAAAGGCGGACCTTTCGGGATTTGAGGATTCGGATAATTTTTTAATTTTATCCTTTATTAACTTTTCAATGAACAGGAAATTCAGAAAATCTGATTTTTGGGAACGAAAAATCCGCCTCGCGGCGGACTGAAATCTCGATACGAAAAAATCGCCGATTTTTCAGCCGCTTGATATGTTCTTTAATTTCATCATATTCATTGATAATTATAGATGTGTCGTAAACTTTGTCAATAGTCCGCTATTGTGGATAACTTATAGGGTGCTCGACCGGGCTTGAACCGGCAACCGCTCGGGCCACAGCCGAGAGCTCTAACCAATTGAGCTACGAGCACCATAATGTGCCGCGGGGGTGAATCCTCGTCTGCGCTAATGCTTCGGCGGGCAGGGAACACCCGCGCATAAATTATGTGCCGGACCCCAGAATCGAACTGGGTACGCAATGCTCTTCCAAAATAACAGGCTTGAGTTGCCTCAAGGATTGGACTATGTCATAATCCGACTTTTCGGATTCCGGGCGCTTGTACAGGATTATTGTTGGGACTCACCTGTTAGTCTCTACGCCTCTCTCATAACCAAAGCCCTACGAGATTTGGTTCGGAATTGCCCCGAATTTATTAAGGGGGGTTTTCCGAGTTCACCCGGTTTTCATTTCCATCTTACAATGAAACGGCCCAAAGATTCTAGGCATTCGCTCTACCAATGAGCTAGTCCGGCTTATTGATGTTTTAAATTCCCAAACTTTTTCAAACCATTAATCCAACCCATGATTCTATGAAAAAGTTTTGTATCATTTACTCTAATCTGAATCGTTCCATATTGCAAGCGATTAAATGGTCTTTTACCTAAACTTGATTTACTAATCCCATAATATACCTTACCAAATTTTTCTTTTTTAATTCCAGTTGTTTTCTCCCAATATTTAAGGAGATTGTCAGCATTTTGATGCTTAAATATACGAATATCTGCATTTATTTTATTCTCCGGGACACTACATATTTCTTTTAAAAATCGTAAATAAACTTTTATTAAATCTGGGTCAGAATTAGTTAAACTTACTGAATGATAAGTCAATTCCCGTCCATTTTTTATTATAGGCCTTTTATATCCTTCTGCCCAATAAAGAGTTATTCCGATAAAGAAGAGATTTTTCTTTGAAATACTATCAATTTCTTTTGATGCCCTCGATCGTATGTCTATCTTTCTTTTAATCGCTAAGGCGGTTTGATTTTTATTTCTTTTCAACAAACCCTCTAAAGATTTCTTTCTTACCCTTTCTAAAATTTTTTTCCTGCTTTTTTCTGATAATTCTAGTCCCGAAAACCAACCCGAAAGAGTAGATTTAGGTACATCTAAGATTTTTGTAATCTCGTTATAGCTTTTACCGCTAAGTCGCAGATTTAAAGCTTTATTCCTATCTTTGCGCATAATTGAACAAGATTTAATTACTTCAAAGTATAGCACTGATGGTTCAATTATGCAAGAGCGATTATCCTCTCATTACTACTCTCGTTTTCATTTTTTTACAACCCCAATATTTTTTAAGATATTTTATAATTGCTTGAGCATTAAAATCTTTACAGGAATAAACATCTATTGCCGCATATCCTTGTTCCGGCCAGGTATGGATTGAGATGTGGCTTTCATAGAGCATAATAAAGCCAGAGATGCCATAATTCGGATAATAGTCGCTCGCGACTTTTTTGACAACCGCGTCGCTCAAGGGTCGCATTTTAAATTTTTTTGGCAGGTCCCTGAGTAAATTTCTTATCGCCCGCAAGTCCTTTATTTTTTCCTCCTCGATTCCGTAGGCATCAATAATTAGATGCTTGCCCAACCCAAATTGAATTCTTTTCATCTTTTTAATTTTATTAAAATTCAGAACAAATACAAGAACATTATAAACCTAAATTTTTTTTATGCGCCCCCGGCAGGAATCGAACCCGCATCAACGCCTTACCCCGCGCTAATTTTTTGTCTCCCCGGGAGGAATCGAACCTCCATTTAGGGATTAGAAGTCCCTCGTTCTATCCGTTGAACTACGGGGAGTTATGTTAAAATAATCCAACAATCCTAATTTCCAGCCGGTTATTCTTCTGAAAAGATTTTTATCATTGACGACAATAGCGCAAGTTCCGTTATAGAGGATATTTCTTCTTTGACGCAAAGAGCTTTTTTTAATCCATAGTTTGTGAAATTGTTGCGTGGGTATTCCAGTTAATTTAGACCAATAATATTTAACATCTGATTTAGAGTGAAGATTATGAATATGCAAGGCTATTCTAAATTTTTCTTCGGGAACTTTACAAATTTCACGGAACCAACTCATCATTAAAATTATAGTTGTTTCGTCGGAATTGGTAAATTTGACTCTTTCTGCTTGATTTTTATCGCCTTCTGCCCAGTAAAGCATAAGGCCTGATAAAAATAAAGGATTTTTAACTAAGTGAATAAACTCTTCCCGACTTCTATTAACTATCATCTTTATAATCTCTGTTTTCTTTCTTCTTTTGGCTTTTGCGCCTGCGTATCTTGAAAATTCCCGACCTATCAGTAATTTCTCTCTTTGTTTAGGTGTTAAATCGATTTCGTTTAGCCATCTACTTAGTGAAGATTTCGAAACCTTAACAGTTTTACGTATTTTTTTATAACTATATCCCCGTCGTCGTAATTTAATAGCTTTCAATTTTTCTGCAAATTTCATAATATTAATTGTATCATTATGTACTATATAGTTCAATAGTTAGGGTTCGATTTATTGCTCTCTTTACTAATTAACCATTTCCAATTATTATTTGATTGTAATGATGAAAAAAACCTTAAAAATCAACATTACACGGACTAGCACAAAAAAAAGTCCGCATAGGTCCGTGTCCAGTCAGAATGAGTCCGTGATAGAGTGGCAAGCGCCGGAATTCAAATACAGCCCCAAAGACATTTCCTGGTACTGGCTGAGTTTGATTATCGGAATCATTTTATTAGCTTTATCTCTTTGGCAGAGAAATTTTTTGTTTGCGATTTTTATCGTCATTGCCTGGTTGGTGGTTGTTTATTCGGCCGGTCGGAACCCGACAATTTGGAATTTTAAACTCAGTGAAAAGGGGATTGAAATCAATTTGCCCAATAATGACCCGGTAAGCGCTAAATTTTATCCTTTCAGCGAAATTGAGGGTTTTGACATTCACGGCGAATTAATATTAAAACTCAAAAAAAGATTTTCTTCTTACCTGAAAATTAATTTCCCGGCTGAGGAAGAGGAAAAAATCAAAGATTTTCTACAGAAATATATCACCAAAGAAGAATATAGCGAATCATTAGCCGATTCATTCTCAAAATTAATAAGATTTTAAAAAGCCCTCGTCGTTCAATGGACAGGACGGGAGTTTGCGGAACTCCAAATAGGGGTTCGATTCCTCTCGGGGGCACCAGAAAGGAAAAGTCAAAGAGTTTTGGTTCGCCTCGCTTCGCTCGAGCCGTCCTCGCGGAAATTGACGAAAAGGGAAGAATTTTAAAAAAGCAACCCTGAATCGTACGGTGACGAATCAGGGTTGTGTAGGAAATAACAGCGTTGTTTACAGTTCTTTAGGATAAAAATAATTGTGAATAGTCATATTGTTTACACCTTACCCTAAAAATGGTTAAAAGTGTAAACAACGCTCGGAATTCTTACAAATAAATTTCTAAGAATTAGCAAAAAATGAAAAAATTTTTAAAAACCTTAAGACACCCCTTAACTTGGATAATCCTTTTAGGATTTTCTCTCAGATTTTATGGAGTGAAGAATTTCCCTGTTTTACACGACGAAATTATGAGTATTTTAGATGGGGTAAATAAAACCAAAGAATCATTAGCTCATTTTTTCTATATTGCTTCTTTAGAAAATACCTTAGGGGTAATGCCTCTTTATTTTTGGATAGAGCGCCTATTTACTGATATCATCGGGCAAAATAATTGGGGATTAAGATTATTTCCCTTATCGATGGGGATATTGACCATATACTTAGCCTATTATGTAATTAAAAAAAGATTTAATAAAAATATTGCAATTCTATCTTCTTTTATTGTAGCTTTTTCAGATATATTTATATGGGTAACCTCTAAAGCTCAATTCTTCGAGGTTATTCTTGTGCCATTAAGTTTTCTAATTTTCTTTTATTTAACCTCCGAGGATAAAAATAAATTTTACTGGGCCTCCTTATTTTTTTCACTAATGCTTTTCACTTATTTTGGAAAAGGGGTATTTTTGCTCTTTTGTTTTTTTCTTTGGTATGCTCTTTGTAAAATATTTGATCTCAGCAGATTTAAAACGAAATGGGCTGAAATTATTTCGGTGGCTAAAAAAGAGCTATTACAATTTTCAAGCTTTTTTCTAATTCCTTTAACCTGGATAATTTCTGCCCATTTTTTTGTATTTTCAAAAGGACCAATCCAAAATGTCGTTGGCCTCGGTCAAATTCATAGTATTTGGAAAATTCTATATTTAACAACTTTCGGCTACGGTGTCCAGACTAAGCAATTTTTGGTTGGCTCACCAAGGGATGCTTTTTTAGTTTTTGACAATATTCATATCTGGCCAGTGACAGGCCTTCTCTTTGTTCCTTTTATCTTTGGGTTAGTGATTTTAATTTACAGGGCCTTTTGTCATTGGAAAGAAGGCAATGTCTTATTTAAAAAAGACAGTTATCTTTTGACCTTTGCTTTAGTTCCATTTTTTTTCTTAATTTTCAGAGGAATAATTAGTGAAAGATTTCATCTTTTGTATTTCTTGCCTTTTGTAGTTATTTCAGCAATGGGTTTATATTATATATCTTATCTTTTTGAAACCAATAAAAACAAAATTTTATATCCGATGCTTATTTTAGTTTTAGGAATTTATGGAGCTTATATTAGTTCCTGGAAGAATTGGTATTATTTTGTGTTTAATTGGAGTCTTTTTTATAAGCTTTGTGGTATTATCATTTTTTTAATTATTCTCTATTTTTTAATAGGATTTTTTGCTAAAATTAATAAAAGGATATTTGTTAGAAGTTTTATTGGAGCATTTTTGTTAAGTTTATTAACGATCAATCTTTTTTTTGGCCCCCTAATTTGGGGCAAAAAAGCAGCCTGGAATCCTGCCGCTGACAATAAATTAGCTCCTGCTCAGGACTATTATGTGGAAGGCGATGAAGAGAGTGTGATTAATTTCGCTATAGAGAAAAATAAACCAAATATTTGTTATAAACTTCCAACAGGCTGGGAAGAAATATGTTTAAATCGCTTTAAATCGAGATGACAACTTAAGAAGCGATGACTTTTTAAGTTGAATGTTCGCGCATTTTCAAATAAAGGGCACAATGATTAAACTTTCCACTCCTCTTTTTGAAATCAGAGGCATCGGGCCGAAATTTTTTGAGCGTCTGAAAAAATTCGGATTGATAACCGTTAAAGATCTGCTTTGGCATTTTCCTTTTCGTTACGAAGATTTTTCCCAGATTTCAAAAATCGCCGATTTGAAAATTAATCAAACCGCTACCGTCTCGGGCGTAATTTCCGACATTAAAGTGCATCGAACATGGAAAAGAAGAATGTTTATAATTGAAGTGTTGGTCAGCGATGATACCGGCAGCATTAAAGCTATTTGGTTCAATCAAAGATTTTTGCTTTCAATTTTTAAAAAAGGAATAATAGTTAATTTGGCCGGCAAAGTGGTGGAATCGCCCAAAGGTGGTTTAACTTTATCTCATCCAGTTTATGAATTAGGGGCAAGCGATGGGGAGCGAGAAACAAGACATACGGGACGATTAGTGCCGATTTATCCTGAGACCAAAAGATTAACTTCCAAGGCCTTGCGATTTTTAATAAAACCGCTTCTTGATGATTTAGAGAAATTAGATGACCCCATTCCTTTGGAGATTATTAAACAACAAAATTTTCCCGAAATTAATCAGGCCGTAAATCAGATTCATTTTCCGGAAAAATTGGTTCAGGCCAGAGTGGCCAAGAAACGTTTTGCTTTTGAAGACCTTTTTTTGCTTCAGTTGGCGAATTTGAGACAGCGTTTGAAATTAGCCCGGCAAAAAGCCCATTCCATTGAAATGAATATTGATTATGTAAGAAATCTACTTAGCAAGCTTCCTTTTGAATTAACGCAAACCCAGAAAGAATCGCTTTGGGAAATTTTAAAAGATATGGAAAAGTCGCGGCCCATGAATCGTTTGCTCCAGGGTGATGTCGGAAGCGGCAAAACCATTGTGGCGGCAATCGCCGCCCTAATGGTGTCAAAAGAAAGTAAGCAAGCCGCTTTTATGGCGCCGACCGAAGTTTTGGCCAGACAGCATTATTCTACTTTCAGAAAATTTTTTCCCGGCTTTGATAAAGGTGTGACCCTACTTACTTCGTCAGAGGCAAGAATTTTTTATGGCGATGAATTGGAAAGTGAAGTTAAAAAACAGGATTTGATTAAAAAAATTTCCAGCGCTGAAATTAAAATTATTATCGGCACTCACGCCTTAATTCAGAAAAATATTAAATTTAAGGATTTGGCTTTGGTGGTGATTGACGAACAGCACAGGTTCGGCGTCAAACAGCGGGCTGAATTAACCGATCAAAGTCCTGATATCTTGCCTCATTTTTTAAGCATGTCAGCCACGCCGATTCCCCGCACTTTAACTCTGACCATTTTCGGCGATCTGGATTTATCAATCATCAGCGAATTGCCCAAGGGCCGGAAAGAGATCATTACTAAAATTGTGGCTCCAGATAACCGCGACAAGGCCTATGCTTTTATAAGAGGCCAAGTTAAAAAAGGCAGACAGGTTTTCGTCATCTGCCCAAGAATAGAAAAAGAGGAATTAGAAGAGGGGAAAATTTTAAGCGATAGGGAAATTTACCGATTGGAAATTAAAAATGTAAAGGAAGAATATGAAAAACTTTCCCAAAAAGTTTTTCCTGATTTAAGAGTCGGCTTACTTCATGGGAAAATGAAAGGTAAGGAAAAAGCCGAAACAATGGAAAAATTTAAGAACGGCGAAACCGATATTTTAATTTCCACTTCGGTGATTGAAGTCGGAGTTGATGTAGCGAACGCCACCATTATGATGATTGAAGGCAGCGAAAGATTCGGCTTGGCTCAGCTTTATCAATTTCGCGGTCGGGTCGGCAGGGGAGAACACCAGTCATTTTGTTTTCTTTTTACCGAGTCATCGGCTAAAACAACTTATAAAAGATTACATTCATTGCTTGAAGCGAAAAATGGTTTTGAACTGGCGGAAAAAGATTTAGCCATTCGCGGTCCGGGCGAATTTCTAGGCGAGTCTCAAACAGGTACGCCGGATTTGGCGATGAAAGCGATTCAGAATCCGGAATTGGTAAAATCTTCTCGCGAAGCAGCAGTCAATTTATTAAAAACCGACCCGAAATTAAAAAATTATCCGCTTTTATTACTGAAAATCCAAGAGTTTGAAAAACAAATTCATCTGGAATAATTTTTAATACCCACCCCCTGATCGTTATGCTGCAGCATAGTGTTATGCTATAGCATAACACTTGGTGTCAGTGATTTATGTATAAGAGTGACTTCACACGCAACAGAGATTTAACACTGTGAGAAACTCCAGTCGGTATTTAACCGCTTTGAAAGTCTACCTATGTTAATATGTATATGACCACTTTACTTGTAAAGTCTACGATCGTAAACTTTACAAGTAAAATGGTAAGGTGCTTAAATTAGAGTGTAAAAATTAATCTTTCAAAAAATACAGGAATTGGTGTCAAAAGATGGCGGACTTTTAGGTCCTAAGTAAGATACAATTCCGAGAGTATTCAATGAACAGTCTTTGTTAATTTGTTAAGTACTATACTATAGCATAGTACCCTATAGCGCTTCACTTAGAACTAAAAATTTGAAACCGCTAAGGCGCCAGCCGGACCACTATGCTATAGCATAGTGGTAGAGAGTCGAATTATGAATTACGAATAATAAAAGATAAACGAGGAATAATAGATGGACAAGAACTGGAAATTAAAAGTAGATTAAGGTAAGATGATAGAGGGATGAAACGACTTTTAGAAATAATTAAAGAAGCAGAAAATAGCAAAATTCCCATCGGGCATTTTAATGTTTCAGATTTGGCCGGACTCAAAGCAATTTTTGAAGTTAGCCGCGCTTTAAATGTGCCGGTTATCATCGGCGTTTCCGAAGGCGAGCGGGATTTTATCGGGGTAAAGCAAATCGCGGCTTTAATAAAAAGTTTGCGAGATGAATATTCCGCCCGAGGCGCAGGCGGAAATTATCCAATTTTTCTTAATGCCGACCACATGCATTCG
>Ga0210032_1002096_pt1 | contig 9846 bp, 10 predicted proteins | sample CryGeyCG2114_250_2_FD_185458 | JGI IMG/M metagenome (GOLD analysis project Ga0210032, IMG submission 185458) | Groundwater microbial communities from aquifer - Crystal Geyser CG13_big_fil_rev_8/21/14_2.50 (SPAdes) (version 2) | ecosystem: Environmental > Aquatic > Deep subsurface > Groundwater ... | reverse complement strand
TGAACATGAAAATAAAAACAATCTCAAATCAGGTCTAACCTATTTTGTAATGACTCATTTAGGAACGGGATTCATCTTTGCATCTTTTATTCTTATGTATGCTCAAACTGGAAATTTCAGCTTTGATTCTTTTAGAGATATTTCAATAATTCCACAATACGTAAAAGATATTGCTTTTGTTTTGGCTTTTGTAGGATTTGGAACAAAGGCAGGAATGGTACCTTTACACACTTGGCTGCCAAAAGCACATCCATCAGCACCAAGTAACGTGTCTGCCTTAATGTCTGCAGTCATGCTCAAAATTGCAATTTATGGAATGGTTCGGTATCTTTTTGATTTTAACGCCGTTGATAGTTCTCCTGATTATGTATGGTTAGGCATGGGAATAATCGTAGTTGGATCAATTTCGGCACTGGTGGGTATTCTTTATGCTCTTGTTGAAAATGACATTAAACGCGCACTAGCTTTTTCTAGCATTGAAAATGTTGGAATAATTTTCATCGGATTGGGACTTTCAGTGGTATTTGCCGCATTTCATCTACAGTCTTTATCTGTTTTAGCTTTTATTGCCAGCATGTTTCATACTTTGAATCATTCAATTTTCAAAGGGTTATTGTTTATGACTGCAGGTTCTATTCATTATAGCACACACACAAAGAACATAGAAGATTTAGGAGGCTTGATTAAAAAAATGCCTTGGACTGCCGTGATGTTTCTTGTTGGCTCTATTGCCATAATTGGATTGCCTCCACTTAATGGTTTCATAAGTGAATGGTTAACATTACAATCACTTCTTGCAGTGTTTCAAATACCTTCAAATATTTTGCAGGTCTCTCTTGCATTTGCCATATTGGTATTTGCACTGACCATTGGTCTATCAGGTGCAACATTTGTAAGATTATTTGGAATAACTTTTTTGTCAAAAAGCAGAAGTACAAAAGCAGCAAATGCAGTAGAAGTTCCAAAATTCATGCTAATAGGAAAAGCAATTCTTGCATCATCATGTATTTTATTGGGAATTTTGCCTTTTCTTGGAATGAATTTGATTGTATCTGCTTTTAATTTACCGTATATGCCCTCAAGTCCGTTTGAAACAATTTCAATAGCAAATACAGTTGATAGTAATTTTGCAAGTCTTATGATGCCCGGTGTGCTAGTTATTCTTACATCTGTATTTGTTGGAATTTTTGTATTTGTTAGAATTATTGGCTGTAAAACAAAGACAGTAAAATACGGTACATGGGATTGTGGATTTGGAAATTTATCTGAAAAAACTCAGTATACTGCAACATCATTGGCAGAACCACTACGCAGAATTTTTGGTGTTTTTTATAAACCTCATAATGAAATTAATGCTGATTTTTATACAAAAGAAAATTTGTATCTTAAAAAATCAATCCATGTGATTTCTACTACACGAGATATTTTTGATGAAAAATTGTATGGAAAAACAATCTCCGGGAGCTTGTTTGTATTAAATAAGATACGAAAAATACAGTCAGGAAAAGTTAATGTGTATATTTTGTACATTATGATTACTCTAATTGCACTTCTCTTATTCGTAGGATTTGGTGCGCATGAGTGATTTTTTCATGTTAGAGTATGGTCTAGGTATACTTCAGGTTATTTTGATCATATCTTTGTCTCCTTTAATCGTTGGAATAATGAGAAAAACCAAGGCAAAATCACAAAAAAGAATAGGTTCTGGAATTTTTCAACCATATTATGATATCATAAAATTACTTAGAAAAGACGAGATAGTTTCTGATCAGAGTTCTTGGATATTTCGAGCTACGCCATGGATAAATTTTGTGACAACTACATCTGCAGCGTTTTTTATTCCTACATTCCTTGTTTATTCTCCTTTTGGTGTTGTAGGGGATATTTTGCTCGTTGTTGGTTTATTTGCACTTGGGCGATTCTTTACGATGCTTGCAGGACTAGATGTAGCAAGTTCCTTTGGTGGATTGGGAAGTAGCAGAGAGATGATGATATCTGTACTTGTAGAGCCTGCATTATTTATGACAATTTTTGTAATTGCATTATTTTATGGTGGAACAAACATCAGTACAATAGTTTCATCTGCAAATGATACATCTATCTTAATTGTACCTGGAATTCTATTTGCATTAATTGCATTTTTTATTATCATGATGGCAGAAACTGGAAAACTCCCATTTGATAATCCATCTACTCATCTAGAGTTGACAATGATCCATGAATCTATGATATTAGAATATTCTGGAAAAAGTTTAGCGCTAATGGAATGGTCTCATGCAATAAAACAAATGATTTTGTTTACATTATTTGTAGATATATTTTTCCCATGGAGTTTTGTAGAACAAATTTCATTAGTTGGAATTAGTCTTGGCATACTTGTTTTCATTGCCAAAGTATCAGCATTAGCAAGTTTCACTACATTTATTGAGACACGGGTAGCAAAGTGGAGATTATTCAGAGTTTCAGATCTAATTGCAATGGCAATATCCAGTTCTATGATAGGAGTAATTTTCTTTTTCTTGTAGATATGTTTGATTTGCCAACACAAATTGATTTGTTACATGTATCTGCAGTAATTTTACTAATTGCTACTTTTGGAATTGTTGTAAGAAGGGGATTTTCAGACTTGCTGCATGCATATCGATACCAAACAATAATTCTTGCAGGAGTTGTTGCCTTGATTGCATTTGTAACTGGTATTTGGGAGCTCTACATAGTATCTGCCCTTACCTTAGGAATCAAGGCAATAATTATTCCCAAAGTGTTGTTTTATGTAACAAAAAAACTAGATTCCCCGATTAAACTAGAAATGAATCCATATGTCAGCCTCAGAATCTCTGTAATAGTTTCGGCATTGTTAGTTACAATGTCTTATTTTATGGCTTTACAATTACCTATATCATCAGATGATACAATTAGTGTATTTCTGCCAGTTTCTTTTTCATTATTTTTTATTGGTCTGTTTATCATAATTAGTAGAAGAAAAGCACTCAGTCAAATAGTAGGGTTGCTAACTATTGAAAATGGTTTATTCTTGTTTGCTGTAGTAGTTACACACGGGTTTTCATTAATTATCGAGATAGGACTTATGGCAGATATTTTAGTAGGTGTGATAATATCTAGCATTTTATTATTCAGAATGAGTCAGACCTTTGATAGTATAGATATTAAGAATCTAGAAAGTTTGAGGGATGACTAATGTTCGACACCATATTTACATCTGTAGAATCTGCATTGGTGGTTTTACTTCTTTTAACTCCAGTGATCAGTGGATTGTTAGTTACAGTATTCAAAAGAAAACGAATTATTGAAACTACTACAATAATTTCTTCATTTTTAATATTGATTCAAGGATTGTTTTTACTAACTAGTATTTTAGAAAAAAAATCCATCATTATTTTTGATGGTATATTTTATCTTGATTCTCTAAGTGCAATTATGATAATCACAATTTCTTTGGTAGGATTTCTCTCATCTCTATACTCTGTAAATTACATGGGTAGACAATATGATAAATTAATTGTTGACAGAAAAAAACTTGTTAGATATTATCAAGGATTCAATATGTTCTTATTTACAATGTTGCTTGTTCCAGTTTCCAACAATCTTGGTATAATGTGGATTGCAATTGAAGCTACCACACTTGTTTCTGTTTTGTTGATTATGCTTTATACAAAACAAAGCTCAATTGAAGCATCATGGAAATACTTGTTGATAGCTACTGTGGGTTTATCACTTGCTCTTTTTGGAATAATTTTCTTTTATTATGCAAATTCTGTTTATGATAATTCCTTTAACTCTATTCACGGGATGGACTGGACAAACATGGCTGAAAATGCGCCACAATTTGATCCTAATCTTGTCAAATTTGCATTTATTTTCATACTTGTAGGATTTGGAACAAAAGCAGGTCTTGCACCAATGCATACATGGCTTCCTGATGCCCATAGCGAAGCTCCATCTCCAATCAGTGCTCTTTTGTCAGGTGTTTTGCTAAATTGTGCCTTTTATGGGCTTTTACGATTTCATATAATTTCTAGTCGTTCCATTGGTTCTGAATTCTCAAATACACTGTTGATTATTCTTGGAATAATATCACTTGGCATTGCTGCAACATCGATATATTTTCAGAAAGATGTGAAACGTATGTTGGCTTTTTCAAGTGTTGAACATATGGGAATAATCTCTGCATCCATAGGCTTTGGAATTTTTCTGGGAATTTATGGGGCATTACTTCATGTGATTAATCATGCTGTCGTAAAATCACTCTTGTTTTTTTCAAGCGGATCAATTTCCCAAAAATATCAAACAAAATCTATTGCAGACACAAGTGGAATAATTAAGACGATGCCAATAACTGGCTTTATGTTTTTGATAGGAGGATTGGCAATAATTGGAATGCCACCATTCAATATTTTCATGAGTGAATTTTTAATGTTGAGTTCTGGATTTAGTTCTGAAAACTTTCTCGCAAGTGCACTTGTAATTTTGTTTCTGCTAATAATATTTGCAAGTTTTGGAAAGCATTTACTACACATGGTATTTGGAAATCCAAAATCAAAAATGGAAAAAGGGGATCTTGGAAAACTTTCAATTTTACCTATGGTTATCTTAGTTTCAGTTATTTTCATAATGGGAATTTATGTTCCAGAACCTTTACAAATATTGATTGAAGATGCATCAAAAATTATACTAGTAGGTGGAGCCAACTCTTGATAAGTTCATACATGTATTATATTTTAGAGGCGAAAATTTGAGTTATAAAGAAACAATTCAAAAATATTATTCAAAATTGGAAAATTTTGATTCAAGTATAAAAAAACTTGAAAACAATAATGAATTACATCTAATTTTGAATGATCCCAGTAAATTACATGATCTTTGTAATTTTTTGAAAAAGGATCTTGATCTTAGATTGTTGACAATAATATGCTGTGATGAACGAAAATTAAATCACGGGTTCAAAATTAGGCATATTTTTGGTTCTGATGTTGATGATTTTTTCTTGTTTGTAATATTGTCTATGGATGAAAGTCACCAATATTTTCCTAGCATCTACGATGTATTTTCCTCTTCAATTCTATATGAAAGAGAAATTAATGACATGTTTGGGTTAACTGCTAAAAATAATCCAAATATCAAACCATTAATCTTACACGATTTCCCAAATGATGTTTTTCCACTACGAAAAGATTTTAAATTAAGCGATGACATAAAGAGAAATTTAAAACAGTTTGAATTCATTCCAATTACGGGTGAGGGAGTATGTGAAATTCCTGTAGGTCCAATACATGCAGGAATAATTGAACCCGGTCATTTTAGATTTAATGTTGTAGGCGAAACTATAATCAACTTGGAAACCCGCTTTGGATATGCTCACAAAGGAATAGAGAAACTTGCAGAAAGCATGCCATTACATGACGTGGTATTTTTATCAGAAAGAATTTCAGGAGATGAATCGGTAGCAAACTCTGTTGCATTTTGTCAGGCAGTAGAGAAAATTGCGCGGTTAGCAATTCCTCAAAAAGCAAAACAAATTCGATTATTGTTTGCAGAATTGGAAAGAATCTATAACCACTTTGGAACTCTCAATGGCATTCTTACAGATATTGGATTTCCATATGGTGCATCCAGATTAAATATTTTGAAAGAACAAATGATACAATTAAACGAAAAACTATCTGGAAGTAGAATATTGTTTGGGGTTAATCAAATTGGTGGAGTAAAAATTAACATAACCGATAAAATGTTAATGAATATTCATTCTGTTTTAGATAATGTTTTTCAGAATTTTGAAAAAATACTTGAACATTTAAGATCAAATTCATCTGTAATGGACAGACTGCGAAATACTGGCATAATTGAGAAACAAGTTGCAAGAGATTTGGGACTGGTGGGAGTATCTTCTAGATGTATTGGTATTGAAACAGATGTTAGGCATATTCATCCATATGGCTATTACCCATTAATAGACCTGAAGCAAAAGACACCTAGAGAAGTAATGGAGCATCAGGTGGAATTACAAAAACGAATTGGCGATGTTTTATCTAGATTTATGAGTCGTGTGGAGGAGTTGAGGCAATCAAAAGACATCATAGGTTCCATTACTACTCTGAAAGATGATGGATTGTCAGTATCTATGGATGACGAACTAATTCCATATTCATCTGGTTTGGGTTATGCTGAATCTCACAGAGGAGAGACATTGCATTGGATTATGATCGGAGAACATAATTCTATTTTTAGATACAAGATCAGAACTGCTTCTTTTTCAAATTGGCCCATAATTGAACATGCTGTATTAAATAACATTGTTGCTGATTTTCCAGTAATTAACAAAAGCTTTGATTTTTCTTATTCGGGGAACGATTTATGAAAAAAAATACTAACAAAAAAGATCATTTCATCGATATATCATTCAAATCAGAGACAATAAGAGATCCATTAAAAATGGATGACAGTATTGCAGCAAATTATAGAGGATGTATCGCATTAAATCCTGACAAAGATTTTGTCTTAAATGATGAAATTGGAGAAATATTAGAAAACTCATGTCCCACACATGCTATTACATATCAAAATGATAATGAACTAAAAATTCATCTTGATAATGGAAAATGTATTTTATGTGGAAACTGTCAAGCAGAATCTCCAAAACTAATTAAAATTACAAATAAATTTGATTTGGCAAAAAAAAGAAGGGATGAACTTATTGAAACATTTCCATCATCTGTTCTATTTGGAAAGACGTACGATGAATTAGGACAAGTATTAAAAAACAAAATTGACAAAATTTTTGGAAGATCTTTATCTATTAGAGAAATTGATGCAGGTTCTTGTAATGGGTGCGAAATAGAGATCAGTGCATTGAATAATCCTATTTATGACATTGAGCGATATGGAATTACTTTTGTAGCATCTCCACGTCATGCTGATATATTATTGGTGACAGGTCCTGCATCTAAAAACATGGAAAGAGCACTAAAGATAGCATATGACTCTACTCCAAATCCTAAAATCGTTATTGCTGTAGGTGCATGTGCCTGCAGTGGAGGGATATTTGGCAATAATTATGCAACTACGGGAGGTATAGACAGTATTGTTCCTGTGAATGTCTACATTCCAGGGTGCCCTCCTAGACCACAAGCATTGATTTATGGCATACTGTTGGCAATTAGCAAGATATGATTTAAAATCTAAATAAATTCTCTAGAATTACAATTTGATATACAATTGATATGCCTAAAACAAAGCTAAGAGCGCCTGTCAAGTATTTCATTATTGTTTTGGTTTTAGTGTTGTTTGATAAACCAAATGGAATGCCTAACAATCCTCCAATTAAAGACATTCCAATAATAGATCCTAATCCAAATATTCCGATGAATGTCAATACTGTTGGTAGACTATGAATCATTCCTGAAGTCATAACAATTAGTGTTCCACTTCCAGCAAGACCGTGAATCATTCCGATTAGATATGATTTATGATTGTGTGAGTGATTCTTATCATGATGATTGTGTTCATCAAAATGAATTGAACCGTCCTTATGTGTATGTGGATGTATATGTTTAATTTTTAGAATATTTTTATTTGATATTCTTGTAATTGCCAATAAAATTAACATCAATCCAACTAAGAACTCAAATCCAGAAAAAATTTCTTTATTTATTGTAAGTGTAAAACCATAAACTAGCAAACCAACAAGAATCAAAGTGGTAGTATGTCCAGCTCCCCAAATTGCACCAAGTAATGAGGATTTTGTCAAACTTGCTTTGAAAAGTTGTTTTTTTGATTGAACTGTATTAGAATTTGTCAACTGAGTACATACTGCGGCAATATGATCTGCTTCAAATGCGTGTTGTATTCCAAGTGCTAATCCAAATCCAGCAATGATAGCCGGAGTAAAATTGTCAATTTGACCAAATATCTCTTCTAACAATTTGTCTCACATGGTTTCTTAATATCATGGTAAAAAGAATTTCCAAAGGCTAGAGTTGATCAACTATATCCTTTAGATTATCAGGTAAATCAGGAATTTCAGTGTGACTTTCGTTGTTCTGAAGAATTTCCGGTCCTATTCGCCTTACTCTTTGAGTTCCAATTAGGGTGTCAATATTTCTTTGAATGTCTTTTTCACTTAAAATAGTCTTTAATTTTTCAATTACAGTTTCTTCATTTTCATATTTTTTGATTGCATACTGGACAAGGATCATTTTTTCGTTCATAGAGTAATCAGTCATTTGAAAATACCACCATATTTAGGGTAAAAAAACATTCGCGAATCTATGAGAATTTCTTTTCCAAATCTTCTTTTTTAGGAACGCCTGTGAACTCTAATTTTCCATCAATTACCAATCCAGGAGCTGTAAATATTGGATACTTTTCCAAATATTCTGGTTTTTCTGTGACATCAACTAGATCATATTTTATGCCTAGTTTGTCTAACATCTTCTCAAGCACATTACAATTTGAGCATCCAGGTGTGGTGAGAACTAGCACGTTCATGATTCTATGAATTGATCAGGGTTCTGCTCAAAAGCCCATTTACAACTAGCACAACAAAACCGATATGGTTTTCCTTTGTATTCTAACGAATCTCCTTTTTCTCCAACATCTATACCGCAAACAGGATCTTTCATGTCGTTATTGCTCTGTTACGAGTAAAATACCATACGATTGGAAATGCAAGAAGTGCACCAAATAGAATGGGAGCATATTCTTGTGGCATTTGAACATCATAGTGATGAGTATGCTGGCCAATGTGAAATTCTGGTGGTAGCGATGTTGTTGAAACAAAATTATTCCATGCAATATGTACAAATGTAGTTTCATACCATTCATGGCCACCAGGTATACCATTAATTATTAAAAATGCTCCAAGAACAATCAACATCCACCCAGTAAGTTTTTCAATGGTTATTTTATTTGTAGTAATTCCTTTTGTAGCATTTACACCAATGATGGCCAAGACAGATAAAAGAATTAACGGAATCGCTCGTCCTACTCCATGTACTGCACCAAGACTTGCACCAATCTCCATATTGCCAGTTCCTGCGATGTAAATTAACAGCCAATAAAACATTGGATTTGGACAACCAACTCCTGCATTTCCCAATAATAATCCCATGAAAAATGATTTTGAATAATCTCCACGTTTTTGAATAAATTTAGGAGTACCAGAGTATGTCGGTAATTTCAATTCAAATAATTTTAGTTGAGACAAACCAAAAAGAAATGCCGCAATACCTGCAATCAAAAACATAAAAACTGAAATACGATCCAAATCGGCAGTTTGACCAAGTGCACCAATTCCAAATCCATATAGTGCGATCGTTATAGTAAGACCGGCGCCAAATAACACGGCCATGCTTAGGCCTTTTTTTGCACCCTTACCCATGCTAAGTGGAACTACGATGAATACCAGTGGGAGCGTACATGGTAAAATTATCATAGACAAACCGGCTAGGTATGCAATTACTAACCATGAAGGATACGATATTTCATTTCCAGCACCTATCGCAATTTCATTTGTAGCTGCAAATACACCTCCAACAAAAATTAGTGAGAAAAGTACAAACAAAACAAGTATAAGAGATTTTTTCATAGCAATTTGGCTTGACATGAATAATGTATAATGGTCCAGATACAATAATAGTGTACTTTACAATTGTAAAATGATAAATATTCTCATAAATAATTCACCATATGCCATTTCAGCCTGACGATATAGATATTGCAATAATTGAGTCGTTGATAAAAGACGGGAGAAAGTCATTTCGGCAGATATCTCGTGAAATTAAGGTAAGCACTCCTACTGTTCAAGCTAGATATGAGAGATTGGTAAAT
>Ga0210032_1002088_pt1 | contig 9894 bp, 7 predicted proteins | sample CryGeyCG2114_250_2_FD_185458 | JGI IMG/M metagenome (GOLD analysis project Ga0210032, IMG submission 185458) | Groundwater microbial communities from aquifer - Crystal Geyser CG13_big_fil_rev_8/21/14_2.50 (SPAdes) (version 2) | ecosystem: Environmental > Aquatic > Deep subsurface > Groundwater ... | reverse complement strand
TGCAGCCATGGTTATCTTGATGTTATTAACGGGTACCTTATTAGGCTATTTATATGCAGAGCAATTGATATCCAGTTTACAACAACCAGCTTTTATGGCTTTTCAAGCTTTGGTGTCGGGTACTTTGTTACATGTGTTATATCACAGACCGGGTCATTCTCATGGGCGTCACACTCACCCTGTGGGTGTGACATCGAACAAAGAAATCCATGATCATTCAAATAGTCTTAATGGTGAACTTGAATCATCAACAGAGCCTGATGAAGTGCTTTATGAACAACCTAGAAAAAGAATTGTCTTTGATCGATCTTTATTGATAGGCTCGACTTTAGCTATCCTGGTACTGATTGTTTTACTTCATCTGCATGATATTGTCGGATAGTGAAACCTTATTGAAAAATTGGAAAAAATTATGTCACAAAAAATATTAACCATGTTACAAATGCAAAATGAAATGAATGCTAAAGTACATCCGCAATGGATAGAGCAGGAGTTTGAATGGGATCGTGCTATTTGGATTGAATGTGCTGAGTTAATGGATCATCATGGATGGAAATGGTGGAAAAAACAATCTGCAGATATTGAGCAAATTCGATTGGAACTTGTTGATATCTGGCACTTTGGTTTAAGTCTATTATTACAGCAAGCACCGATCTCTGAATCTTTGGCTCAGCAAGTGTTAAATGAATTAGATACCGCTCAAAACAAAGAAAACTCGTTAGATTTTTTGAAGTCTGTCGAAGCGTTTGCTGCATTTACACTTTTGAATAAACAATTTTCTGTGCCATTATTCTCGAAGATGCTTCAAGGAATGAATATGGATTTGAATCAATTATATACCGCTTATGTGGGTAAAAATGTATTGAATTTTTTCCGTCAAGATCATGGCTACAAAGAGGGTAGCTATGTCAAAGTTTGGAATGGACAGGAAGACAACGAACATCTTGTCGAGATTGCAGAGCAACTTGATCCAGAGAAAAGCAGTTTCAAAGACGATTTATATCAACAATTAAAACAGCGTTATACAAAATTTACTCAAAACTGAATTAGCGGTATTTTATAGGGGGCGGTGTAGATGGAACTTCTTCTTCCTTTGATGCCATTGGCTCTAGGCTTAACGAAGATCCTGTGCCAGGAATAGAGGTTTTACTCACTGGTTGTTCTGCCTTTTGCGGCGAAGCTTCAACCTGTGATGGTTTTGATTTTTGCTCCAATGGAATTTCTTCCGAACCTTCTAGGGTCAACGACGATGATTTTTTATCGGTAGTGGATTTACCTTCAGATAATTGGATTTTTAATCGCAAATTATTCATTGAATCGGCGTTTTTCAGCGCTTCTTCCAGAGAAATTTTCCCCTCTTTATAGATCTTAAATAAAGCTGTGTCGAAAGTTTGCATACCTGATGCTTCCGATTTATGCATCACTTCTTTAATCTCATCAATTTTTCCATTCTTAATGAGATCACAAACCCTTGGCGTTCCTAGTAGGATTTCTATGGCAGCACAGCGTTTTCCATCTATTGTGGGAACCAACCGTTGTGAAACAAATCCTTTCAGATTTAAGGATAGATCCAGTAGCAATTGCTTATGGCGTTCTTCAGGGAAGAAGTTAATGATTCTATCTAATGCTTGGTTGGCATTGTTGGCGTGTAAGGTGGATATACATAAGTGACCCGTTTCAGCAAAAGCAAGGGCATGTTCCATGGTTTCTCTCGAGCGAATTTCTCCAATTAAAATTACATCAGGTGCCTGTCTTAATGTATTAATGAGTGCGTCTTCGTAACTGTCGGTGTCGACCCCAACTTCTCTTTGATTAACAATAGACATTTTATGTTTATGAACAAATTCCACAGGATCTTCTATGGTGATAATATGACCTGCAGAGTGTGTATTCCGATAGTCGATAAGCGCCGCTAATGAAGTGGATTTACCAGACCCGGTGGCGCCTACAAATAGGACCAAACCATTTTTTTGCATGATTAATTTGGTGAGTATTTCTGGCAGATTGAGAGATTGATAGCTGGGAATATCGACTTTGATAGAACGTATTACCAAGGCCACTTGATTTCTCTGCATAAAAATATTGACACGAAACCGTCCAATACCGGGTTCAGATATGGCCAAGTTCATTTCTGGTTTTTTTTCAAACTGGGCAATTTGTTCGGTATTCATGATGCTATAAGCCACTTCTTTCGTTTCTCCATTGACTAGAGCAGTTTGATTTAAGGGCACTAATTTTCCGCTGAATTTCGCACTCACTGGAGCCCCAGTGGTGAGATAGAGATCAGATCCATCTCTATCAACAAGTTCTTTCAGGTAATCTGTTAGCTGCATGTTTTGCGCCTCATATAATGCATTCATACTGAGTATAGTCTTAAATGTATAATATTCTAGGGTGAACTTTGCGAACTTAAGGGCAAAAAAAAGCCCTGAAATTTCATTCAGGGCTTTAATGAGTAAAAACTGAACTACCAGATTTTCACTCGATTTTCTGGAGCAATATACATTTTGTCGCCTTCTTTGACTTCAAATGCCTGATAGAACTGTGGCATATTCTTTAATGCACCAATGGCTCTGAAGTGACCTGGTGAATGAGGATTTGTTGCAACTTGATTGCGCAATGCTTCATCACGCATTTTTCCACGCCAAATTTGAGCAAAGCCGAGGAAAAAACGTTGATCGCCTGTCAATCCATCAATAACGGGAGCCTCTTGGCCATTTAAAGATTTTTTGTAAGCTCGGTAAGCGATGGTGATACCAGATAAATCACCGATGTTTTCACCTAAGGTTAGTTCACCATTGACATTCAAATCATCAAAAACTTTAAACTCTGAGTATTGTTTGACTAAACTGGCTGTTCTTGCTTTAAATGCTTCAAGATCTTTTTCTGTCCACCAATTTTTAAGGTTACCATCACCGTCATATTTACTACCTTGGTCATCAAAGCCATGACCCATTTCATGACCAATAACGGCACCAATACCACCATAGTTGACAGCGTCATCAGCTTCCATATTGAAAAAGGGAGGTTGTAGGATCGCTGCAGGGAATACAATTTCATTTTGGCTAGGATTGTAGTAGGCATTAACCGTTTGTGGTGTCATACCCCATTCCCATTTATGAATGGGTCCACCGAGTTTAGCTAACTGTTTTTGTTGGTTAACCTCTAAAGAGCGGTTAATATTTCCTACTAAATCTCCAGAATCAATACTGAGTGCACTATAATCTTCCCACTTATCGGGATAGCCAATTTTAGGGGTAAAAGCAGCAAGTTTGGCTTTTGCCGCTTCTTTAGTTTCTTCAGACATCCAATCTAAAGAGTCAATGCTATCAGCATAAGAGCCTCTTAGATTTTCGACCAGTTGTGACATACGAGATTTTGCTTCTGGTGTAAAGTGTTTAGCTACATAAAGCTGACCAATCACTTCACCTAAATTTCCATTCACTACGGAAACAGCACGTTTCCAACGAGGTTTTTGTTCTTGAGCGCCATTAAGAGTTTTTGAGTAAAAATCGAAGTTTTGCGCATCAAGAGGACCACTTAAATAACTTGCAGATGCGTTCAAAAGATTCCAACGAGTATAAGTTTTCCAATCTTGAAGAGAAGTGGCAGCAAAGACTTCGCCGAAACCTTGAATATAATCGGGTTGATTGATAATGATTGTGGGCTCATTAGCTACACCTTGAGTTTTCAGATAGTTTGTCCAGTTAAATTTATCTGTTAGCTTGTTTAGATCTGCAACATTAAATTTGTTATAGCGTTTTTCGCTATCTCTGGTTTGAACTCTACTCCAATGGTGAGTGGCGAGTTTGGTTTCTAAATCCATAATGGTTTGAGCAGACTTTTTAGGGTCTTTAAAACCAGCTAAGCTGAACATTTTTTCAATGTGCTCGACGTAGGCCGCACGAATCTTTTTAAAACGTTCGCCATCATTAAAATAATAATCCTTATCAGGTAAGCCTAGACCACTTTGCCAAATATGTGTGGCATATCGGGTTGAATCCTTGTCATCAATACTGATGTAAAAGCCCAATGGAGAGGCAACACCATGAATTTCACCTTCTGCAAAAAGTGTTGCCAGATCATCTTTATTTTTTAAAGCGTCAATCTCAGCCAGCATTGGTGCTATAGGTTTAATGCCCAGTTTATCAAGTTGGTCTGTATTCATAAATGAGCGATAAAGATCACCAATTTTTTGTTCATTAGTGCCTTTGGCAGCATCTTCGTCTTTGGAGGCTTCAAGGATAATTGCTTTGACATCTTCGTCAGATTTATCTCTTAAGTCATAAAATGCACCAATGGTAGTTTTATCGGTTGGGATCTCTGTATTTTTTTGCCAAGTTCCATTCATATAATCATAAAAATCGTCTTGTGGATGAACAGACTTATCCATATTCGATAGAACGATGCCAGATTGTAGTGTGGATTTTATGGCAGTTTGAACAGGAGATTCCATTTTTACTTGAGTGACTGCAGCGCTTTGACCAACAGTATTTTCCACAGTTTGATTTTGTGTTTGGTTATCGCAACCTGACAGAGCGACTAATGAGGTGCAAATAACACCCGTTAGTATTGATTTCATTGATAAAACTCCAATTTATGAGGTAGTAGTTATTTTTTCACCCCAGATACTACTGTTTTCTGGCTTAAATAGCCATAGGATGAAGTATCTTGTTACAACAAACCAGGCTGTTATAGCCAAGTTACTTGGCATCAGTGTTAAAATCCGTCATCATAATAGGATGAAACAAAAACCAACGCTTATATTTAATAATCGCTTCTTTAATGAACTTAAAGCAGATCCCATATTGGGTAACCATTGCCGTGAAGTCAATGAGGCATTTTATAGCTTAGTAACACCTCAGAACCCTCCTGAACCCAAATGGGTGAGTGTTTCAGCAAATTGTGCCGAGTCGCTTGGACTCAGCACAGAACAAATCACCTCAAAGCCTTTCCAAAATTGGCTTTCTGGTCGTTCTAATATGCAGGAGAGTCAAAGCTATGCCATGTGTTATGGTGGACACCAATTTGGACATTGGGCTGGGCAGCTTGGAGATGGTCGGGCGATTAACATTGGCGAAATTGTTCATCAACAACAAACCACAGCATTGCAATTGAAAGGTGCTGGATTAACACCCTATTCGCGTAATGGGGATGGTTTAGCGGTGTTACGTTCATCTATTCGTGAGTATATCTGTAGTGAGGCGATGTACCATCTAGGTATAGCAACCACCAGAGCACTAAGTTTGATGACTTCTGGTGAGCAGGTACTCAGAGATATGTTCTATGATGGGCATCCTGAGATGGAACCTGGTGCAATTTTATGTAGAACTTCTCCTTCATTTATACGATTTGGTCATTTTGAGATCTTTGCTGCAAGGGGGGATCTTGACAATCTGAAAACACTCGCTGATTTCACGCTACGCCACCATTTTCCTCATCTGCTTCATCATCCAGCGGATCTGGATGCCAAGAAGTATAAAATGTTTTTTAAGGAAGTCTGTCAATCTTCCTTAAAGTTAATTTTAGACTGGATGAGAGTCGGGTTTGTACATGGTGTTATGAACACGGATAATATGTCGATTTTGGGACTTACCATCGATTTTGGACCTTATGGTTGGTTAGATCATTATGATCCTAATTGGACGCCTAATACCACAGATTTCAGCCATCGAAGATACAGCTATCAGCAGCAGCCCATGGTTGCTCAATGGAATTTGTCACGATTAGCCAATGCTTTATTTCCTTTAATAAAAGATGCTGATTTCTTGATGAAGGTATTGAATGAGTTTGCTGAAGATTATCAGCAAGGATGGTTAGAAATGATGAGGTCGAAATTAGGCTTGGTTCATGATGATGCTGAGTCAGATGAAGATTTAGTGCTTCAACTCATGCATTTATTAGAACAAGTTGAGACAGATTGGACTTTGTTTTTTAGGCATTTGGCAGACATTGATGGTGATATCTCAAAAACTTCTTCGTCTGGAGATGATTTAAACAACATGCAAGATTGTTTTTATCACTTTGATGACTTGCCACAGGATTACTTGCAACAGTTTAAAGATTGGTTAAACAAATATAAAAAGCGGGCAGGTTCACAGCAGCTCTCAGATAAAGATCGCAGAATAAACATGAACCGAATTAATCCTAAATATATTTTTAGGAATTATCTTGCGCAAATGGCTATTGAGAAAGCACATGATGGCGATTATTCTATGATTGAAGAGTTAATGGAAACCTTGCAAAATCCTTACGAGGAACAGCCTGAACGAGAGAATTTTTCTCAAAAACGTCCAGAATGGGCGAGAACCAAACCCGGATGCTCCACTCTTTCTTGTAGTTCTTAAAACATGATCATGTTGAAATATAAAAAATGACTACTCAAACAGCAATGTATTCACAACATGGCCTTGCCTACTGGAAACTAGGGAAGCAAGGTACGCCCATTGTACTGATTATGGGGATAGGAATGTCTGGAATGGCATGGGAGCTACAATCAAACGAATTATCAAAAAATCATCAGGTGATGTTTTTTGATCATTTAGGATTAGGGCTTAGTGCGCCACTTAAAAACCAAAAAATAACAATGCAAAGGATGACAGAGCATGTTTTACAAATTATGGATGAACTTTCATGGAATAACGCCCATATTGTCGGTATCTCTATGGGGGGAATGATTGCTCAACACTTAGCCTTGTTAGCTCCACAGCGTGTTAGAACTTTGAATCTAATTGCTACAACAGCGGGTGGTCTGTCTGCGTTTATTCCCACTTGGAAAGGTCTTTCAGCCTTTGCCAAAGTGACGTTTGCCAGTAATGGGCATCAAAGACTACAAGCGCTCCAGCAATTACTGTTTCCAGATGGTTATCAGTTTAATCAGATCAGTTTAACTCATTTACTCGAGGTTTATGGTGTACAGGCAGCGCAAAAAACTCTGTTGAAACAGCTGATAGCTATACTTAAACACGATACCAGAGATAAATTACAAAAGTTAAGTGGTATTTTCACTCAAATTCATTGTCCCGATCAGGATGTAGTGATTGCTCCTGGTCAAAATTTGATATTAAATCAGTTAATACCCAATTCAACCCTGGTTCATTATACTGAATCAGGGCATGGTGTTATTTATCAAGATGCACAAAAAGTGAATCAAAATCTAGAAAATACTTTTAGTTCCTATGATGATGAAAATTAATCGTATTTTCAAACTTCAACAATGATGGGATACTGTGGTAAAGTTGCTCTCATTCAAAATTAAAGGATTGGCTTCGTGTTCGAGTTATTAGTTGCAGGCGGGGTAATGATGATCCCCTTAAGTCTAGGTTCGATTTTGGCGATGGCTATTATTATTGAAAGATACTGGTCATTGCGTCGAGAACGTGTGTCTCCAAAACATTTGGTTGCCAGAGTATGGGCTTGGGCCAAGAAGGGCACAATTTCCAAGAAAAATTTACAGGTATTAAGAACGCATTCTCCTTTGGGCGTTATTCTGACGGCTGGTCTATTAAATCATAAACATGGCCGAGAAGTAATGAAAGAGAGCATTCGTGATGCTGGACGTAGCGTTATACTTGAACTTGAAAAATTTATTGATGTGCTAGGAACCATTGCGGCTGTTTCTCCACTGATGGGGTTGTTAGGAACCGTTATCGGTATGATTCGCGTATTCTCTATTATCACAACCCAAGGTGTTGGTAATGCCGAGGCTCTCGCAGGAGGCATTTCTGAGGCATTAATTACGACAGCTGCTGGTTTAGTGGTCGCAATACCTGCCTATATTTTCTTTCGTTTCTTCCAAAGACGCATCGATGAATTGGTTGGTTCGATGCAAGAGGAAGCGTTAAAGCTAGTGGAAATTCTTCATGGGGAAAGAGAAAACGATAATGCCGATTTATTCAATGGAATAGGAGGTTTAAAGTGTTCCATAGAACTCGAAGAGACGAATTAGACGTCAATATTACCCCATTAATTGATGTTGTATTTTTATTGTTGATATTCTTTATGGTTTCAACCAGTTTTCAGCGAGATACCCAAATCGCACTACAATTACCCAAAGTGGTTGAAGGTGCTAAAGCTTCAGATGCCAAGATTACCTTAGAAATTACCATTGATAGTCATGGTAATTATTTTCTCAATGGGAAAGCCTTGATCAACAATAGTGCAGAGTTGCTTACACGCGCCATCCAGAAGTTGCAAATCACCGATGTTGCCACGCCAGTTGTGATTAGTGCTGATGCCAAATCTTCTTATCAAACTGTGATCACCGCCATGGATGTCGTCGGTAAACAAGGTTTTTCCAATATTAGCTTAGCGACTGAAACTCAAAAAGGGCAATAGATGTCAAGTTCCAATGAGGACCTGTCTACACTCCAAGTGTATGCCAGGTTATTAAATCGATCTAAGCAATATTGGCGTGCATTCTTTTTAGCCATTGTAGCCAATCTAGTCTATGGCGGTGTGGATGCTGGATTTATTAAAGCTATGCAGCCGTTGGTCGATGAAGGACTATTCAATAAAAACAGTCATTTTTTAGTGCAAGCGCCGTTGTTTGTCATAGGAATGATGTTACTTCGTGGAATCGCTTCTTTCTTGTCGGGCTACCTCATGGGATGGGTTGGACAGAATGTGGTGTCTGATCTTAGAAAAGAAATCTACTTTAAATATCTACAGCTCCCAGCCAGTTTTATCGATGCCAATTCTTCTGGTTCTTTGATTTCTAAACTGACTTTTAATGCAGATAAAGTCTCCGCCTCAATAACCAATGTGGTTAAAGTGCTTGTGAGAGAGTCATCTTTTTTGATTTTTATGATTGTCTGGATGTTATTAACGAGTTGGTATCTCACGCTACTCTATCTCGTTTCTGCCCCATTAATCGCCATAGTGATTGTGACGGCAACCCGTCGTTTTCGACAAGCAAGCCGACATATGCAAAGTTCCATGGGAGATATTACAAGATTAGCAGGAGAGGGGATCAGTGGTTATAGAACCGTGAAAATATTTTGTGGAGAAAAACAAGCCTCTAGCTTATTTAATGCAACGGTTGAACGTTTTAGAAATCGTTATATGAAAATGATAGCAACGCACAATATTAGTAATCCTCTCATTCAGTTTTTTGCAGCCGTTGGACTTTCTGTGGTGCTCTATTTTTCTTTTGCAGAGGTGTTATCTGGCAAACTGACTTCTGGTGATTTTGTCTTTATGATCAGTGCCATGATTGGCATATTAAGACCCTTGAAACAATTAAGTTCCATCAATAGTCAATTACAAGAAGGCTTGGTGGCAGCAAAAAGTTTGTTTGACGTGATGGATGAAACGGAAGAAGTGAATAATGGAACCATCAACATTGAGACTATTCATGGGGCGATTGAATTTCAGGATGTTTGTTTTAAATTTAATGGACAAAATCAATGGGCTTTAAAACACCTAAATCTGAAAAGCTCACCGGGAAAAGTTGTTGCTTTGGTCGGGAGTTCTGGCAGTGGTAAATCCACATTACTCAATTTGCTCATGGGATTTTATCAGCCTCAATCGGGCAAGATCCTGATTGATGGTGTGCCTTTAGCGGAAATTTCATTAAAATCTCTACGTTCTCAAATTGCATTGGTGTCTCAACAAGTAACACTTTTTGACGATACGGTGAGAAATAATCTTATATTTGGTTTACCAAGAGATGTGGATGATACAGAACTTATTGAAGTATTAAAACGCTCACATGCTTGGGAGTTTGTTGAAAAACTGCCTTCACAGTTAGATACTTTTCTAGGTGAAGATAGCTCTGCGCTTTCAGGTGGGCAAAGACAACGTCTAGCCATTGCGAGGGCTTTACTCAGAAACAGCCCTTTATTGTTATTGGATGAAGCTACATCAGCTTTGGATAGTGAGTCAGAAGAAAAG
>Ga0210032_1002073_pt1 | contig 9957 bp, 8 predicted proteins | sample CryGeyCG2114_250_2_FD_185458 | JGI IMG/M metagenome (GOLD analysis project Ga0210032, IMG submission 185458) | Groundwater microbial communities from aquifer - Crystal Geyser CG13_big_fil_rev_8/21/14_2.50 (SPAdes) (version 2) | ecosystem: Environmental > Aquatic > Deep subsurface > Groundwater ... | reverse complement strand
ATCAGCATCCTTAATCATATTAGCTGGCCATTATCCATCAGAAATGACTTCTTCTTACACAAAGCGCAACGCATGCCCAAGGTTTCATATCCTAAGTTTGATGGTAGCGAAAGCATGGCGCTTATTGTTCAATCGAGGAATTTATTGGGAGACACCGCAATAGATGATTGGTTACGTAAAAAAGCAGATACTTTAGAAACAACCATTCAGATGCTGTCTCACACAGGAACAGCAGAATTTTTTAAATATTCTGCCACCCTATACGGCACCCCAACCTCTTATTTACTCGACGAAGAAAGTACTTCCTTAGATTTAGCCAAACAATTTAAAATCGTGATGGATTCATTCTCCCAAGTTGATCTGGGTGCTCCACCCAATGCCAGTGTTCTAGCAGAAACCGTTGTGGAAGAAATGAAAATCGCCATGACAAAGCTTTTTGGGCAAGCAGCTCCACCCGTTTATTTAGTCAATGATCTGTCAGCAAATGCCCTCGCTGGTGCAAATAGAGTTAGGATTAGAAAAGGTGCTTGTTTTACCGATAAAGATCTGAGCCAATTGATCCATCATGAAGCTTATGTACATGTTGCCACCTCATTAAATGGTTTGGCTCAACCCATTCTTAAAATTTTAGCCATTAGCTCCCCGGCAAGTACCAAAACCCAGGAAGGATTAGCAGTATTTGCTGAATTAATCACCGGTTCAATGGATATTGATAGAATGCGTCGTTTATCAGATCGTGTTATAGCGATTCAAATGGCTATAGAAGGCGCTGATTTCATGGAAGTATTTAAATTTTACACTGATCAAACCCATAATCCAGAACAGGCTTTTGAGAATACAAGGCGTGTTTTTAGAGGTGGCGTGTTAACCGGGGGCTCCCCCTTTACCAAGGATGTTGTGTATCTTGATGGCTTATTGCGGGTTAATAATTTTTTAAAAGCACTTGTAGCTAATGGCAGAGCAGATTGTTTAAGATTACTATTTTGCGGAAAACTAGATATAGAAGATATTCCTATGCTGGGTTGGCTGACATCCTGCGGAATTTGTAACCCTGCGATTTACTTACCTCCTTGGGCAAGTGATTTGAGATTTTTATTAAGTTATTTAGCCTATTATTCTTTTTTAAACACTGTCGATTTTAAACAAATTAAATCACATTATAATACGATGCTACAGGACGTTCCTAAAGTGCCACAAGCCCCCCATTCATCTGGATTTATTTAACCGTCCTATGTTGATAAATATTATTTATTGTCACCACAAATAAATATAGTTTTAAAACGACATATTTCTCTGGTATAAAGATGATTTTTGTAGTATGGAAAATTAGGTTATGCCCAAGTTAACAAGTAACGAAATAGAGATCATGATAACTGATGAAGATGACGATACGTTGTTTGATGAAAAGCCCAAGCGGGTTAATCATAGTCGTCAAATCGAAGTGAGAAGACGTTTGGATGATTATTTCGAAAATCGTAAAATCAAGCATGAATTTGATATGGACTATTACGACTACGATGATGATATCACTTTGGATAGAGCCGGTTAAATCATCTATCCACCACTTTCTTAAGCTATAGCCATACTAAACGCTGAAGTGGCTACTGAAGTGGCTATTATATTGTAATATTTTCATAAACTTGGCTATCTCGCAAATTGATTCAGCCAGCCTCGCTGGTTGAATCAATTTCTAATTCAATTGTGCTACTCTAATATTTTCTATTATTCTCATCACAATGTCCGAGTTGAGATTATTGATATGAGAACAGATGTAAATTTGCCTATTAATCATGGGAGCTTCATTCACCACAAAAAGTTTTTCTCCTAATAAGTTCTTAATCAACTTATGGGGAAGATAAGCACAACCACCATGAACCAAAATAAAATCAAGTGCTATCCTAGCCAAACTGGTACGAAGGACTGGCAGTAATCTGTCAGGAAAATGATGTGCAAGGGTAATTTCGAAGGATGTTCCCCAATCAACATGAACAAATTTAGTGATCGATTCATTGATATCAACATCTTTAGTGGTGGAAACCAACATTAACTCAGTTTGACTGACATTTTCAGATTGTAAATCCGATAACTTAGCTGGCTCGTAGATCAAAGCAACATCCAAGGTTTTGTCCATTAAACGTCGAATTAACACAGAAGGTGTATCTGCGTCAGCTCTAATGGATAGTTCTGGCATCTGGATATGCAATCTATTGAGAATATCCTTTAATAACAGATCCCATAATCCTGTTGTAGCACCCATAGAAAAAACTTTTCTCTGATGTTTCCTTAACGAAATATCCAATTTGGCGCGATCCCATGCTATCAAAATAGATTCTGCATGGGCAACTAAACGCTCACCAGATGGCGTTAACTGCAAATTATTTCGCCATCGTGTAAACAAGGGCGTCCCCAAATAATTCTCCAACTGACGAATACGGGCACTCACGGCTGCTTGAGTTAAATACAGATGTTCTGCTGCATTTCCAAAATGACGCGTATTTTTTACCTCGATAAATGTTTTTAATAACTCAATGTCCATTAGGATCAATAAACTCAACTTGTTTTGTTAAATTAGCTTTACTATCAAAGGGATAAATAGTTTTGTTTTTGATTTATCCACCATACTACCTTTAGTATTTGAATATAGTTTTACAAAAAGACGCTCAATCTCTCCCCGAAAAACCACTTGGTGACTCGTCATGTTTTAATATTGTATTCCAATACTAAAGCAATCTAAAAAAACACAATTATTCATGTTTCATCAACAAAGTATAGGAAATCACAAATCCCAATATCGTGGTATTGGAACACAGGCTCTCGACTATCCATCCCTGTGAATTAAGGGTTGTGATCTTTTCATTCAGCAAATCTAAGTCAACCTTATTCGACCAAAAATTGCGTTTTTTAAACTCTAAAACTTTTTGCATTTTATTCCTTGATATTTTTCCAACAGAGGTTCATCAACTTTATTTAAAACTCGTAATGATAGCCAAGACTCAAGCGATTACTGGTATCCAGAGCGAACGCCAGTACATTTTTATCATAAATACTGGCCTCTAATTCGATATATGACTGTTTCCAATAATATCTATAACGAGTTTCTAAGGCATTCAGTTTTAGGGCTGTTTTCGTGATACTGTTACCACCGGGCGCACTTTTATCCGTACCATCTCTATTTAAGTTCATAACAGAATAGTTCATTGAAAGCTCTTGATTTTGATAGTTACTCCCAATAAAACCTAAAGTGGTTACAACTGAATCATTATCAAAAGTTGCACCAATACTTCGACCTCTATATCGATAACCTGACTGATAAATTGAATGTTCATAGGTGGTATTATTGGTTCTAATGCCTTGAAATCCTGAGGGCGTTGTGTTGGCATATTCAGCAAATAAACGGTAATTTCCCCAGTTTGTGTGAAACTGTCCTGCCTCTAAACCATATAAAACAATGGCTTTAGATGGGACACCATTAATGAGTTTATCATCTCCAATATATTGCATATAAGCATTCAGTGGCACTTCTGAAGTGGTCAATTGCCATTTCATATCAAAGCCCGCTTGTTGGTTGGAAGGATCATTAACAGCTGTTAAGCCATTGCCACCATTTTCATTGGTTCCTAGTAAGATATGACCAAAGGCGTTTAAACTATTAGAGCGTCCGGTTCCTCCCCAAATAGCAGTTCTTGATAACCCCACCTCAAGAGCTGGCACAGGTTTAAAAGTTGCTCTCAATCCCCACAGTAAAGCATTTGGTATATGCCTATCCTTCTCTAATTTGCCCATAAAAGTTTCTAGGGTCCAAGGACCAATAAAACTCAGCCAGGGCGACTCAAAAGGTTGGGTATAGTGCCTTTGAATCGAAAGTGCGGGAAATGAACGTGCATTGGTTGATAAGATCATAGAATTCTTCCATCCTGGTCCCCACCATCTATCAATAACACCGGCTGAAAATACCCAGTTACCTTTAACTAATCCCAAATAAGAGCCATTCGCTGTTACATTTTCTCCATCAATAGGGTCTTTAACAGCCTGCACTTGTAACCTGATGGCAGCGTTATCTCCCACCCAATCTAATGCAGCATCAAATGTGGCTTTTTCTCTGGAAGAGTCGCCAAACTCTCTAAAAATAGCTGCATCTGAGGCAACCTCAATGGCTGAATATCCTTGAATTTTATTACTCGAAGCTCGTTCATATGCTTTGCGTACCCTTTCAAATGAACTTAATAATGAAGTAGCCATAGTTTCACTATCTGCTTTTTCTAAATCATCGCCAACACTTGCCCACATAATTGGCCACTGTGTGACTGGTGAGGTAATAACACCAGCCTCTGCTAAGGCTTGCACATCTGAACGTAACCAACGATTATCGGCCTCGATAAAAGGAACAGCACAGGCACTGCTAATACCTATAAAAATACCAACACAGATCCATTGTTGTAACAAATATCTCCGTTTCATCCAGTTACCTTAATGAGCTATACTATGAATGGGCATATTGTAGCGACTTGGGTACCTATAAGCTATAGCCTTGTGTTTGGTTCATTCCAACCTTAATCTCTATACCCGTGCTACCTCAAAATGCAGGATTTCATTTTGAAGCTTATCGTGAAATATGCTTGGAAACTGGCTTATGATGCTAAAAAATATTATGATGTCTATCATAAACAGATAAAAAGAACTGAGTCAACCATACAACAGGAATGATAACCCTTTCAATGAAATGCACCCAATCTTTTGCAACACCTCTATTCAATCTTGAGAATGCGATTTCTCAAGAGCTAATCCATTTGTGGAAACGTACTATTCTAGATTATTCACCTTCTTTCAAACCCACCTCTTTAGGTCATAACAAAGTGTTAGAAAGCCTTCATCAATTTTTTTATTGGAAAGACCCCGTTATCCAACAAATTGCCCATTTCTGCCACATGAAGTTAGCTGAAATCATCGTGCAAACATCCAGCTTTGATCAAGCAACTTTTGAGAGTTTAATTTTTGATTACCAGTCCTGGGTTCAAATTTGCAAAGATGGTGGATTTTTGGCTTGCCAAAATTTTCCCAACAGTAGCTGGACTGGCTTTCTTTGTTTGGATTTGGATGAATCATCACTCTCTGATAAGAACAATGGAACCATTGTGTTACATGATCCAAGAGTCAATGCCAATCAACATCAAGATGATGCAAACTCCCGCTGGAAATGGCCTTTTGAACTCTGCAGTTTTCAGTTTCATCCTAAACCAGGCGATCTCATTATTTTCCCTTCCTATATGAGAACTGAATCTTTCACTTATCTAGGTAACAAGCCGAGAATGATGATCTGGTTTAGCTGTTGGGTTCGTTTACCGGATGCCTTATGTGTAATGCCAAAAACACATTATAAACTTCGAGAAATTACACCCTTTATTTTTGAAAATTCAGGAACATAATTGATATGACTATTTTAGGTTGCTTTACAGTACCTGTTGGTGAATATCAGATGGAGGCCGCCAAAGCCGCACCTCTCTGTGACAAACTAAAAAAAATATTCTTCGAAAAGGAATCCTTGGGGTCCACTTTTAAAAACAAAACCTATAGATCCACTCAGAAAGGCAATATATTTGAAAGTACTTTTGACATTTTTAATTGGCATGATCCAGCTATTGATGAATTATCGGATCACATTAGAACTCATTTGAAACTGTTTCTCGGTTCGATCACAACATTAAACCCCCTACAAATCAACTCATTAAAGTTTAACTTTCATCCTTGGTATCACATTACCAGAAATGGAGGAAGACAAGGCATGCATAACCATTCTAACTCGAGTTGGTCTGGAATTTTTTGTATTGACCCCGGAGAAAAAATAGAAAGCATGCCCGATAGCGGTGTTGTTTACTTCCATGATCCCCGCGCCAACGCTAATATGTATGAAGATGACGGTTTAAAACATCTTAAAGGAGAGTTTGCTCATGGCGTGATGCGTATAGAACATGTAGCAGGGCGTTTACTGTTCTTTCCATCCTATCTTTACCATGAAATTTTTCCTTATTTTGGAAAAACAGAAAGAGTTGTTGTTGCATTTAACTGCCGTATTACTTTGCCTGAGAATTCTTAATATTCAATTTTTTCTCTAATCGGCGTTTTTTAAAAAATGCGCTGATTATTTCAGAACAACCCTCTTGAAGGATCCCACCCTGCCACTTTACTCTATGTTGGAAAAGATTAGTATCCAGTAGCTGATATTGACTGGTGACTGCCCCAGCTTTCAGATCATAAGCGCCAAAAAACAGGTTTTCAATCCGCGCATGAACTAAGGCACCGGCACACATACTACAAGGCTCTAAAGTCACATATAAAGTTGATTTGGGTAAACGGTAATTTTTCAATTGGTTCGCTGCAGCACGAAGGGCAAGAATTTCTGCATGAGCGCAGGGGTCGTGTTTATAGATAGATTGGTTGTAGGTCTGGGCAATAATTTGATCATCTATGACCAATAATGCGCCAACAGGAACTTCACCCTCAAGTGCCGCTTTATGTGCTAACTTGAGGGCCTGTCCCATATAGCTTTGGTGTTTGTCCAGCATCTAAATAACCTCAACTCAAAATAAGTTAGGTCGCCCCATCTCGTTGTTTTCTCAACGTCCATCGCTGAGATTGGATCAACTTTAACTGATTGAAAATTAACTCGTTACCTTGTAAATTGAAGTTATTAACCTATTTTTCCCGAGTTGAGGCTAGATAACCTGAACTCTGGGCAAATGAGTAATCAGCTCAGAAAACCTTATTCCCACTCAATGGTTGCAGGCGGTTTCCCAGAAATATCGTAAACAACTCGACTAATGCCATCAATTTCATTGATGATGCGATTTGATACTCTTCCTAAAAACTCATAAGGAAGATGCGCCCAATGCGCAGTCATAAAATCAATAGTTTCAACGGCTCTTAAAGAAACCACCCAATCATATTTACGTGCATCCCCCATCACTCCCACGGAACGAACAGGTAAAAATACCGTGAATGCTTGGCTTACTTTATGGTAAAGATCTGCGGCATGCAGTTCTTCGATAAAGATGGCATCTGCTTTTCTTAAAAGATCAGCATACTCTTTTTTAACTTCACCTAAAATTCGCACCCCTAAACCAGGCCCAGGGAAAGGATGTCGATAAAGCATTTCTGGTGCAATACCAAGTTCTACACCGATTTTACGAACTTCATCTTTAAATAACTCAGTCAGGGGTTCAATGAGCTTCAAATTCATTTCTTTTGGCAAACCACCCACGTTATGATGTGATTTAATTACATGGGCTTTACCTGATTTGGCACCAGCAGACTCAATCACATCAGGATAGATGGTACCTTGAGCTAACCATTTGGCATTTGACAATTGACGAGCTTGTTCTTGGAAGATATCGACAAAGACTTTGCCAATGATTTTACGCTTAGCTTCAGGTTCAGATTCACCTTTTAATGCTTGTAGAAATACATCTTCAGCATCTACTTTAATAACATTCAACCCCAAGTGTTCAGCAAACATTTTCATGACCTGTGTGGCTTCATTCAAGCGCAACAGCCCATTATCCACAAACACACAGGTTAATTGCTTACCGATGGCCTTATGGAGTAACATGGCAGTAACAGATGAATCCACACCACCAGACAATCCAAGGATAACCTGATCCACTCCTACTTTTTCACGGATTTCGGCTATGGCATTGGCAACAATATTGTCAGAATTCCATAGCGCTGGACATCCACAAATATCCAACACGAATTTTTTTAAAATAGCCCCACCTTGTTTCGTGTGAGTGACCTCTGGATGGAACTGCAAACCATAAAATCTTTTCTCTTCATTTGCCATACCAGCAATGGGTGCATTTTTAGATTGGCAAATTGTTACAAAATCTGCGGGAGTAGACTCAACACGATCACCATGACTCATCCAAACATCCATTTTAGATTCTGTCTCTGCTAAAATAGCATCGAGAAGGCTAGAGGATTGGGTCAAATTAACTTCAGCATAACCAAATTCTCGATGATTAGAACGAGAAACCTTTCCACCCAATTGCTCTGCCATGGTCTGCATGCCATAACAAATTCCTAGTACAGGCACTCCCAATTGAAATACTAAAGGATTTGCTCTGGGCGTGGTATGTTCAGTCACTGATTCGGGACCACCCGATAAAATAATACCATCAGGCGCAAAATTCTTAAGAGCGTCTGCATCCATGTCAAAAGGGTGTAATTCACTATAAACGCCAATTTCTCTAACTCGTCTTGCAATCAGCTGAGTATATTGCGAACCAAAATCTAAAATGAGTATTTTATGCGAGTGTATATCGTTTCCCATTGGATTTCCTTTCTATATATAAATCAATCTATTAGCGGTTAATATTAAATTAAACTATTAATTTTTGTTTAAAATGAAATTTTAATATTCTGTAAACCTAATTGAGTATAATTAAAAAAAGGGCAATCTGAACTTCAGAGAGCCCTATTTTAAATTGTTTAGTATTTTCAATTAACGATTAACGTGATAATTCGGCGCTTCTTTGGTAATAGTCACATCATGTACGTGGCTTTCATTCATTCCAGCAGAAGTTACTCTAACAAATGTCGCTTGGTTTCTCAGTTCTTCAATTGTCCTAGAGCCTGTATACCCCATACAAGAACGTAATCCGCCCATCATTTGATGAATGATGTTTATTACAGGACCTTTGTAGGCAACTCGCCCTTCAATTCCCTCAGGCACTAACTTATCCTGTGCATTACTACTTTGAAAATAGCGATCACTTGAACCTTGAGTTTGAGACATAGCCCCTAAAGATCCCATGCCACGATAGGATTTATACGAACGACCTTGGTAGAGTTCGACCTCACCCGGTGACTCTTCAGTACCTGCCAACATGCTACCAACCATAATACAATGAGCGCCAGCAGCTAAGGCTTTACACATATCCCCAGAAAAGCGAATTCCGCCGTCGGCAATAAATGGAATATTAGAATCTTTTAACGCCTGCATCACATTATTTATGGCAGAAATTTGCGGAACACCAACCCCCGTCACAATTCGAGTGGTACAGATTGAACCAGGGCCTATACCGACTTTCACTGCGTTTGCCCCTGCCTCGACCAGCGCCAAAGCGCCTTCAGCTGTGGCAATATTCCCACCAATGATTTGCATATCAGGATAATTTTTACGTACCCACTTCACTCGGTCTAAAACACCTTGTGAATGCCCATGGGCCGTATCTACAAGTAATAAATCCACACCTGCTGCCACAAGCGCCGCAACGCGTTTATCTGTATCCTGTCCGGTTCCAACTGCGGCGCCCACTCTTAATCTGGCTTGATCATCTTTACAGGCAAAAGGTTTGTCTTTGGCTTTACGAATATCTTTGACAGTTATCATGCCGTGTAGTTTAAATTTTTCGGTAACGACTAGAATTTTTTCAATTCGATGTTCATGCATCAGTTCAATGACTTTAGCATGCTCTTCCCCTTCACGAACGGTAATTAAACGCTCTTTAGGTGTCATCAACTCCTTAACCGTTCGATCTAAGTTAGTTTCAAAGCGAATATCTCTATTCGTGATGATGCCGACTAAATCATCACCCTCTACAACAGGCATACCTGAAAAACCATGTAGGTTCGTTAGCTCATTCACGCGTCTGATACTTGTATCTGGCGTCACTGTGACAGGGTTCGTCACAACACCACTTTCATAGCGCTTCACTTTGAGCACTTCTTCCGCTTGCTGTTGAATCGTCATATTTTTGTGAATAAAACCCAAACCGCCCTCTTGTGCTAAGGCAATAGCCAATCGAGATTCGGTAACAGTGTCCATAGCCGCTGAAACGAGCGGAATGTTCAATTCTATTTTTTCAGTCAAGCGGGTTTTTAGAATAGCGTCACTGGGTAAGACTTGCGAGTGAGCTGGAACGAGTAAAACATCATCAAAGGTGAGAGCTTCTTGGGCAATTC
>Ga0210032_1002065_pt1 | contig 9983 bp, 4 predicted proteins | sample CryGeyCG2114_250_2_FD_185458 | JGI IMG/M metagenome (GOLD analysis project Ga0210032, IMG submission 185458) | Groundwater microbial communities from aquifer - Crystal Geyser CG13_big_fil_rev_8/21/14_2.50 (SPAdes) (version 2) | ecosystem: Environmental > Aquatic > Deep subsurface > Groundwater ... | reverse complement strand
CACTAATGTGGGCCCCTTAGCATTATTAGAGGCCATCAAAGAGGCTTTGGCTACTGCTGAATGGGTTAGCCAATGAGATTTAGCTGGGTTTAAAGGCGTTTCGTTTAAAGAAAACCAATTAAGTCCCTGTGTCCCGGCTACAATTATCTCAAGTTCTCCATTACCCGTTATGTCCTGAGCGATCAGACTGTTTACAGTTCCTAGATCTTTCATTAAGATTTGAGCATTCCAATGTTCAGAATGGTCTTTTTTCCACAATTTTAACAACTGATTTTGATCATAACTCAATAATTCCCATTGCCCATCAGCGTCCGAATCGACAATAATGAGTTTCACGATGCGAGAATCGTTGTGCAAATCGAGAGAATCTAGGTGATATTGCCAAAAAAGCGCATTGGTTAATATTTGAATGTGCCCAGAAGCTTTAAGCAACAAGATGTCTAAATCCCTATCATGATCCCAGTCAACAGGCAAAACTTGCTCAGTGCTTGAGATTGGCTCAAATGTCCATAAAGAGGATAAATCTCTGAAAGTTAAATCCCCGTTGTTCGAAAATAACGCATCCTTACCATCACTAAAGGCAACATACACATCTAAATCACCATCATGATCTGCATCAATCAACTTCAAACTGACACAGCGCACATTTTGTTGCTGTGTTCTGAGAAGAACGGTACTGGTAAACGGCTTATCTGTGCCTTGCAATAATAAGTTGACACCTTGGTGATCACATTGAACGCTATCAAATAATCCATCATTATCCACATCTCCCCAAGCAGAGATAAGGGCATTGGGATAAACATGATCAACTTGTTCAAATTTTTGTTCAGAAATCTGATAGGAGACTGATTGATTTGAGGCTAAATCCACTGAATTAGGTTTCGAGATAGAAGAAATAAGTAACGCTGAGCCATTCATTTCATAGGTTTGGATCACTGAAAAAGAAGAAGCCTCTGTATCTATAGTTAAAACTTTACTCGCCCAAACATCCCCTTGAGGCTGGGGTAACCTTTGAATTTGGCTATTAAGATATTGAGGTTGTATTTCAGCCAACGGTCCCATCCGAGTGTATTTGAACTCAGCCAATTTTGCTCTAGGGTTATTTTCTAATTTTTGATACAGAGATAAATAATGTCGTGCGGTTTCTTTGTCCTTTAAGCGCCTTGCCGCCATTGCTCCACTATATAAGGCAGAACGCAACTCAGGCATCAGTTCAATGGCTTTGGTGTAATGTTGGAAAGCGTCGACGTAGCTTCTTGATTGGTCGAGTGCTTGTGCCAAAAAATAATGCGCATAAGCGTCATCACTGAGCTTCCCTACCACAACAGTTAAATTCAGGACTGCCTGTTCAGCTTTTCCTTGATACAACATTAATAAACCACGTATATACTTGGCTTGTATATTTTCAGGCTCTATATTAGATACATTTTCAGTAAGCTGAATAGCCCTATCCACATCACCGTCTTGTTGTCTATTTAATACCGCTATCGCAAGATCAAGGGTAATTTGAGAATGATTAGGATGTTTTTGATGTAAAGGCTCAAGAAGCGCTACCGTTTCTGAATATTGGTATTGCCCCATAGTTGCGGCTGCTTGATTAAGCTTTTGTAATAAAGCTTCATCAAGCATCAGGCTGTGTTTTTCTTGTTGTGAAGTTTCATTGCAAGAGATTAAACAACCGGAAAGTACGAGAATGACAAACCCAATGATACGTTTTCTACTGATTGAAATCATGGTATTACCTGTAGTTTACAGACGATTTTGCTTTAATTCACGAATTTGCTTGGTAAGGGATTCAGTACTAGGCACCTCTTTCTGTTGCCTTGTAAATCCAGGGGAATTTAGATAAGTATAAAGTTCGTTTCTAGAATGAGTGATGGTATCATGCCCGATACGTCTTTTACGCTCATATCGTAAGCTGTCTATATCAATGGGCGCAATCACAATTCGCTCTCCAGCAGATGCTGTTTGAGCTAAAATTCTGCCATCAAAATCTACCACCATACTCCCTCCAGGCCAACTAAATGGAGGGTAATGTTGATAACTAGCCCCTTGATTACAAGCGACCACATAAGCACAATTTTCAAGGGCTCTGGTTCTATTAATTGTCGTCCACCAATCCATTGGCTCTACCCTCCCCCAAGGGTCCATATAGGCAGAAACTCGAATTAAAATCTCTGCTCCATTAAATGTTAACTGTCTAAGAACTTCTGGAAACAACCAATCATAACAAATTGCTACACCAATAACACCCAGTTCGGTGTGAGCAACGGGAAAAATTTCCTCAGCGAAGTCTTCAAAATCATGAGGGCTAGAATGGACTTCCCAAGGGATCCAAGGATTAGTCTTGCGATAAGTGGATAAAATACCTTCTGGTCCAATCAATAAGGTGGTATTAAAAACATGCTCGGGATAATCAGGATGCGCTTCCAAAAAAGTACCCGTTTGTATATAACAACCCTGTTTTTTAGCCAACTGATGGTAACGATGGGTGTGTTCGTTAGGAATGGGCACTGCGAGCTTATTTCTAAGCTCGGATACTGAAGAATACACGGGCGGCGTGTGGGCAAATTCAGGGAAAACAAATAACCTAACATCATGAAATGGTTCATAACCAATCAAGGTATTTTCAACCATTTCACACATATGTGAAACACGGCTTTTTATTTCCTTGGAATGCTTTGCAAAAGGAAAATCCGTTTGGCAAGTTGCAGCATAAAATCGATTCATTTTCCTTTCCGTGAAGGAACGGGTTTTGCGATTTCAATGGCATAAGCCTGCCAATTCCAATCGGGTTTCTTGCCTTCTCGATATCTTTTCATATTGACAGATAAATCAGGATATTGTTCTAGCCCACCATTTTTTAATGCTTCAAACATGGCTTGTTCTTGTAAAACAATAGCATCTTCAAAATTACCCACAAAAGCAAGCACATAAGCAGCAAATCTAGCAGATTGAAATGAAGGCGCTGATGAGTATACCTGATTAACAAGAGCTCTCGCTTTTTTAAGTCCTTCATCATCAGAGCATTGCGCTAGGGTAGCCGATAATAATAATGCAATATTACCATTGGTGGGCTCCACTTTTATCCCTTCATCTAAAATATTCCTTCCCCATGGACAGTTACCACTCGCTAATAAAGATACAGCTCGATAAATTTTAATTTGTGAGATATTAGGAGATAATTTTTGTAACATAGCAAATAATTTAGAAGCAATTGAGTAATTTTTTTTTCTAAACTCCAAATCTGAAAGGCTTACCAAAGCATTAACATTATCCTTCTGGGTTATTAATAATTGATTATATAGTTCCCGTGCATTGTTTATTTCCCCAGTTATTTCATACAATACACCAAGATTATATAATGCATTTCCATCCTCCTTGTTTATATTCAATGCCTTTTTATAAAAAGTTATAGCCTCCTCATCATTGCCCAAATATTCATTCACTAATCCAATTGCCGTTAAAAGTTCTACATCTTTGGGTGAAAGTTTCAGTCCTTGATTATAATATTCTAATGCTTCTACATACAGTCCTTTTTTGGAGCTTTCAAATCCTTTGATAAACATTTTTCTCGCTGTATTATTTAAACTGTCAACATAAGCAGAAAGCGGATCATAAAAAAATGGTCCCACCTCCCCTCTTTTTTCAAGTGATTCTTTGGCAAGTTGCTTATCACCAAGTTTTTTATAAGATTGAGCTAAAAAATAATAAATACGATTAGCTTGGGGTTGGCGGGAAAGAGCTTCTTTAAAATATTCAATTGCCTTAGTAAATTGTCCTTCTTCAAATGCGACTTGCCCCAATGCTTCAGCAGAAATCGCTTCGTATTTTTCTTGTTTATAAAGTAAAGTAAAAACTCGCTTAACCTGCCCCCAATCACTCTTTTTAATGTAAATTTCACCTAAATGAGCCAAAGTAGCAAGATAATCAGATTTCAGTTCATAACTTCTTCTTAAAGCGACTTCTGCATCATCCAAATGACCTTTTTGTTGAAAAATTAATCCCCAAAGATACAACCATTGGGCATTTTCAGGATCGTTACCTACCGCAATTTTGTAACTCTCAGATGCTGCATCTTTTAACTGCGTTGATTGATAATGCATTCCAAGATTGCCATAAATTTCTGCTAAAACTTTTACATCCCCATCTGCTGGAAACTTGCGTATTTTTGATTTGATTTCTTCAATTTTTTTAACAAAATCGGATGACATCCCCTTAAGATCAACATTAACGGATTCAGGAATATCCATTGCGAATAAATAAATTGAATTCGTTAATAAAATCAAACTTAAAAAAAGTTTATTTATCCAAAGAGTTACATTTCGTCTATTATTTAAATTCATTTAATTTTAGTTCCAGTGCCTTTTTTAATCAGGTGGTATTTATCCACCACTAGAGCATCCCAGCGCTCATGAGATCCATCCATCCACTCAACATCAATAGATTGAGCATTTACATTTTTATTGAGTCCAAATAAGATTCTTGGGTCATTGCTTGAAGCATAACTGCCATCTCGATGACTTCTTCTAACGATCGATTTTTTATCTGCTATTTTCAAAGTAATCGTTGTTCCTATTGCTGCAACCTCAGCTAAATCTCCAGTGACATTAAAGCCTATCCAATGATTTTTCGATATCTTATTGTTTAATAAAACTTGTGGTTGTGCATTATCATTTGTCACAATCAAATCAGTATCACCATCATTATCTATGTCACCCACCAGGAGTCCCCGACTTACTTTCTGAGAAATAGATATAAAATCTTGTCCCACAGAAATATCTTTATACTGTCCATTCCCTTCATTCTCTAATAATTGATTCATTTGATTCAAAGGGAATTGAATACCTTGCTTTTCTTGAACTGAATCTAAAATTACAGCACCATTTGCAATAAACAGATCAAGATCCATATCTAGATCATAATCTATCCAGGCGACACCAAAGCTTGTATAAGGAAGGCTAGATTGTGCAAGTTTTGCCTCTGTCGTTTTATCATCAAACCAACCGCTTCCATCATTGACGTAGAGAGTATTACTTTCATTCTCCATATGAGTCATAAATAGATCAATATCTCCATCATCATCATAGTCTTCTGCTGTTACTCCCATACTCGCTTCTGACATCCCTTGAGAATTGACTGCCGCACCTGCAAGCAAAGCTTCATTTTCAAATATTCCCTCCCCTTTATTCATCCAGAGTTGATTAGGAACCCCATCATTTGCCACATAAATATCAAGCTGATGATCTCCATCGAAATCAGCCATAATAACACCTAAAGCACCTCCGTAATGCTTAGAAATACCTGATTTGAGGCTAATATCTTCAAAAACCCCCTTTCCATTATTCAAAAATAATCTATCCGAAACAGGTTTGTAGGACTTAGGCGAGCAATAATCTAGTTTACCTCCAGACCTTTTACAATTTTTATGCGCAGATACTTTATAATCGACATAATTTCCTACATATAAATCTAAGTCTCCATCGTTGTCCACGTCACCAAAGCTTGCGCTAACACTCCATCTTACATCATCTACACCAGCAGTTTCAGTGTAATCAATAAATGTTCCTTTTTGATTTAACCATAATTGATTATGTCCAAAATTGGTTAAATATAAATCTGGCCAACCATCATTGTTAACATCACCTACTGCGACGCCCATTCCATATTCAAAGCTTTGTATGTGGCTTTCTTCAGTTACATCTATAAATTTTGGTAGAAGAGTTTTAGGATCAACACCTTCATTTCTATAAAGACGTCCTCCCAATTTTTGATTTTTGCTCGTCATTTCTACATTAACAAGAACCCCACCTTGAACTAGATATACATCTAAATCACCATCTTTATCATAATCTATTAAGGCTCCTCCTCCAGAAACAACTTCTGGAAAATATAAATTTCCATTCATACCATTCTGATGTGTGAAATTGATTCCTACAAGTTTGGAGACATCAGTAAAAATCTGAATATTTTTTGCATGTACTGTAAAACTAGCCAATATAGCTAAACCCACAATAAAAAAATTTAGTTGTGTTTTTTTAGTTATATTTTCCCAGTTAATATTAGAGGTTGATATCGCCATTTTTACGATTTACACATGTGAGCATACAGAAATATTGAAACCTTATTAATTTGATTGTAATTCATCTAAATATCTATTTATTAGGGGGCTAAGTTTTTCAGCAGCTTCGGGAAAGTGATTTTCAAAACGAGACCATGAACCTATAGATGACTTATAGAGTGGCTTTCGTACCTGTTGTTGACTTGGTGTAAAAATCGGTGCTTCTGTTTTATAAAAATCTAAACATTCCTCTTCAAAAGGTAACTCTAATTTATCTAAAATTTTAACGAGATTTTCATAAGGTTTTTCAACTAGTTGTTCATAATAAATAGTGACTATATTCTGTGGAAAAAGCTTTTTCCACTCAGTAACTAATAAGTGGTAATTATTGTAAGCTGCGATAAACGAATCGACTGAATGAGTGTAATTTGGCCAAACTCCAAATAGCATGCCATAACATGATATGAATATATCTGCAGGATTTCTACGAATATCAATAAAAACTGAATCAGGATTGAGCTTCTGAGCACAACCTAACCAAACGTAATTAAATAGTTGTTTATCGACAATCCAGCGCTTTCCATAATAATTAACTTGTCCAATCATTTGTTGCCCAGAGTTTTTCCAATCTTGAGCTGTGCATTTCGTTAGATGTTCAATTTGAAACATTTCTTCGTTAAATTGATGCGCTAAATGCTCTAAAGAGGATGATAGGAGTTTCGACTCTCCTATGCCTTGAATGTCGGCATGGGAGTTGAGCATGGTTTCTAACAAAGTTGTACCTGAACGTGGCAAACCAAATATAAGTGCTACACGAGTAGAATTATTACTTGCGGTACTGGTTGGCATTTCTTCATATTCAAGCGCTTTAAAAGCGGATATTATTTTTTGTGTTCTTAAGGTGTCAGCGCTTAAATCATAATTTGAGAAATTTTCCGATATCTTTTTCCCTGTGTGGAAAAAACTTAGCGCACCAGGTACATCTTTGTTTTTAAGATGAATTTTGCCTAAGGCCATATTAAGCCTTGCATAATCTATTGGTTGTTGCGCATTTCTTTGTAAAGCTGCATGAATTATTTGGTATTCTTCCCCATTAACATCATAATCACCATTATAAGCCATAGCGTATGCACAGTAAGTGTTTGATGGGTTAAACTTAAAAGCTTGTAAATAATGAAATGCAGCTTCAGATGGCTTCCCTAAATCTGCCAATATACTTCCAAGAAAACTATGATTTCTTGAATTTGGAGTAATATTAATAGATCTTTCAAGTGCTTTAATTGATTGATCGAATTGTCCTAATTGATATAAAAAACAGGCTTGTTCAAATAGCAATAAAGCATCATCAGGCTTTAAATGAACACAAGCAGTCAGCAAATCTAATCCTTCATTAAATTTCCTTTCATTATACAAAACACGAGATTTTTCAACTTTTGAAATTATCTCTTCACTTAATTCTACCGACAGAGTCATTATTTAGTTCCTTTATTTCATGCTGTTAAATACTACCTTAATTTTCGATGACCCCTTAGATAAACAACTTGAAATTAAGGTAATCAACACTTCTTAACATGATTTTTTCATAAACTGGTTCCGTTGTAATTAGTTGAAAACTCCAACTTTTATTTATTGAACTTTCCTAACCCGAATTTAGTGAAAATAATCAACAATATCTTTATGTAAAATTTAGAGCTAAGTATTAAATTCATCACTTAATGTATTATTACTTATGCCCAAATATTCAAAAAATTTGTCTTCATTTGAAAATTCACCAAAAAATTATTTAAAATCCGTTATATCTGTTATAAAAAGCCATCTGTTCAATTTTCACTCCGTTAGCCCTCTCAAAAATACCAAAACCATATATATTGCAATGATCATAAACCTTTTGTATTCCTTCGATTCTGGAAACATAAGGCAAGATATAATCATTAAGTTTTGTAATGTTAACTATTTAATAAGTTAAAACGAATACGGAATCATGCCAATGATAGCAAACAAAAGTTCCAGTGGGATGCTCATCTTTACAAAAAATAGCACGTTTGGTATTGAGAGTTTTTTTTCACTCTCAAAATTTGCTGTATTTTTATATTTTAGATAATAACATCTTAATTAATAGATCGTATCAATGATATTTGACAATATATTACCTAACATTAGATTTTACTTGTCTAAACCATGTAATAATTATAAAGGTTTTTAATACAGAAAAAAATATTTGTGTTTAAAGTCGATAAAAAAAAGGTGAGTCCAAAGACTCACCTTTTAACATCTGACATCAAAATTTGCTATCAGATATTTACACCATTCTTAGAACGATTGCTCGTAACGAATGTAAGGTACACGACCAAAGATGTCATGTAAACTTTGTGCATAGAAAGGACTATCTAAAGTTGTTGTATTGATTGGTGGATCTTCGTTGGTAATGTTTCTAGCACCAACAGAAAGTTTACCATTCCAAGGTGTATTATATACAACTTGGAGATCAACAGTCGTCCATGAAGCTAACTTATCGATAGTTTCTCCCTCTGCATTCAGGTTATCAGTAGATGGGATGTATTGAACTTGCATGTTTGCAGCCCAATCTCCACGCGTCCAACCTGTATTGAAGTTAACTCTATACTCAGGTTGTGCCGCACCACTGGCGAAGAATTCACCAACGCCCACACCTTGAGCACCTTCTTCATCAATTGAATCAAACTTATCAACATAACTGACCACAGCGCCGAAGTTAAACTCACCCACGTTGCCTGCATCTAGTTTGTATTCAACATCAAAGTCAAATCCAGATGTTTTCAGTGAATCCAGGTTGGAATTTTGACGATTGATTACAATGATCTTTCCAGTTCCACTACGTATAACTCGAGGGTCACCTGAGCCACCAGCAGTATGACTATCTCTATCATTATTCAGAATGCTTTGAATGCCAGGAACGCCGATTGAACCATCTAATTCAATATCATAGTAATCAACTGATAAAGTTAAATCTTGTAGTGGGCTGAAAACAACACCGAGGGTTAAACTGTCTGATGTTTCTGCACCCAAATCTGCGTTACCACCACTCAAATTTTGATACTGAGTAGAAGAACAAGAAGAAACGCCAATTGAACAACCATAATGGTCAATCGCAGAGTTGAAACTTTGAGATTGGTTACCATGTAATTGAGTCATAGTTGGTGCACGGAAACCTGTACCATAACTGGCTCTCAATAAGATTGAATCAGTAGGACGGTATCCCAAAGAGATCTTAGGGTTTACAGTATCACCGAAATCTGAGTAATCGTCATAACGAACAGCAATGTCTGCTTCCAAATTTTCTAGAATTGGAACTACCACCTCTGCATAAAGAGATTTACGGTAGCGGCCATTTTTAACATTATCGCCACCTGCTGTACCAAACACATTTCCTGAATTTGACTGTGGATCATTTTCTGTAAAGAAGTTCAAATCTTCATATTCAAAACCTAATACTAATGGAACTGAACCAGAAGGCATTTCAAATAATTGGAAAGCGATATCACCGTCTAAAGTATAAGTGACTGTTTGGCCTTCATTTAGACCAGTATGTCCAAATGTTTTTGCAACATCAAACACAGTTTCTAAACTATCACCACGTACACCAAAGATATCAAATGACTCGTCATTTATTGCAGCTTGAAGTGCACTTGTAAATCCTAATCCAGTAGAAATATCAGTTACATGCGCTCTTGAATGATGTACTGAAACAGACCAATCAGTTCCACCCATCCAATCATTGGCTCCTTCAATACCGACTAAAACGTCAATTAAAGTGTCTACAGTATGAGTATCGCGAGTTCCACCAGGAACGTTTCGGAAAGCAATCGTCAAATCAGAACCAGGCATTGGGTTCAATGGATTGTCGAACGCCATAGTTGGGAATTGAGCTGTTACGGCAGGAGCG
>Ga0210032_1002037_pt1 | contig 10070 bp, 9 predicted proteins | sample CryGeyCG2114_250_2_FD_185458 | JGI IMG/M metagenome (GOLD analysis project Ga0210032, IMG submission 185458) | Groundwater microbial communities from aquifer - Crystal Geyser CG13_big_fil_rev_8/21/14_2.50 (SPAdes) (version 2) | ecosystem: Environmental > Aquatic > Deep subsurface > Groundwater ... | reverse complement strand
ATGCAGTTAACACGAAATAATCTATTGTGAGTTTCACTTTACAACCTCACAACACCAGAAGAAATAATGAACACCGAACAAGGGATACAGAACATCAAAGGACAAAAACTTTATCATTCATTATTCATTATTCCTTGTTCAATATTCGATATTCAATTATCGTCAACATGTTCCAAACAATAATTCTTTACGAACCTATAGATTTATTTTTGGTGAATGATCACTTAAATTGTATTTATTGTAATAAACGCTCTCTTCGCTTCTTCAACAAATTTCTTAACCTTATTAAATTCCTTTCGTCCGTCAATTCCTTCAACGCCGGTGTGTGTATCAACTCCTGCTGGTTTAACTTCCATCATCGCATCGTACACATTTACATGATTTATCCCGCCGGCGAGAATTACCGGTTTGTTTGAAAGTTGAACAAGTCTTTTGCTTAATTTCCAATCGTGAGTTTTTCCGGTAGCGCCGCTCGCCCCGGTTGAAGGATCAAAGGTATCTGTTATAAAAGCATCTACATATTTTTGAGTTGAGGAAACGATATTTTCAAGTTCACCAATATTTCCTCCTCTCATAACAAGGCTTTTTATAATGCTCAACTCCGGTGCAAGGGTTTTCAATTTCCTAAGTTCATCAATAGAAATATCGCCGTGAAGCTGGATGATCTCAACATTTAGTTTTTTACAAAATTCGATTATTTCGTTGACATGGTTAAGATAGGTGATGGCAACAGATTTTACACGGTCTTTCGTTTGAGCAATTATCGATGCAGCTTCCTCTTCAGTGCAATCTTCTTTGTTTACAGGTAAACGCAATGGAAAACCGAGATAATTCACTCCACAATTGATTAACATTTCAGCTTCGGTTAGATCAATAATTCCCGCTACTTGAATAAAATTGGAGAAACCTGTCATCATTTTAGTTCTACAAATTATCTTTTAAAAAATAGTTGGTGAAATTTAGTTAAAAAAACATTCACGATAGAGATTTTTGTCTTCCATGCAACAAAACAAATTTAAAATCTGATTAAACCATTTCTCCGTCTCTCATGTCAAATTAATTCAGAAAAAGATTCTATTTTAAAGGCACTAAAAATTAAGGAGAATAAAAATGTACAAAGCGATCTTTTTTTTCACGTTAATTCTTTTTGTAAGTTCTTCAGTAATATCCCCCCAAGGACGAATGCCTCACGAGGAGCGCATAAAACAATACAAAGAAAGATTAAAGCTCACCGATGATCAAACTAAAAAACTTGATGGGATTCTCTTAAAATCAGAAAAAAAACGGGAGGAGTTGAGAAATTCAGGAGACATGGGTAATATGAGAGAAGAAATGATGAAAAGCATGGATGAGACTAATAGTCAGATAGCGAAAATCCTTAAACCGGCACAAAAAAATGAATTCAATAAAATGGTTGAGGAAAGAAAAAACCGGATGCAGGGACAAAGACGAAATAAACAACAATAAACATTTTTTTAACTTTTGTTACGCAGTTATTAAAGGAAAACCATCTTAATCTTAATTTCTTGCGTAGGGAAACATCTTAAATTAAAATTAATTAACCTTAGAATTAGAGAACAGATATGAAAAAAAAGACGCTCATTATTCCCATCCTCATTATTGGTATAGCGTTAATTGCATACTTTTTATTTTTTAAAGACGACGAAAAAACAACAAGATTTACTTTTGCTGAAGTTACAAAAGGTGATTTAAACGTTATTATAAGCAGTTCAGGAACAATTCAGGCTATTAAAACTGTTGATGTTGGGACGCAGGTCTCCGGGAAAATTGATCGGTTGTTGGTTGACTTCAACAGTCAAGTTAGAAAAGGGCAGCTGCTTGCAGTTCTTGATACCGTAGTTTTAGCGGCTTCAGTAAGAGATGCTCAATCGAGTCTTGATAGAGCCAACGCCCAATATGATCAAGCGGTTGCGGTTCACGAGAGGAACAAACAACTCTTCGAAAAAAGTTTTATGAACGAGGTGGATTTTATTGCTTCCAAAACAAATGTGCAGGTCTTGCTTGCCAATCTAAAGTCAGCACTTACCGCGTATGAGAGAGCCAAATTAAACTTAGGATATGCTTATCTCTATTCTCCAATCTCCGGAACGATAATAAACCGGAGCGTTGAACAGGGTCAAACAGTTGCAGCAAGTTTATCTGCGCCTACTATTTTCACGATTGCCGAAGACCTATCTTCGATGCGCATATTAACGAATGTTGACGAAAGCGATATTGGTCAGATAAAGGAAGGGCAAAAAGTTCAGTTTACTGTTCAAGCATTTTCTGATAAAAAATTTGACGGGGAAGTAACGCAGATAAGGCTGAATCCAAATGTTGTTTCCAACGTTGTCAATTACGTGGTGGTTGTAAATGCCGAGAATGCAAATAAACTTCTTTTGCCCGGAATGACGGCTACAGTTGATTTCTATGTTGATTTTAGAGAAAATGTACTTCTTCTTCCTAATTCCGCTTTAAGGTTTCAGCCTACCGATGAAATGACAGCAGAGTTCACTAAAAACAGAGAAAAGGAATTAGCAAACTTACCGGACAGCATTAAACAAAGAATGCAAGGTGAAGGTGGACGACGCCAATTTGGCGGTGGTATGATGGGTGGAGACAATAATCACGGAAGAAGAAAAGGGATGAACAGAGTCTGGTATTTTGACGAAAATAATAAATTGAAAATGAGTATGATCTCCACCGGGTTAACCGATGGGAAAAATACAGAAATAGTAAGAGGAAGAAATTTGAAAGAAGGGATGAAAATTATTTCAGCTATTCTTGAAAATAATGTTGTCCCTGCAGCCACCACAACTAATCCTTTCAGCCCTACTCCGCAAGGCGGATCGCGTGAAATGAGAAGAGCTTTTTAATTTACAGAGGAAATTTTGGAAAATATTTTAATAAGGACAATTGACTTAACAAAGACATACATTGTCGGTGAAATTGAAGTTCATGCCCTAAAGTCTGTGAATATCTCGATCGAAAAAGGAGAATTCGTTGCTATTATGGGGGCTTCCGGATCCGGCAAATCAACTCTGATGAATTTGTTAGGTTGTCTCGATATGCCAAGTTCCGGCGATTATTTTCTTGACGGCATAAACACAAGCAAACTCGCACAGAACGAATACGCAAATATTCGGAATCAGAAAATTGGTTTTGTGTTCCAGGGATTTAATTTACTTCCCCGAACAACCGCAATTGAGAATGTTGAACTTCCTTTGATGTATGACAGACTTGAAAAAGTTAAAAATCACCAAAAGCAGGCAGCCGAAGCCCTGAAAAGAGTCGGACTTGCTGATAGAATGTATCACATTCCCAGCCAGCTTTCCGGCGGGCAGCAACAAAGAGTAGCGCTTGCCAGAGCATTAGTGAATGAGCCGGCGCTGATCCTCGCGGATGAACCTACCGGGAATCTGGATAGCGTTACTTCTGTTGAGGTATTCAATCTCTTTCAAAAATTAAATGATGAAGGGATCACCATCGTGATGGTAACTCATGAACGGGATTTCGCCGCTTTTGCAAAAAGAATAATCGAGATGCGCGATGGGAAAATTATTAAAGATGCGCTCATCAAAGACCGATTAAATGCTGAAGAAGAATTAAAAAAAGCTATTGCTGAAGCTGAAATAGCCGAATAAGAAAAGGTAATGAGATGAAAGCTAAAATTATTTTAAAGGTCGCTACAAAAAGTATTATGAAATCCAGGATGAGGAGTTTGCTCACTGCGTTGGGCATTATCATTGGGGTGGCTGCGGTTATAGTGATGGTTGCTATCGGAGACGGTGCGCAGAAAAAAGTTGAAGAACAGATCCAATCACTCGGCTCTAACTTAATAATTATTACTCCGGGAGCCTCCAACACCGGCGGCGTAAATAGAGGCTCGGGGACATTTAACCGATTCACTTTTGATGACGTTGATAAAATAAAAAATGAAGCAACCTTGATTAAAGGAGTTTCCCCTCTTGTCGGTTCCGGCGGACAGATAATTGGCGGTGCAGGTAATTGGTTTACCCGAATTAACGGGGTCTCGCCTGATTATCTCGATATTCGTCAATGGCCATTAGCGAGCGGTGAGTTTTTTAACGAGCGGGATGTAATGGCAAGAGCTAAAGTTTGCGTTCTCGGTGCAGAAATAGTTAAAAATCTTTTCCCGAACGATGATCCTATCGGACAACAAATTAGAATTCGCAGCGTTCCCTTTAAGGTGATCGGAGTGCTGAAAGAGAAGGGGCAATCGGCAGTAGGAACCAGTCAGGACGATATCATTTTAGCTCCTTCAAAAACTGTGGGCGATCGTCTTTCTGGAGATCATTTGCGTCTTAACTCAATACAAGTTAGCGCTTTATCGAGTGATAAAATTCCGGCAACAATTGCGGAACTTAAAAGCATAATGAGAGAATCTCACAAATTAAACCCGGGGGAAGATGATGATTTTACAATCCGCGATCAATCCGATCTTTCGGAAGCCGCAACGGAAACTTCACGCATCTTAACTATTCTGTTAGCTTCAGTCGCTGGTGTTTCGCTGCTCGTCGGAGGTATCGGTATCATGAATATCATGCTGGTTTCCGTAACTGAAAGAACAAGAGAAATAGGAATTAGATTATCTGTCGGAGCCAGAGCTTCGGATATTTTAGTTCAATTTTTAACCGAAGCAACCGTACTGAGTTTAACCGGCGGGTTAATCGGTGTTGCCTTTTCTTTCTTGATGGTCTATATCCTCAATCATTACACGGATCAAACGGCATACATCAAACCTCAAATTATAATGATCGCTTTCGGGTTTGCAGGAGCGATTGGAATATTTTTCGGCTTCTACCCTGCGCGAAAAGCGTCGGCATTAAATCCCATTGATGCTTTGAGATATGAATAGGTGAATAATCAGGAATTAGTAATTAAGAATTAGGAATTAGGAATTGGGAATTAAATCAATTATAATATTTTTGCAGAAAAAGAGATAAACGGATGAATTTTTTCAAAATATTTATTATGGCCTTTATTTGCGCAGGGATTTTTATAACCAACGCACAAGAAAAATTAACTTTGCGCGATGCTATTACTATTGCGCTTAATCAAAATACTTCTGTAATTAAAAGTTATAATAGTTTAGAAACTTCTAACGCAGCAGTAAAAAACGCCTATGGGAATTTGCTGCCGTCTTTAAATCTTAGTAGTGGTTGGAACTGGCAGAGAGTAAGTAATAGTAAAGGAGCAACCGTTATAAATTATTTCGGAGAAGCACAAACGCTTGGTCCAACAGAAACAGATTCCAGAAGTTACAGTATGTCTCTAGGCGGAAATGTTACACTTTTTGACGGACTTGCAAACATCTCAACTATCAATCAAAAGGAAAACGATCTCCAATCAGCTAAATATGATTTGGAGAAATTACGACAGGATGTAATGCTGCAAACAGTAAATCTTTTCATCGTTCTTACAAATAACGAAAAGATCCTCAAGTTCCAGGAGGCAGATTTGAAATTCAATGAAGATATGCTGAATAAAGTAAAGGAAATGTTTGACCTAAAGATGAAAGCAAATGTTGATCTTTACTCGCAGGAATATCAGACATCTAATTCTCAACTTTCATATCTTCAGGCAAAAAATAATTATGAAAAATCTAAGATTGCATTGTTGAATTATTTATCTAAAGATATTTTGAAGGATTATTCTTTTGAAATGGATTCGTCTTATTTACCGGAATCTGTAAAAAATATTGATGATATTGATGCGTTATATAAAACGGCACTCATAAATAGAAACGATTACCAAAGTTCCAAATTGAAATTAGAAAATACCGAATATCAATTATCTATTGCACGTGGCGGCTATCTGCCAAGCCTTAGCGGCAATTACGGTTTTTCAACAAGCTCTACTCAACCCCGCGATCTCTTCAGCAGAAAAGTGTATAGTTTTGGTTTAACTTTTAGCTTTCCCATATTTTCCCGCTGGAGTACAGAACTTTCGATGCAGTCTGCTCAAGTTCAAAATAAAAACACCAATGAAGATTTAAACGCGTTGGAAAGGCAGATAAAGAGCGATTTAAAAAATGCAGCTCTCGATTTGCAAACCGCTAATCTACAATTAGAAGTAACTCAAGCGGCATTAAAATCAGCTTTAGAAACGTGGCAAATAAAACGCGATTCTTACACGCTCGGCGCAGCTACTTTTATTGATCAGCAACAGGCGTACAGAGATTTTATCCAGGCAACCAATAATGCAATCTCTAGTGAATCAAATTACATTTTAAAACAATTTGGTCTTCTCAGTGCAATGGGGTTACTAAAGACAGAATAACTTGTGCGAAGTTGTAAAGCAAAATTTATTTTACTAAATGCTTAGAGGTTTCGAACTAAAGTTTACTTTTTAATTTAAAAATTCTTTGAGAGTTCCTTTGGTGTTTTGATAAATATCGTTTGACAATAAAATAAATCATTACGCTTTCAAGAAGCCACAACAAACCTTCAGCAGAAGACGCCCACCAATACCACCCGCCGCCGGGTTGATGAATGAAATAATCTTCAAGGATATGTAAGTTCCAGAACGGAATGAGGAAACAGTACCAACTTGCATGTGCCCATTGATAAAACTTTGTCCAGTCATCCGGGTTCTGTTGAAATAATCTTCCGCTATCGGGAATCATCGTAAAAATTATTGACGCAATAATGATATACCGGCTGCGAAGTTTTGGGATCAACATACAGATCAATCCCGATTGAACCAGATGTTGAGGTAAGGTCATCTTTTCTTTTTTCTCGCACAAATAAATTTATCGTAAAGCATGAGTGAATGAGACTGAATGGGTGAATGAAATAAATTGTCTGGTACACATTCTCTTCTATTTCTTCCAGTTATCTGTTCTAAACGATGAAGCAGGTAAATGCTTTTTATTGAAAAGCGTTGCTTCAGCGGTATTACTCCACGCATATCTTACTGCAACTGGTTTCTTAATTTCCGAATTGCTTAGTACAAGTTTTTTTTCTTCAATTTTGATATCAGCTTTTTTAAATTGCCTGTCTTCACCTGCAATAAGAAAATTGGTTCCCCTTTTATCTTCTGTAATCAATAAACCTCCGTCTACATATTCAAATGATAAAATTATTTTATCCCTCGATATTTTTTGCGATTTGTACAATGGACCGGAGAAAAAAACTTTTTTGTGATAATTCTTTGCAAGCGCCCAGAATGCAAGTCTATCTCCAACTTCCTTTTTATTTGCGGGATGAACATTTTCCGGGTTACCAATATCTAACGTTACCGCCATTCCGGTATTTGGAAGAGCTAATGTTAAAAGCTGTTGTTCCCGTAATTTCTGTGATTCTGTTTTTTCATCATATTTGAATGGAGCTATTTGCACAAAGTAAAACGGGAAATTACCTTCCCTCCAATCTGCTCTCCAACCTTCAATCATCTTCGAAAAAAGCGTCTGATACAAATCCGGTTTCCATGCATTTGATTCTCCCTGGTACCAGATAGCTCCTTTGATTGCATAGGGAATGAGTGGTGCAATCATTGCGTTGTATAATGCTGTTGGGGTATTTGCAGAAAGATCAACGGCTATAACCGGGCGCGAATAATATTCTTCTCCTCCCGAACCGAAGACAAAGAATTTGCCGCTCCGATATTCAGCAACCGGTAAATATTTCCATTCACCGGAAAGGGAAATATTTTCATCCCCATCTTTTAAATGAATATTGAGTTGTTCTTCGCTCCCATAAAGTCCGCCGCCACCCTGGTTATCAACGACTCGAACAGCAATGGTAAGACTCGAATCGTTCACTACTTCTTTTGAAACCTCATAAATTCTTTCAGTCTGCCAGTTACCATCAGTTTCGTAACCGCCAACTTTTTTGCCATTCACATAGGTTACATCCATATCATCAATCGGTCCCAAGGTTAAAACCAGGTCTTTATGTAACCAGCTTTTTGGTATTTCAATTTTCCTTCTGAACCAGATTGTTCCGTCAAAGTTCCCAACTTCAGTGATTTCCCAGCCAACGGGCAAATACATCTCTTTCCATCGGGAATCATCAAAAACCGGTAAAGAACAATCATCATCTTTAAAATTCAAACCTTCCCATTTATGCAGAATATCTTTTTTCGATACATCAATAACCGGGTAACGTTCCAGCCAGTCGTAAAGTTTTTTTAATTCCGCCCCGCTGTCTTCAATTTTTGTTACTAACTCTTTGTATTCATCAACAAAACCAAGATACTTCTTGCTCAACCATGATTCTACAGCTGTACCGCCCCAGCTTGCGTTGATTAATCCGATAGGAACCTTTAATTCGTCGGAAAGTTTTTTGCCGAAGAAAAACCCGGCGGCGCTGAATTTAGCAACTGCTTCCGGCGAAGATTGGAGCCAGTTCCCTGAACCGTTAAATTGCGGTCTGTCGGAATAAGCCCGTTCAACCGTAAAAAAACGAAGTGCGAAATTTCGTCCATTCTTAATCTCGTTTTGCGCGCCGATGATGGTATCGTTCGGAGGAAAACCTTCCATCGGCATCTCCATGTTTGATTGCCCTGAACAAAGCCAGACTTCACCAATCAATACGTTGTTCAAAGTAAAACTTGAATCTCCAATTTTGATTTTTATTTGATAAGGACCGCCGGCTCTCGGCGTTTGTATTTTAGCGCTCCAGAGGCTGTCTGGCTGAACTTTTGCTTTTGCAGACCCTCCCCAACTTGCCCTAATTAAAACAATTTCACCGGGAACGGCTTTGCCCCAAAATGGCGCTTTTACTTTTTGTTGGAGAACCATATTATCGGAAAATATTGCCGGTATTTCAACAAACTTTTTATTTTTAAAACTAAACGTTACGCTCGTTGAGATTATAACGAGGAGGAAAATAAGATTCTTCATGATGACTGCCTTAATTTTGTTGGGAACTCATAAACCAAAATATTTTTTTAATCACTCAACAGGTATTGCTAATTTTCTTTAAAATCATTCACCTCACTCCCAACTTTTATCTAAGCAGAATCATTTTTTTTGTTTCCATAAATTCCGCTGCCTTCAACTGATAAAAGTAAACTCCGCTTGATAATGGTTGGTGGTTAGTAGTTAGTTGCGTGTTGAACGATACTTGATATTCCCCCGGCGCTTTTTCTGCATTCACTAATGTTGCAACTTCATTCCCTAAAACATCAAACACTTTTAATGAAACAAGACTACCCACTGCTAACTGGTAGCTGATTACCGTGCTCGGATTAAATGGATTTGGATAATTCTGCGACAAAGAAAAGTTAAGCGGAGTCGAAACTTCGTCTAAAGAGGTTATATCGTCATAGGTAACGATACTGATATCATCCAAATACCAGCCGTCTTTCTGCACATATTCATCCGAAAGAACGCTGAAACGAATTTTGATTTGTTTCCGGGCAAACTGAATTAAATCAATTTCTTCTTTCACCCAATTTTGTTGGGTCCCGTCGTACAAGGGAGAATTGAACGGAAATTGCCTTCCCTGCCCGACTGCCGTATTCGAATACTTTCCTCCCACTGCAGTCCAGGTTTTTCCCTGGTCGGAAGAAATTTCAACCACACCGCAATCCCAATCGTTCTCGAAATCAAATCTTGTCCAAAAAGATAATTTGGGGTTGGAGACATTCGAGAGAGAAATCGAATCTTTTAAAGTCATTACGACTGTTGCGTTATTTGCGTAAACTCCGTTCGGGCTGTCGGTAAAAGAATTAGGCGATGAGGTGTAGGAAGAAGTTGTTGCATTCCATTTTTCTGCAACGTTAGAAGTGACATCCCATTGTGTAAGCGGCGTTTCAGACGAATCTGTAAAAACTATGTTCGCTTTCCCTACTATAAAGGTAATAGTATCGCTCGACATCGGGACACCTAATAAAGATGTAGCTAAAACAATTTGTATGCTTTCCCCGTTTTTAAGAATCGGGTTGAGGACAAAAACGAGGTTTGAATCGAGGGGAAAACTTTCTCTTGATTTAAGGTTGTTAATCATTCCGGGCGAAGAAAGCACAACAACTTTTGCAGCATCTGCATTCAAAAAAAATGAAACGTTTGCAGCATCACTTAATCCCTTATTTTTAATAAC
>Ga0210032_1002021_pt1 | contig 10133 bp, 9 predicted proteins | sample CryGeyCG2114_250_2_FD_185458 | JGI IMG/M metagenome (GOLD analysis project Ga0210032, IMG submission 185458) | Groundwater microbial communities from aquifer - Crystal Geyser CG13_big_fil_rev_8/21/14_2.50 (SPAdes) (version 2) | ecosystem: Environmental > Aquatic > Deep subsurface > Groundwater ... | reverse complement strand
TACCAACCTGTACAGTGGGCACTCAATCCATTGATGGAGCTAACAACCCTCAGCTACCGCTACCATCATGCACTATCAAGCAGACTCGGAAAAAATTGGTTGACACATCTTCAAGCCTTATCGCAATCACAGGTAAGAGATCAACAAATTGATCTCCCCACTTATCTCAATCAATTAATCTCTCAACATCCTCAGGCACAATTTATTATCGTTGACGCCATGGCTAGTTTTACTTGGACGGCATTAGAGCCAATGTTCAGTCAAACCTTAAAAGGCTGGACACTTGGTGAAACCAAAATTTTGAAGTTATCCAATGCCAACACCTCTCAACCCAGCGATACCAAACATTGTTATGATTTATTGCAACAGAACACCCCTATGATGAGTTTTAAAAAAATAAACGTACTGGATGAACTAATCCACCAACAATGCTTTGAATTCGATTTTTTAATTGAAAAAGCCGCCGTTGAAATAAAACAAAAACTGATCAAACTTGAATCACAGCTACAACCAGATCAACCTCTTGTCATTTTTTCTGATCACGGATTCCGCCTTAATGCAGAAGGAAAAAAATATCAGCATGGTGGTAGCTCATGGCTCGAAAACTGGATCCCAGTCGTGACTTACTTACCTAAACACCTATTCTCGGACAAACTCCTATAACCTCGGTTGTGGATAAGAACGGCCACTACACTCGAACTTTTTCTATGTCCTCGGTGCTGCTATGAATTCAAATATCTTAAAGCTCAATAAACCACAGAGGGCACAGAGGAAAATCTGGGTTATTGAGTGGTTCTATTTCTGAACCATCATGCTTCTTCACCAAGGCTATCTATCATAAACTCGTTTGAATTTCTCTGTGCTCTCCTGTCCTCTGTGGTTAACCAATCTTGCCGCTTTAAGCCTTCAACAGGTTTTGATTGGTTGTTGCTATTAATGAATGATCAAAAATGACCACTGGAACTATCCGTCCAATTAATAGATAATCCCCAGCATTAAAAAATCATAAGAGTCCAATGTCCATGTGGTATAAAAATGTTCGTGTTTATCAGCTCACCAAAGATATTGCTTTGGTAGAAGAGCTATTACAACAAAAACTAGCCGAGTTTACTTTTACCCCTTGTCACAGCCAACAACCAGAAAGTTTAGGTTGGACATCCCCAATTCTCGACGAAGAACTGCTCTATCATAAGCAAGGGCAAACCATTGGTTTAAAACTTAAAATCCAACAACGTATTTTGCCCTCGCCTGTCATCAGAGAAGCCTTAGAGGAAAAAATCAAACAAAAACAAGCCGATGAAGGCCGACGTATTTTTTCTCGAGAAAAACGCCAATTAAAAGATGAGATCATTGAACAATTATTACCCCGATCTTTTACCCGATCTCAATATATTAAAGGCTTCTGGGATTTAAAGAATAACCGCTTAGTTATTGATGTAAGCAGTGCCAGTAAAGCAGAAAAATTTATTAAAGTGTTACGCGAAACATTAGGTTCACTGCCGCTTATTCCTTTTGAGGCCAAAGCATCTCCCACAGCCACCATGACCCATTGGTTGCAAAATGGCTTAGATGATCATGACCTTTTCCTAGCCAATGAATGTGAATTGCGATCAACCGATGAAGAAGCAGCTATTGTTCGTATTAAGAATCAAGAGCTTTCTGCCAATGAGGTAATGGCGCATTTAGAAGCTGGAAAGCAAGCGGTTAAAGTTCGAGTGAATTGGAAAGATGCGGTTGAAACCACCATCACCGAAGAAGGTGGATTCAGTCGCATTAAATTTAGCCCAGCGATAAAGGAATTGGATACAGAATATAGTAAAGAGGAGGAAATGGCGCGTTTATCTCATGAGTTTTCGGTGATGGTTATCGAACTCAATGCTTTTATTGAGCATATGATTGAAGCTTTAGGCGGCCAACAGATCAATGCACATTTGGCTAAAGATTGAGTCTACAAAACGCCTTCGAAAAAACCTGTTATCAGCTAAGTGTTCAAGCAAAGGTTGAACATAAAACAGCTCAATTATTTGATTTACACATCGGCGTAATAGAAAAGGATTTTCAAACTTGGCTAGACCAAAACCACATCCAGCATTGGGGGATTATAACGGCTTATAATCCCCAATCTCGTCAGCTTAGCATAAACGAAAATCAACAACGCTCACATCAGTTACACCAAGAACTGTTGCAGCAAAAATGGAATGTTTATCCAACCACTCATCTAGATCCCGATCATCAATGGCCTGATGAGCAGGGTTATTTTATTGCCAACATTCCACAAAAAACGCTATTAACCTTAGCAAGTCAATATCAACAACTGGCTATTGTCTATGGAGAAATAAACTCAGTCCCCACGCTAATCTGGTGCTAACTCCTTAGCCCAGTCCCCTTTTTAAGTAAGTGCATACATAAATAACTTAACACAATCACAAAAATGGTAAGCACTATTAGAGAGGTCAATAAGGGCACATCTGATTCTCCTAAAAATCCATAACGAAAACCATTGACCATATATAAAATAGGATTCACCATAGAAACCGAACGCCAAAAATCGGGTAGCAAACTAATCGAATAAAACACGCCGCCCAAATAGGTTAAGGGCGTGAGTATAAAGGTAGGCACAATGGAAATATCATCAAAACTTTTGGCAAAAATCGCATTCAAGAAACCGCCTAAAGAAAAAACTGTTGAGGTTAAAAGAACCACTAACACCACCACCCAAAGATGTTGAATATGCAGTTTTACAAAGAACAATGAAACCGTAGTCACTATCAGTCCTGTCAACAACCCTCTCATCACGCCACCGCCAACAAAACCCATTAAAATAATGCTATTGGGGACAGGAGATACCATTAACTCTTCCACATTGCGCTGAAACTTGGCACTAAAAAATGAAGAGGCTAAATTAGAATAGGAGTTAGTAATCACCGACATCATAATCAACCCGGGAACAATATACTCCATATAACTAAAGCCGCCCATCTTACCAATTCGTGCGCCAATTAAATTGCCAAAAATGACGAAATATAAACTCATGGTAATGGCTGGAGGTAATAATGTTTGAATCCAAATTCTGGTAAAGCGCGTCACTTCTTTTATCCAAATACTTTTCAGTGCCACTCGATTTTCATAACTAAACATTTTCATCATGTTAGACCTGCACTTTGTTGATTTTTTCCATCATTTACTAATTTCACAAACAACTCTTCCAGGCGATTGGCTTTGTTTCTCATGCTGAGCACCTCTATACCTTGTTGGCTCAGTTGTTGAAATAGTGCATTCAACCCATCAGCTTTTTTAACATGCACTTCTAGGGTATTGTCATCGATTTGTTGGTATTCATAATTTTGTAAAAGGTGCAGGTTTGGATGGTCGTTTTTCAAATCCAACACAAAGGTTTCTGTCTCCAAACTGTTTAGCAATGCTTTCATACTGGTATTTTTGATGATTTTTCCTTGATCGATAATGGCAATATTACGGCACAGGCTTTCGGCCTCTTCCAAATAATGGGTAGTCAAGACAATGGTGGTTCCTTGTTGATTAAGCTCGATTAAAAACTCCCACATGGAGCGCCTGAGCTCAATATCCACACCTGCGGTTGGCTCATCCAACACCAATAATTTGGGCTGATGCATTAAAGCTCTGGCGATCATTAAGCGCCTTTTCATACCACCGGATAACATACGAGCTGATGATTTTTTCTTATCACCTAACCCTAAATTGTTTAAAACCACGTCAGATCGTTTTAATGCTTCTTTGCGCGGTATTCCATAAAATCCAGCCTGATTCACCACAATCTGTTGGCAAGTTTCAAATTGGTTAAAATTAAATTCTTGGGGTACCAAGCCTAAACAGCGTTTGGCTTGTTCTAACTCTGTTTTTAAATCATGACCAAAAATGGATACTGAGCCTTCACTGCTGCTCACTAAAGAGGTCAAGATACCGATAGTTGTGGATTTACCCGCACCATTGGGGCCTAAGAGTGCAAAGAAGTCTCCTTGTTCTACTTGTAAATCGATACCTTTTAAGGCTTCCACCCCATTGGCATAAATTTTTTTTAACCCTTTAATTTGTAAGGCTGGCATGCAATCTGTTCCCTTTTTTGAAGAAGGTGAACAGGGTAACTTAATTCATCTTGTTATTCATCTTTTTTAGTTAAAACATGCTATGATCCAAAGTGGTTTTTCTACTCCTTAAAGAGATTAAAAATGGATGAAGTTTTACTCGCTCTACAGCAAAAGGCTATTCCTCAAATGGTGTCATCCGATCTACCTGATGAAGATGATTTAGTCGAGCTGGAAGAGCAGATCCTATTGCCGATCCCAGCCAGTTTTAAAGAATTTTTAATGACAACCAGTGATTTAGTCATCGGCTCTTTAGAACCTGTGACGGCGGGAGATCCCCAGTTACACACCTATTTACCCGAAGTGACCTCCGAAGCATGGGCCAATGGTTTACCTCGATATCTGCTACCACTTTGCCTGTCAGGCGATCTATTTTATTGTGTCGCACAATCTGGTGAAGTGCAACTTTGGATTGACGGAGAACCTCAAGAAGAGACTTGGGATGATGTTTGGCATTGGGCGCAAATGGTTTGGCTGGAAAGTTAGTCCCCTTTTTCTTCATACAGTCCATCCGTGGACATAAATAACTATTCCTAAAATTTCAAGCCTCGAATCTAGCAGCTTCTAGCCTTGCTGAAATCAAGCATTTTGAGGTAGCACGGGTATAAACCTATCATTTCACAACAGTGGTAGAAAAAATTTGCTATTGAATGTTAGCACAATGCTTTCTCTGTGCCCTCGGTGGTAAAATAGTTTTTTAAAGATCAATGAACCACAGAGGACACCGAGAGCACAGAGGTTTTGAATGTTTTACTTGGAGTGATAGAAGCAACAGATAGCGCCACAGGCTGAGATTTTCACAAACCTCGACATATACCCGTTCCACTTCACAACTAGATAGAGTCAACTACAATGTTGGCAGGTTAGGCTGGTCATATCCCCATTTAGACACCAAGGTTTGCTCTATGCCTATATGCTCTAAAATTCTGGCGACCACAAAATTGATGAGATCATCCAGGCTTTGGGGTTGGTGATAAAATCCTGGACTTGCAGGCATAATGGTGACGCCCAATCGTGAGAGTTTTAGCATATTTTCAAGATGAATTGCCGATAAGGGCATCTCTCTGGTGACTAAAATTAGCTTGCCTTGTTCTTTTAAAATGACATCAGCAGCACGTTCGATCAAATTGTCACTAGCGCCACAAGCAATGGCAGACAGGGCCCCAGTGCTACAAGGGCAAACCACTAAGGTTTTAGGACATGCCGAACCACTGGCAACGGGTGACATCCAATCATTTTTTGAATAGACATTTAGCTCTCCCAGCTTTTCTACACCCACCGCTTGCCTTAAATAATCGGCGATGGCGTCATTATTCTTGGGTAATTTGATCTGGCTCTCTGTGGCAAAAACCACCTTGGCCGCATCAGAGATCATGAAGTGTACCGTGCAATTTGCTAACAATAACTGTCTCAGTAGGCTCAGTGCATAGGGCGCACCAGAGGCACCCGTAACCGCTAAAGATATTGCCATCGATTTCATTAGTTCACCCATACTTGACTTCTAATGCTTGTAATAGTTTGTCATGAATACCACCAAAACCACCATTGCTCATGATTAACACTTGATCCCCAGATTGCAACTCTTGCAAAAGCTCATCAATGATTTGCTCTACAGATAAGGCGATATTGAGCTTTGTAGAGGGTTGAATTTCCCATTGAATATCTTGGGGTTTATGTAGCCAAATCTTATCAGCTGTTTCAAGGCTTTGGACTAAAGTGTCCTTATGTACGCCCATCTTCATCGTGTTTGATCGTGGATCAAGCACCGCTATAATGCGCGAGCTATTTATTTTATTTAACGCCATCTTATTTCTAAGTCCAGCCAAGGTCGTGGCAATAGCCGTGGGATGATGAGCAAAGTCGTCATAAATCGTAATCTGATTCACAATCCCTTTTAGTTCCATGCGTCTTTTTATCCCCTTAAAATGAGCAAGCGCCTCAGCTGCCAATTCTGGAAGCACACCCACATGCTTAGCTGCAGCAATAGCAGCAACTGCATTGGCTACATTATGCTCACCAATTAATGACCATTTAACCTTTGCCAAAATCTGCCGTTTTGAATCTAACACCTCAAACTCAGCGCCATCTTGAGTGTTAATTCTCCAGCCCCAATCCGCATCCTTGCCCAGCGTTTGCATCTCCGACCAACAACCTCGGTCAATTACAGCCTGAACATTCTGATTGTGTGTAGGATAAATCACTTGCCCAAGGGCTGGAACGGTTCTGACGCAATGATGGAACTGTGTTTGAATGGCTTTTAAATCAGGGAAGATATCAGCATGGTCATATTCTAGATTGTTGATAATCAACGTCTTGGGACGATAGTGAATCATCTTAGAGCGCTTATCAAAAAATGCCGAGTCATATTCATCCGCTTCAATCACGAAAAATGGTGAATTTCCCAGATGAGCAGAATGTTCAAAATTAGCCGTTACACCACCAATCAGATAACCGGGTTCATAACCATGATAGGCCAAAATCCAGGCCAACAAACTGCTAGTCGTGGTTTTTCCATGAGTGCCAGATACCGCCAGAACCCATTTATCCTGCAACACTTGATCACTTAACCATTGAGGACCGGAACAATAACGCAGACCTTTGTTCAGCACATATTCTACAGCAGCATTTCCTCGCGACATGGCATTGCCAATGATCACTAAATCAGGATCAGGTTGTAAATTTTCGCCAAAATACCCCTCATATAATTTCACCCCCAACTCTTCCAGTTGGGTGCTCATTGGTGGGTAGGTGTTGGCATCAGAACCCGATACTTGATGCCCCAAGGCCACAGCAATACGCGCCAACCCTCCCATAAAAGTCCCGCAAATACCTAAAATATGAATATGGGCCATAAAATGAATGCTCATTAAGACGAATTAAAGGGAAGATAACAATAAATGGCAGCCGGATCTATAAAGAATGAAAATAACTTTAATACCTAGGAGCCTGTCCGAGAATAGACTAATCTACTGCGGCCAAGCCTGATTGGCCAGATTTTCCGATGAATTTCGTTAAATAGAGCGACTATTCGCCTCAATCCATCGAAAAATCTGACTCAATCAGGCTTGCCCTCGCTACGATCGCTATTCTCGGACAGGCTCCTAGGGCATCAAAAGTGCTTAAACCAACTCAAAGGTGACAGTCCAGAAAAGATTCGTTATGATGCTTTTCTTTGAATTTAACTGGGATCTCTATGAAAACTTCCTTTAACTTGGCGCGTTGGGGCATTGCCCTCACTATGAGCTGTCTTTTCAATTTTGCTTTAGCTTCTAACAATCCTCCTTCACTCGAATTAATCATGTCAAACTCTGATTGGATGGGACATGCACCAGAAGATGCTTATTTCTCCGATAATGGACAAAAAATTTATTACCAAATCCAACAAAATGGTAGCCATTTAACCGATTGGTTTGAGTATACAATTAATACCGCATCTACTCGTAAATTATCAGATCGTGAAGCCTATTTACGTGATAATAATGTTGTGAATACAGAGGGTCTTGATCGAGGCGAAACATCTCCTGATAAACATTATAAGGTATTTGAAAAAGACCAAGATATTTTTTTGAAGGATCTTCAAAGTCAACAAATCACCCATATCACACAAACATCTGAAGATGAAAACCAACCTCGATTTTTGCAAGATGAGTCGAAAACACCCAAAGTGTTATTTTGGAAAAAAGATACTTTATTCATGAATCAATCCGGTCAACTCTCAGAGCTGACTCAATTAATCGCTGAAGATGAACCTAAAAACAAACCAGATTACTCTTATCTCGACACCAAACAACAAGCGTATTTTGAAACCCTCAGAGAGATTAATCATAATAAAAAATTAGTCAAACAGCGTGATAAGACCTTACCCAAATTTCATTCTCGTCCTTTCTACCTAGGAGCTGATACTCAAATTATTGAAAAATTAGTGAATCCTAGTGGAGAGTTTGTAGTTTTAGTGGTTCAGGAAAAAAGTTACAAGTCCGGACCTGAGGGAAAATTGGCTCGATTTGTGACTGATTCAGGTTACATAGATATAGAGACCGTTAGAACTCGGGTAGGTCAAAATCCTCTCTCACCTCAATATTTAATGTTGTTAGATCTCAATAATCACACCCAAATCCAGCTCCCTTACGATGCTCTTGAAGATATCCATAAAGATCGATTGTTTGATGAAAGAAAAGCTGCAACAAAATGGCATATGGCACATGGCGCGTCCAAGGAAAAAGCCGAAGAGTTAACCTTGGCACCCAATACTCGAGCTGTCACCATTTCAAATCTACAATGGTCAACTGATGGTATGAGTGCAGCCGTTATGTTACGCGCCATTGACAATAAAGATCGTTGGATTGCCACCTTGGATCTTAAAACTGGTCGGCTGAAGCAACAGCATCAACTCACCGATCAAGCTTGGATCAACTGGGATTTCAACGAGATGGGTTGGCTCAAAAATAGCCATACTTTGTGGTATCTATCAGAAGAATCTGGTTTTTCTCATCTTTATCTTAGAGATACCCTCTCTCGTAAAACTCGACAAATTACACAAGGGAAATGGGAAGTTTCTCACCCAGTACCCACACAAGATGGCCAAACCATTTATTTCCGTGCCAACGTTGAACATCCCGGAAAATATGAAATTTATGCTGTTGATGTTAAAACAAAAAAAATGACCCCGATCACCCATCTTGGTGGAAACAATGATTTTCAATTGGCGGGCGATGAGAAGCATCTATTGATCAATCATTCCACCAACATTCGTCAGAATGAAATTTATCTAAAAGATCTTACAAAGACTCAACCAGCACTTGCCATCACGGACACCATGAGTGCAGAGTACAAAGCGATTGATTGGTTATCACCAGAGATAGTCGATGTCCCCTCCAGCCATGTTAAACAAGACATCAAAGCTAAATTCTACAAACCGAAAGATTTTGATCCCAGCAAAAAATACCCAGCCGTATTTTTTGTGCATGGAGCAGGTTACCTGCAGAATTCCGATTTAGGATGGTCTTATTACTACCATGAAATGATGTTCCACACGCTATTGGTGAATCAAGGGTATTTAGTGCTAGATATGGATTACCGAGGTTCAGCAGGCTATGGTCGAGATTGGCGTACAGCTATCTATCGCAATATGGGACATCCTGAAGTAGAAGATCTCAAAGATGGTGTGAATTGGTTAGCTAAAAACTGGTCCGTTGATCCTAAAAAGGTTGGTGTTTATGGCGGATCTTACGGTGGGTTCCTCACCTATATGTCCCTGTTCACTGAGCCAGACTTATTTGCCGCTGGAGCAGCACTCAGACCTGTTGCCGATTGGTCTCATTATAATCATGAATATAGCTCTAATATCCTTAACACGCCCAACATTGATCCCATTGCCTATGAACGAAGCTCACCCATAGAATATGTGGACGGTCTTAAAAAACCCTTATTAATCATGAGTGGCATGCTAGATGATAACGTTTTTTTCCAGGATTCAATTCGTATCGTACAGGCTCTCATTGAACACAAAAACCCCAACTTCCAATTAGCTGTTTATCCCATGGAAAGACACAGCTTTCATATTGCTAGCAGTTGGTTAGATGAATACCGTCGAATTTATAAGCTTATGAATGAAAATCTCAAATAATTTACCTTGAAACTGGGAATATCAACAACTGTCAATCTGTTGGTATTTCCCCCATCGCCTCTCATAGCCATTCATTCTCTGTGAAAATTCCATTGTTATTTCTATTAATACAGACAGGAAAAACCATGTAATTTGTTGTATCATACCGCCAATTTTTATTTTCTAGAGATTTACCATGAGTGATTCCACTTCAAATCCAACTTTAGCCAATGCTTTTTACGCCCAATCGGGTGGTGTCACCGCTGTCATTAATGCTTCTGCGGCGGGTTTAATTGAAACTGCACGTTTGCATCCTGATAGAATAGGTAAGGTGTTTGCTGGTAAAAATGGCATCATTGGCGCGTTAAAAGAAGAGCTGATTGATACCAGCTTAGAATCTGCTGAGG
>Ga0210032_1002017_pt1 | contig 10147 bp, 10 predicted proteins | sample CryGeyCG2114_250_2_FD_185458 | JGI IMG/M metagenome (GOLD analysis project Ga0210032, IMG submission 185458) | Groundwater microbial communities from aquifer - Crystal Geyser CG13_big_fil_rev_8/21/14_2.50 (SPAdes) (version 2) | ecosystem: Environmental > Aquatic > Deep subsurface > Groundwater ... | reverse complement strand
CCAAACAAGCCTTAACCTAATCATCACAGAAGAAGCGCAACATTTTCCAGCAAGGACAGGTTTTAGACGCCAGCCTTTAGGCCAGAATAGTGCCGCAGCCGAAGCTTCACCATGCGAAGCAGGCGAAGCCAGGCAAAAAAGCGTATTGGTTGGGGAAAGATGCAGATCTCTTGCGAACCGAGTGGAGGGCGAATGCACATCATCCATATTGCTTTGTTTTGTAAAAAAGTAGGCGTTTTTATTCATATGTGATTATAATTAAAACTGTATGTTGGCTATATACCTGTATTTACAGATATCACGGGTGCCTACATAATAGACTGAAACTTTTTATGTAGAAAGCTTTGTGAGTTATAGTTAATGTATTATATTAAATCAGCGGAAGACATCATTTGAAAACAAATAAACGCCCCCAACTAAAAATCACTTTACCCACACAAAAGCAGGGTGAACACCTAGTCGCCGAAACTCGTCCCGAATATATTGCCCGATATTTGAAAAATTTACCCTATGGTAATATGGCAAAAACCTTACCTTCGATTTTAAATTCGCTATCAAGTTTTAATCGGACTGAGGTGTCTGACGCTAATCGTTTAAATGCCCTTGCATTATATGATAATTCATATCAACTCATTTCAGAATATTATCGTTCCAGAACATTTCATCGGGATAAACGCCGAGCAAAAATAACCATTGAAGAAAAATTAGCATTTTATAAACTCACTCAAGAAATGGCCTATGGCTATAAACTACTGGCAATGGCAATGGAACAAAAAAAAGGTCCAGGGCAGGTACAAGCTAATATTCTCAATCTCACATTGTATTATTTAAGCTTGGTTCTAATGGCGCATTATGGTGTATACGCGCCAGCTCCTAGCAATATATGGCGAGAAATCCATAGCATTTTACATTATGCGATCTATTATGATTTGATTGACAGTCAATTACCCAAATCAGCCCCAGCAGGCTGTTTAGGCACGATTGAAAAAACCTATCTGCGAATTACTCTCATTGCGTTAGTCAATCCTTATCACTTAAATCAGGGCCAACATTGGCCTATCTGGAATTATTTAACCCATTGGGTTGAATGCGTTGAATTAAGTGATGATATGAATGACTTTTCAGCAGGTTTTACCTTTGTGGCGGATCTAGAAAGTGATGATAGACCGAGACAGCAAGATGATATATCTCATTTAGATGAATCGAATACTTTATTGATCTTATTACAGGATCTCTGCTTGAGCATTAAAAACCAGCTGTCCAAATTGCACGCTGAAGGGAAACCCCCTCTTCCTGGTTTTGGTTCTGAGGTCAATGCCTCTAAAGCCAAAATGCTCTTGGAGATTATGTATCAACATTGGCGTGGTCAGAAAAAACGCGAACTACCTCGTGCTAAAAACCCGCAAAAGCTATCAATACTTGTAGGATTTAAAAACATCCATCATGCCCTTTGCCAACAGGATATGCTCACATCAACATTGGAACCTAAGGCATCAAAAGGAACAGAATCATTTTGGTACCAGATTAACTCAAGTACTGGAGGGCTCTGTATCAATACAGGGGCTTTGGTCAAAGATATTAGTATAGGCCAGCTCTTAGCGATTCAAAATGGATCTTCCGCCAGCGAACAAGGTCAATATAGGTTAGCCGTGGTTCGATGGCTACAAAGTAACAAACAAAAAGGCATTACCATTGGTATAGAATGGATAGCGGGAGAAATACAGCCTATTACCATCAATATATTAGGCCTCACACAAAGAAAAGAACTTGGGTTTATTGTCAGTGGCGAAGATGTTTTGGGTCAATCCAAACCCACGCTCCTGTTTCCTCATGAATCTATCCCACAAAATCAAATTGTAATATTAGAAATTGGCGATGAAGAGCTTGCCATTGCTGTTCAACAAATCATTATAGAAACCTTTTATTTTGAACGCGTATTTTACCAAATGTGTTCTCTTAGTGAAGCAAAAGATATGATTGAAATAAAAAAACAAGTTGCTATTGAGGCAAGAAAGCGAGAAGAGTCTGGTGAAGAAGAGATCGAAATGACTGCACTTCCTGGTTTTGGACAAAAAATTGAACTCAATGAAAACCCCTTAGAACGTCCTGAAAGCAAATTTGCCAGCATTAAAAAAGGTTCTTAGGCTTTTATCCAAGGAACAATAATTTTATTTCCTGTATAATCAGCATTTTTTAATGAAGAATGCCCGATGACTACTCTATACCACAATCCCAGATGTTCAAAATCACGCGAAGCCTACAGCCTGTTAACAGAACGGGGCATTGAGCCTATCATTATTGAATATCTTAAAGAGCCACTCAACTTAACCCAACTGAATGAACTTTTGCAGAAACTCCATCTGAATGCCAGTCAAGTGATTCGAACCAAAGAAAAAGAATATGTTGAAGCTGGATTAACAAAGTTGTCATCTGAGCAAGATTGTTTACAGGCTTTGATAAAATTTCCAAAACTCTTACAACGCCCGATCTTTGTTCATGGAAAAAAAGCGGTGATTGGTAGGCCACCAGAAAATATTTTAGGTCTATTATGACGATGCAAATCTTGGTATTGTATTACTCTCAACATGGCACAACCAAATTCATGGCGCAGGAAATTGCCAAAGGGATTGAGTCTGTTGAGCCTTGTGAAGCCTTGTTGCGTACAGTCCCTGAAGTATCAGCGGATTATGAGGCTCTATCACCTCAAATCCCTGAAACAGGCGATATTTACGTTACATTGAACGATCTTAAAAACTGCAGTGGACTTGCTTTAGGCAGTCCTACAAGATTTGGTAATATGGCAGCGGCGCTGAAATATTTCCTTGATAGCACCTCGAATATTTGGCTATCCGGTCAATTAATCGACAAACCTGCCACTGTTTTTACCTCCACCAGCAGTCTGCATGGTGGACAAGAATCAACCTTAATCAGCATGATGTTACCTCTACTACATCAGGGTATGATTATTTCGGGTATTCCCTATTCAGTCGCTGAAATAAGCAGTACTCAAACGGGAGGAAGCCCTTATGGTTCAACTCATTGGAGCAAAGGAAATACTCAATTAACCCTCAGCACAGAAGAAAAGTTAATATGCCAAGCCCAAGGCAAACGATTAGCGAAACTTTGTGTTCAATTAAATGCAGCCCATTAAATGAATGATCTAACGCTTAAACGAATTTCTCAATTTTGTTATTTAACCCTTGTTTTGTTGATACCCATATGGCTGTATTTTAAACCTAATCCATTCTCTTTGATTTGGTCTCTTTTACCCTGGTGGATACCTTTGCTGCCTGCCGTTTGGGGAATGATAAAGGGCTCAGATTACACCATGACTTGGGCAAATTTTGTGCTCATTATTCCTTTTAGCCATGGCTGGATGATCTGGTTAACTTCAATCACAGAAAGTACTTGGGGTTTAGTTGAACTCACATTGAGTTCAACTTATTATTTATGCTTTCTCACCTTATCCTCACGAATTAAAAAACGGCTTAAAGCCCAAACCCAAAAAGAAGAACTTATTTAAAGTTTAGGAAGTTTATTTTGTAAAAACTGATCGCAGATGACCAATGCGGTCATGGCTTCTACTATGGGAACAGCTCTGGGGACTACACAAGGATCGTGGCGACCATGAACTTGTAGTGTTTGCTCCTGGCCATTCAGATCCAACGTTTTTTGGGGCTTTAAAATGGTAGCCGTCGGTTTAAAAGCGACGGCAAAATCCAAAGGCATACCATTAGAAATGCCGCCCTGAATTCCACCAGAATAATTGGTTTGTGTTTCAATCCTGCCATTATTATGAATAAAAATGTCATTATGCGCCGAACCTGTCATCTTAACGCCTTCAAACCCTGAACCAATTTCAAATCCTTTACTGGCATTAATCGAGAGCATGGCCTTGGCAAGTTCAGCTTCTAATTTATCATATATGGGTTGGCCTAAACCCACAGGTAGGTGTTTAATATAACAGCGTACTATGCCTCCAATAGACTCCCCTTGTTTACGTGTCTGTAAAATTTTTTGCTCCATCAACAAAGCAACCTGTGTATCAGGGCATCGAGTTGCTGAGCTTTCAACCATCGCAAGGGTCACGCTATCTTTTTCTATGCTTAATCGAATATCACCGACTTGTTCAACCCAAGCAGTAATTTGTATCCCATTCAAATGAAGTATTTTTTGGGCAATAGCGCCAGCAGCAACCCAACCAGCAGTCACTCTGGCTGAACTTCTTCCACCACCCGCAACATCACGAATACCGTACTTTTGTTGGTAGGTAAAATCGGCATGGCTTGGACGATACAATGATTCCAAATTAGAGTAATCTTTGGAGCGTTGATCTTCATTTGGGATCAATAAAGAGATAGGCGTACCAGTCGTGACACCGCCTACAGTGCCCGATAAAATTTGTACTCTATCCAACTCCTTTCGTTGAGTGACTAGATGGCTTTGTCCAGGTCTACGTCTATCTAAAGCAGGTTGAATATCTGCTACAGAAAGACTTAATCCTGCAGGACATCCATCCACCACAGCCCCTACAGCGGATCCATGAGACTCCCCCCAGTTCATTACACTAAACACTTTACCCATTAAACTGCCTGACATGCTGTTCTCCTGAATTTATAAGCTGGCTTCTGTCACTTCCAAACCCATGGTTTTCATCAATGGCCAAAATGTAGGAAATGATTTATTCACAACATGAGGATCTGCAATTTCGATGTTATCGACTTGCCATGCAAATTGCGCAAGAGCCATAGCCATACGATGATCATCATGACTCAGCAATTTTGTCCCCGTTAAGGGTTGAGCGCCTTCGATTTCAAGAAAGTCCTCACCATAATTGACCTTGGCTCCTAACTTAGCAATTTCATTGGCGGTATCCACAATTCTATCTGATTCTTTGTATCTTAAATGAGAAATACCCTCAAATCGGGTCGTTCCCTCCGCAAAACAAGCCAGCACCGTGAGCGTTTGCACAATATCGGGCATATTACTCATGTTGGCAATAAAGCCTTTTAAGCGGGTCTTAGGGGGGGTCACTCTGATCCAGCGCTCGCCCATCTCAATGCTACAACCCATTTTTTTAAGACAATCAACCATGGCAAATTCACCTTGCTGTTCGGGTAAATAATCAAAAGGTTTAATGGTAATACTACGCTTAGAGAGAATTGCAGCCGCAATAGCATAACTGGCACTACAGGGATCTGCATTGAGTGCTAAATGCGATAGCTTTAGGGGTTGGTTAGGAACTTGATAATGAAATCCTTGTTGTTGTATGTAAACGCCTGCATTCTTCAATATTTGGCAAGTCATTTTAATATATTGCGCTGAAACTACGGGTTCTATCAATTGTAGACTCAATCCCTGTGGCAGTTGTGATCCAATTAACAATAAAGCACTAGCATACTGGCTACTGAGATCGCCAGGTAAACTCACTTTTTGATGGAGAATAGGCCCGCAAATCTTAGCAGGTAGAAAATGATTATTGGACTCAATAGAGACCCCTAATTCAAGCAAAGCCTCAAATAAAGGTAACATTGGCCGTTGTCTTAAACGTTCGGAACCATCAATGGTAATGGGGAAATTATCAAGGGCGGCTACAGCAACAATAAATCTGGCCATGGTGCCACTCGCTCCACAATCAATGTGGACGGCATTTTTGGGTATTTTCCGAGCACTCAACCCCTCACTGCTCAAAGAGCCATTCAAAGGCCAATCTAGAGAATAACCTAGTTTCAACAAGGCACGATACAGAGTTCGAATATCATCATTCTCAGGAAGATTATCCAAAGTACAAGCTTCCGAACTCAATGCGGCTATCACCAACAAGCGATTCGCCAGATATTTACTGCCTGAAATTTTATTCAGAAGCAGACAATGATGTTTTTCCGCAGATAAAACATTTTTTAAAGTGACCCGAGAGCTCATGGATAGATAGTATCAATAACAAGTAATTAAAGAGAACCCGATAATATAGCAAATATCCCAGTTAATGTAGCTTAAATTGCCTCAAGTTTTAAATGATAAAAGATAAAGACATTATCTCATTATTTTGTCACATTTGGAGACAATGTAAGTCTAGCATCAACTTGTCATTCACAAGGATTACACAATACAATGAAACCACTAGACTTTTTTTTAGCACTTTATATCTTTTTTTCTCTGAATATGGCCTTTGCAAAAATGCCACCGTACAAAGATACTGGTGTAGCTCTGGATACATTAGCTCCTGAATTACAGGTGAGAGATATTGAAAATAAGCCACAAACGCTTAGCAGTTTATCTGGTGAAAATGGTCTGGTATTGGTATTTTTTAGATCGGCTGATTGGTGTCCCTTTTGTAAGCGCCATTTATTAGAAATGAAAACATGGGAAGACCCCTTGCAGAAACAGGGTTATAAAATTGCTGCTGTATCTTATGACAGCATTGAAACACTCAAAACCTTCAGTCAAGCCAATAGCCTACCCTATCCACTTCTAGCGGATCAAAAACATCAAACTATTATCTCCTTTAATGTTCTCAATCAAGAAGAAGCACCGGGTACTATGGGATACGGCATCCCATATCCAGGTGCCATGATAATAGACAACAAAGGGTTGGTGAAATTTAAATATTTCTATGAAGGTTATAAAGACCGCGTCAATTTGCAACAAATTTTAACGGCTTTGCCAACCAAACACTGATTCCCATATTTCCTATTACAGCCAAATATGCTTATTTGTTCTCGAAATAACCATATTCTAAATCATCCTATTCAATTGATCCTGATCAATGCCATTTATTCCCCCATCCCTATAATGAATCTTATCTAATTCCTAGCTGATAGTCAGGCCGAAAGAAACGATGGAGTTTCAAGCACAAAGGCGACAATTTTTTCGACACTTATCAGGACGTAAATCAAGCAACATTCGACCTCCGTGGTCTATTGTCGAAGAAAACTTCATTGAAAAATGCACAGGTTGCAACGCTTGTGTCACCTCATGCCCCCAACATATTATCGCATTAGACTCTCATGGCTTCGCCAGCATCAAGTTTTCTCAGGGTTATTGTGATTTTTGTGCATTATGCGTTAAACAGTGCGAAACGGGCGCCCTCTCACAACAAGTCTCTCCTATTTGGTTATTGAAAGCCAAAATATCAAATTTATGCATCGAATTCACGGGGACTTATTGTCATATTTGTCAGGATCAATGTGAACAAGAAGCGATATCCTTTAAGCCTCAAACTGGCGGTATTTATTCGCCCGTTCTTCAACAAGCGCAATGTAATGGCTGTGGAGCTTGTGTTGAAAATTGTCCCTCACTAGCAATTGAGATGTTTCAGTTGCCTCAACAGGAATCCGTCCAATGAATGAAACACATGAATTGCCCATTAATTTGGTGGGGCTCGTGGTCAGCACCACACCTCAAAACCAGCAAAAGCTTAGAACAGCACTCGATCAATTTGAGGGAGCGGAAATACACCATATGGATAATGGAAAATGTGTGCTAACTGTGGAACAACTCAATCCAAAAACTCGACTTGCAGATGTTATTACCGATATTAACAACATTCCCGGAGTCCTCTCTACTGCGATAGCTTATCACCACTTTGATAACTATTTGACCAATCAGGAGCAACCCTTATGAAAATGAATCGAAGAGATTTTATTAAAGCTAACGCAGCAGCTGCTGCTGCTACCGCTGCGGGTGTCACGCTTTCGGCGGGAGCAACCAATTTAATCACCACAAAATCCAAAACAGAAATAAAATGGGACAAAGCGCCTTGTCGTTTTTGCGGAACAGGTTGCTCTGTTTTAGTCGGTACTCAAAATGGAAAAGTGGTTGCGACTCAAGGTGATCCTGATGCACCAGTTAACAAAGGCCTCAACTGTATAAAAGGCTACTTTTTATCAAAAATTATGTATGGAAAAGATCGATTAACCCAACCTTTATTGAGAATGAAGGATGGCAAGTATGCCAAAGATGGGGACTTTCAGCCCATCTCTTGGGATAGTGCGTTCGATATCATGGCAGAAAAATTTAAAGATGCACTTAAAGCCAAAGGACCTACATCTGTGGGCATGTTTGGCTCTGGACAATGGACTTTATGGGAAGGCTATGCCGCATCTAAATTGATGAAGGCAGGTTTTAGATCGAACAATATTGATCCCAATGCTCGCCATTGTATGGCCTCTGCTGTCGGCGGATTTATGAGAACTTTTGGTATTGATGAACCCATGGGTTGCTATGACGATTTAGAAAATGCCGATGCCTTTGTACTCTGGGGCTCTAATATGGCTGAAATGCACCCTATTCTTTGGTCTCGTTTAACGGATCGCCGTTTAAGCTCTGAGAAAGTTGAAGTGCATGTGCTATCAACATTTAAACATCGAAGTTTTGATTTGGCAGATAATCCCATGATTTTCACCCCACAAACTGACATGGTTATTCTTAATTTTATTGCAAATTACATTATACAAAATGATGCCGTTAATAAAGATTTTGTAAAAAAACACACTCGATTCAAAGAAGGTGTGACTGATATTGGTTATGGATTGCGTCCAGAACATCCTCTTGAAATAGCCGCCAAAAACCCTGGAAAAGGGGGTTCTAAAGATATCTCTTTTGATGAATACGCCAAATTTGTTTCAAGCTACACCATTGAGTACGCTGAAAAAATGTCTGGTGTTCCCAAAGATAACTTATTAAAGCTAGCTAAATTGTATGCCGATCCAGATAAAAAAGTCACTTCTTATTGGACAATGGGTTTCAATCAGCATACTCGGGGTGTGTGGACCAATAATTTGATGTACAACATCCATTTATTAACAGGCAAAATATCAACACCAGGCAGCGGCCCCTTTTCCTTAACTGGTCAACCTTCAGCCTGTGGGACTGCGCGTGAAGTTGGCACATTTTCTCATCGCCTACCTGCAGATTTAGTCGTTACGAACAAAGATCACCGTGATATCGCGGAAAAGATCTGGAAATTACCTACAGGAACAATCCCTGCTAAACCTGGCTATCATGCGGTATTACACAACAGAATGTTAAGAGATGGAAAACTCAATGCTTATTGGGTGATGTGTAATAATAATATGCAAACTGGTGCAAACATGAATAATGAAACCTTGCCTGGTTATCGTAATCCTGAAAACTTTATTGTTTGTTCAGATCCCTATCCCACAGTAACTGCTCAAGCCTCAGATTTAATTTTACCAACAGCTATGTGGGTAGAAAAAGAAGGGGCTTATGGTAATGCTGAAAGAAGAACTCAATTTTGGTATCAACAAGTCCCTCCACCAGAAGGCGCCAAATCTGATCTATGGCAACTGATGCAATTTTCTAAACGTTTTAAAGTAGAAGAAGTATGGGATGAAGTTTTAATTGCTCAAAAGCCCGAATATCGTGGAAAAACATTATTTGATGTGCTGTTTAAAAATGGCCAAGTCGATAAGTTTCCATTATCTGAAATGAGCAAAGAAAGACCCAGTGATGAATCCACAGAATATGGATTTTATGTTCAAAAAGGATTATTTGAAGAGTATGCAACCTTTGGTCGAGGTCATGGCCATGATCTGGCAAATTTTGATGATTACCATAAAGCGCGCGGTTTAAGATGGCCAGTGGTGGATGGTAAAGAAACTTTATGGCGCTTCCGAGAAGGCTATGATCCCTATGTAGACAAAGGCTCTGAAGTACAATTTTATGGCAAAAAAGAAGATCAAAAAGCTTGGATTTTTGCTCTACCCTATGAACCACCAGCTGAGTCACCCGATAAAGATTTCGACTTATGGTTAAGTACAGGTCGCATTCTCGAACATTGGCACTCCGGAACCATGACAAGACGTGTTCCCGAGCTCTACAGAGCCTTTCCTGATGCGGTAGTATTTATGCACCCAGATGATGCCAAAGAGCGCGGAGTCAGGCGTGGCCAAGAGGTAAAAGTTCAATCACGTCGCGGTGAATTACTCAGTCGGGTAGAAACTCGGGGGCGGAATAAACCTCCTCGTGGATTAGTGTTTATGCCCTTCTTTGATGCCAAGCAACTGGTTAATAAACTAACCCTTGATGCCACGGATCCACTTTCAAAACAAACTGATTATAAGAAGTGTGCCGTGAGAATCGTTAAGGCTTAACAACATGACGAGTAAACATAACCCCACAATTC
>Ga0210032_1002003_pt1 | contig 10208 bp, 6 predicted proteins | sample CryGeyCG2114_250_2_FD_185458 | JGI IMG/M metagenome (GOLD analysis project Ga0210032, IMG submission 185458) | Groundwater microbial communities from aquifer - Crystal Geyser CG13_big_fil_rev_8/21/14_2.50 (SPAdes) (version 2) | ecosystem: Environmental > Aquatic > Deep subsurface > Groundwater ... | reverse complement strand
TTTTAAAGAAGATAGAAGAGCTACTAAAAATATATTTAGAAAATTCATTGTTGAAATTAATGTACCAGCAGGTCTTAGTAATGATATAATAAGTTTGAATACTAAAATATTTATAGCTATAAAATTAATTATTATGCCAGTTGATTATACATTATTAACTAAAATATTATATAATAGATATTTAAAGGAAGCTATTAAAAAGTTTGAAAAATAATAAATAAATAACAACCTTACTGCTTATTAGGCAGTAAGGTTGTTATAATATTTAAATAATATTAAATTTTCCATTAAGTATTATTTTGTCACCAAGTATTCTATTGACATTAACTATAAATCTATATTGAAATAAATTTAAAGTTGTTATTATGTTATGTATATTAGGATGTATTTCTATAATACTTGTATCTATAGTTTGTTTTACTACATCAATTAATAATAAATCTTTATAATATGTATCTAATAAAGTTATTATAGTACCATCATCATAAGGGTTAGTATAAACAGATGCAGCTATAGTACCATTTAATATATCAGCTATTATTTTACTTATTACAGAACTATAAACAACATATTTAGTTTGTATTGAGTTAGCTAATGGTAATTCAGGTGGATATATTAAAGTAAAGAAATTACTTATTCTTTTATTTTTAATATTACTTGCGTTATAATAACTAAGTGTATCTAATCCTGTAACTTGTTTAATACTTACAAATGGTTCAGAAATACTATATGGTAATCCATTTAATGAATCAGTAGTTCTAACTATGTTATCAACTTCGGCATAGAGCACGTTATTACGGTCATAGAAGCGACCGTTTATGAACACGCTATAGATTCTATCATCTCGTATGTCAAACTTGTTATTTCGCCCTAAAACACCGCTATTGATAAATCCATTTATTTCTAAATCATTTATAACATTTAAATTAAATCCGTAAGCTCTAATATGTATATTTTGTATATTTGTTGCATTTAGATATTCTTTATTACAAATAGATACATATGGGTAATTTAAATAATAATCTATATCTTTAACTAATCTGTAACCATTTAAATATATATCTAAATTACTATATATCATTTCTGCATTATCAGTAACAACCACTTGATTAACAATATGATTAATTGTTATTGGAAAATATATATTACCATTACTTATATCATATGTTATATCTTTAATGTTAGGTTCATTTAAATATACTATCATTATTTGTTTTCCAGTTATTTCATTAACTGATACAGTTGTAGCTGTTCTTGTAACTAATGTAGTATTTGTTATATCAACCCAATTAGTTATTCTTACATTATTATAAAAATCTGCACTTAATATAATATAATCATCATACTTAGTTGTTATAGTGGTTACATTAGGGTAAAGATTATCATAACTAATAGGAGTTTGTCCTTTTATAAATTCTACATAATTTGCTGTTTGATTTATTATTAAATAAACAGGTCCACTAGTTGGATAATATCCTAACATTACCCCTGTAGCATCATATTCATATGCATAACTAGGTTCAGTATATAAATCAGGTACAGGTATAGATAATCTTGTATTTACTATAGTTGTATTATAACCAAAATAATAAGTAATAGAATTATATCCTAGAGCATTAGTACATAATTCTTTAGTTAAATTAAAGAAATTAGGTGAACTAGCAATTTTAAAATAATCACTATTTTCTAATGTTTCAACTCTATAATCTAATATAGAAGTATTAGTACCATTTAATACATTTAATTGAGTAACTGGTGGTAATTTATATAACTCATGTAATTTTAAATCACTATAAACTAAATTTCTATTTAAACCAGATTTTCTACTATAAACTAAAATACTTTTATCTGTTATAGTACCGCCATTTATAGAAGTTATTATATTAGCTAAATTGTTTATATAAACAGAATTTAAACCATAATCTTTATCAGTTACCATAGTTATAGTATCTGGATTATGTCTATAGTAATAAACACCATTATTATTAAGATTACTTGTAGTAACATATATATCTACGTCATCAAAATACTCTAAACCAGGTAATACTTTAGTTCTATTTAGTAAATACATAGATTTATTATGCAACAATGAAGTATATTGTCTTAAAGTGGATATAGGTATATATTGTTTTGATAATAGGCTTTGGTCATATATTACTTCTACATAACTATAATTAGGTATCAATAATGTCATCTTGTCATATATATAACCATTAACAAAAACAGTACATAAACCACCATTTGTTTCTTTTGTTATTATCCAATTTTGTATAGCAGCTTTATCAGTATTAGTAATAATATTCATAGATATATAATCTATACCTATAGCAATTGGTAGTAATCCATATTCAATAGTATTAAAATATGCATTACTATAAAACCTAATATATTTATTAGTTACATTATTAAAATTAGCTATAATATTTGCATCATACATTGTAGCTATTATAATACTTGATTCATTAATAAAACTGTAATAAATTTTATTTCTTGGAAACATAACACCATTATCATCATATATTTGCATGATATAATTTCTAGCCACCATATCAGTGGCTGCATTAATCCAAACATCTTTATACCATTCTATATTTTGTCTTAATAGATTAATATAATTAGGTGATAAATTACCTATAATATAAACATTATATTTATTTACAAGATCTGGCAATTGTTTAGATGTATTATAAATAGATACATTTTTTATAACTGGTTCATTATTTACTTTCTTTAGTGAAAAAGTATATTGTTTATCTTGTTTACTGGCAGAATAAATATTATTAAGGCAAAATTTAACTACAGGTAAAGTTAACATATATTATTTATCCATATATGAATCTATTATAGTATCATACTGAGTTACAAATTCATCACCTTTACCACGTTTACTTATTTTATTTATAATTTGTGCTAAGAAACTTTTATTAAAACTCTTATTAACAAGAGAATTATACACTAATGAAATCCAAATAGGTGGGTATTCTAAACTAGCTAATATATTTTCTTTACTATTTAAACCATACCAATTATTTCCTAATATAGAACTTAATACTGGTGCAGAAAAGCCTTTAAGTCTTACGTTATTAGTTACCTCATAACAACTAGTGCAAAATGAATTTATATCAGAAAGTTTATTACCAACTTTTTCATAAATTTCATATACAACTTTTTCGTCTAATATAAATTCTGCTTTGAATTTAATAATTAATTTATCAATATCATCTTTTTCTAACTTATTAACAAATAAACTATTATAGTACATTAATGATAATATTTTAATCATGTAACTACTATTTAAATCTAACCCAAATCTTTTACTTAAATTATCTGATAACCAAGTAGAAAAAGCTAAATGTGCAAATTTAAGATCTTTTATCTCTTTATATTTTTCTACATACCATACATTACTTAAGATAAATTTATCTATTTGTAATTGTAATTGATACGATGTAACATCTTCTATAGTGTAATTATTTTTATCAATTTTAATAAATTGTCTAATGTCTAATGCAGACCATTTTTCTTTTTGGTTAAATATAGTTTGGCTAAAGTTAGGTAATTCACTTTCAGTAGTAGTTAAACCATATAGTATTATAGGTTTAATGTATATATCATTATTACTAAAATCTTTTATTTTTACACTAGATTTTGTTGTTATATATGGATAATCTATAACACCATATTCAGAAATAGTTGCAAAAGCTTTACTTATATCTATGGTTTGTAGATAAGTAGTGTTGTAAGGAGTAACAAATATCATTTTAAGTCCTTTGTTTAACAGTAGATAATTTGATTTTAAATCACAAAATTGTTTTTTTAATTAGGAGAAATACACATGGCTGAAATTATTAACGCAGCTCCAATGGTAATAGATCTTGGTACTAATGATCTATCTACAAGAGTTGTACCATTGAATTCTTTAAATATTCCTCAACATTTACCTAAGTTTTATATGTTTGCAGAAAAAGGTCCAATTGGACCAACTTATGTAGACCATTCAGCTGTATCTCTTACTCAGTTATATGGTGATGAAACATTTAATTTGATGAATAAATATTTAACTCATCAAACTGTATTCGCTCAATCCGCTGCTGCAGCTGGAAATAATTGTGTTATACAAAGAGTTGTACCTATTGATGCCAATGATTCATCTAATGTAACTATGTATTTAGATGTATTACCAACTCAAGTTACATTATATGTAAAAAATGTTGATGGTTCATTATCATTAGATGCTAATGGATTACCTATACCTGTACTTGATAATTTAGGTGCACCAACATTAATTCCTGGATATAGTGTTAAATGGGTAACTGATTTCACTCCTACACCTATAGGTACAGCTGTACAAGGTTTAAAAACAGTAAGAGTTGGTACTCAGATTGATCCTATTACTTCTGTACAATCTACACAAATTCCAATTTTTGAATTTGTAGCTAAATATGCTGGTGAATATGGTAATAAATTAGCTATTCGTATGTTCCCTGCTTTAACTACAGATTTGGAACCGTATCCAAGTTATATGTTAACTGATATGAAGAATTTCCCTTACTATTTCCAATTAATGCAAGTAGTTAATCCATTGACAGGAAGATTAGTACCTGTAACCAATACATCTTTATTAGCTAAAACTAGATTTACTTTAGATAGTAATACGTTAGATAGTAACACTCAAGCCCATGTTGATTTAGAAACAATGGTTAATAAAGGGTTTGTTGAGTTTGCGTCACCAGAAACAACTAGAATGTTAGGTAACATCTATATTTATAAGGCTAATTTATTAAATGAATTAACTAACTTTTATAACTCTGAAAAGATTACTACAGATATCTTTAAAGATGCATCTATTAATACTTCAGTTATAAACCCATATGCTATTAATGTTGTTAGTTTTACTAATTCAACAGGTTCACCATACCAATCTATTAAATTGGTAGATAATGTTGATTCTGTAAGATTAACTAGAAATACTAATATTTTCTTAAAAGGTGCTTTTGACGGAACTATTAACCTAGCTACATTAGATGCATTAGTAGCAGATGATATGTTATTATATAATAGTAATATTTCTGAATACAATGATTTAGTATTACATCCTGAATCTATTATTTATGATTCTGGTTTTAGCTTAGCAACTAAAAAAGCTATGTGTAAATTTATTTCTAAACGTAAAGATACTTATGTTGTATTATCAACAATAGCACATGATAATCCTTCTCAAGATTTAGCTTCTCAATATTCTGTAGCAGTGTCACTTAAAACTACACTAGACTTATATCCAGAATCTTCTTCATTTGGTACACCAGTAATGAGAGGTTTAATATCTATTGGTTCTGGTAATATCATTGGTTCTAATTATACAAATAAAGTACCTTTAACATATGAAATTTGTTATAAAGCTGCTAAATATATGGGTGCAAGTACTGGTGCATGGAAAAACAATTTTGCATTTGATCATGCTCCTAACTCTATTGTTACACAACTTAATAATATTGACATAACATGGCTACCAGCTACCACTAGAAATAGTTTGTGGACTGTTGGTATTAATTTTGTTCTTAATTATAAAGTTAATACACAATTTTTCCCAGCAATTAAAACTGTATATGAAAATGATACATCAGTATTAAATAGTTTCTTTACAGTTGTAGCTATTGCATACTTAAATAAAGTTGCTCATAGTGCGTGGAGAGAATTTACTGGGGCTATTTCTTTAACTAACGCTCAATTAGAAGAACAAGTTAATAACTTTGTTGCTGCCGCAGTAAAAGATAAATTTGATGGTAAATTTGTAATTGTACCAAATGCTACAGTTACAGCATTGGATAATTTACGTGGTTATTCATGGACGTTACCAATAAAGATTTATGCAAACAATATGAAAACAGTCATGTCTACATATGTTGAAGCTTATCGTATGAGTGATTTACCTAAATAATATTAAATACAGTAGTTAGTATTAGAATCTTAATATGTAATATATTAATATTTAAAATATTAATTACTGTTATTATTTAGGATAAAAACAATTAATTTGAAAGGAAATTTAAATGAGCAGATTAACAGACGCTTTAATGGCTGGCTCTTATGCACGTGGTATAGATAAACCTATGTTGGATTTACAACATGGTGGGCAAAATGGTTGGGCTCCTGATTTAACATCATGGGTAAGTAATCAAGCATATGTATCTAGACCTTTAGTATGTATTTTACTAGAAGCACCTAGACTTTTTTCAGTTATGCCAAATAGTGAAAAATGGACAGCTAGTTTAAAATCTATGTTTGAACTTCATGCTAAAACCATTGATGGTATGAGTGCTACTCTTACTGTAGATTTTGATGAACATACAGTTGGTGGTGCTGGTGAAGTACAACATGAATTAACTAATGTTACAAGAGAATCTTCTAAACCTAAATTTACATTTGTTGAAAAATATGGTCGACCTATCCAATCTTTACTTGAATATTGGATTAGATATGGTATGATGGATGAAAATACTAAGTTCTCATTAGCTTCAACATTAGCTAATGGTGCAAATGTTGCTGATTTGTTAGCAGATTGGTATACTTGTACTTGTTTATTCTTTGTACCAGACCCATTGCATAAAAAAATAGATAAAGCATGGATTACTACTAATATGGCACCTAAAAGTTCAGGTGACATTACTGCTAAAAGAGATTTAACTACTGCACAAGAAATATTAACATTAGATATTGAATTTACAGGTTTATCTCAGTATGGTATTGGTGTTAACTTATTTGCTCAAGGTATTTTAGATAATATTAATAAAGTTAATGCAGATCCATACATGCGTCCTAGTTTTGTTAATGGCGTGTCACCAGATGTTCTTGCAACTACAGAAGGTTATAAACAAAGATATGAAAAAACAGGTACAACTGCTGTAACAAATATGTCTATTTAATATTTTTTAAAATTTATCACACCATAGGCTATAAAAAGCCTATGGTGTGTTTTTTTATATATAGTAAAACATATACTATATATTTTGGTTAAAAATTAAAAGGAAACATTATGTCTATTGTAAAATTTACAGGTACAGTATTATCTAATTTAGGTAAAAAAGGTATTTTAACTCCTGATGCAAATGGTTATTACACATTTATTATAGGTGGGTTAAATTGTTATAATAGTGCTGGTGAATATTATGTTGCTAAAGGTGCTATTGCTTTATTTGAGAAATCATCAGCATTAATGAGAAGAATAACAACAGGTTCTTTATATGGTGAATTAGGTCATCCACAAAGAGCTCAAGGTGTTAATATGAATGATTTTTACAATAGAGTTTTAACTATTGAACAACAAAATATAACATGTCATTTTAGCGAAATTTGGTTAGATTTTGATTATGGTAAAAATAATCCTGAAGCTAATAATAAAGAATTAATAGCTATTATGGGTAAAATAAAACCAGCTGGTCCTCATGCTGATTCTTTAAAAGCTAGTATAGAAAATGGTAAAGAAAATGTAGCATTTTCTATTAGAGGTATAACCGAGAATAAATTAGTAAATGGTAGAGTTGAAAGAACGTTAGAACAAATAATAACATGGGATAAAGTAGTAGAACCTGGTATCTCTATTGCTAATAAATGGAAATCTCCTGTATTAGAAGAATTATCTAATGTACTCATTACTAAAAAAGAATTAGTGCAAATGGCAAAAGCTAATAAAGAATCATGTTTTGCAACTGAAAGTTCTAAAGATTTAAATAATGAAATTATAACTAAATTTACAGATAAATCAGTTACACCTAATATTTTTAAATGGTGATATATAAAATGGATAAATATGAAACATTTTCAGAAACAATGGAAGCTAATGCCGCAGCTTTAAATGGTGGTATTAGCAAAATAGCATTAGAAAACATACTTAAAGAGTATATAGCTACAAGTCCAACCACTACAAATGGTGTTTTAACAGGTGGTCCATTAACATTGACTGCTGACCCTACTACACCACTGCAAGCTGCCACTAAACAATATGTTGATAGTGGTGACCTAGCATTACAAACTCAAGTTACATCACTACAAGGAACTGTAGATACACTTAATGCTAATCCAGTTACCTTAACATATGTAGATGCACAAGATGCACTTAAGGTAAATAAGGCTGGTGATACCATGACTGGTCCACTAGTGTTACCAGGTGCTCCTACGTTAGTTACACATGCAGTTACTAAAGGTTATGTTGATACAGCTATAGCTTCTATACCTCCAAGTGTTAGTGGTGTGACGCAGTCATATGTAGATACCGCTGTAGCCACTAAACTTAGCTTAGCTGGTGGTAACATGACTGGCCCATTAGCACTGCCAGCTGACCCTACTACACCACTGCAAGCTGCTACTAAACAATATAGTGATAGTGGTGACACAGCGTTACAAACTCAAGTTACAACACTACAAGGAACTGTAGGTACACTTAATGCTAATCCAGTTACCTTATCATATGTAGATACGCAAGATACACTTAAGGTAAATAAGGCTGGTGATACCATGACTGGTCAACTAGTGTTACCAGGTTCTCCTACATTAACCACACATGCTACTGATAAAGGTTATGTTGATACATTGGTAACAACACATACTGCTAATGTAGCATTACACCTTACACCAACTCAAAATACATTATTAGATGCAGTAACTGTAACATCAACTGAAATCAATACTTTAGCTGGTATTACATCTAATATACAAACTCAAATAAATACTAATGCAGACAATTTGCAAACACAAATAAATAATATAACGTCAACTGTAACAACAGTACCAACTGGTACTGTTATAGAAGTTGATACTGCAACTACACCAACTAACTATCTTAGAGCTAATGGGACACAAATAAGTAAAACTACTTATGCTGCATTATTTGCAGTTATAGGTGATACATATGCTACTACTACTATGTCTAGTATAATAGGTCAACCATGGAGACAACAATATAGCTTCAATACAGCTAATAGTACTATAGGTACATGGGTAACTGATACATCTGTATTACTTAGTGGTGTAATATTTTCACAAGCTATAGTGACTAATAATAGAGTATATTTATTAGGTGGGTTGAAAGGTTCTATAACAATTAATACAGTATATACTACTACTATAAATGCAGATGGTACATTAGGTACATGGGTAACTAGTACTCCATTACCTGTAGCTTTATATGCCGCACAAATTATAGTAACCAATAATAGAGTATATTTATTAGGTGGACGGAATAGTGTAACATATTTATCTACAGTATATACTGCACCTATAAACCCGGATGGTACATTAGGTGCGTGGGTAAATAGTACACCTCTACCTGGAGCTGTAGTATATTCACAAGCTATAGTAACTAATAATAGAGTATATTTAATAGGTGGATATGTTAATGGTATACCATTATCTACAGTATATACTACCACTATAAATACAGATGGTACATTAGGTACTTGGATAATAGATATACCTTTACCTAGAGCTGTAGCACATTCACAAGCTATAGTAACTAATAATAGAGTATATTTATTAGGTGGATGGAATGGTAATTATACATCTGTAGTATATACCGCTCCTATAAATCCAGATAGTACATTAGGTACTTGGACAATAGATACACCATTACCTATTACTATAGCACATTCACAAGCTATAGTAACTAATAATAGAGTATATTTATTAGGTGGTATTATTAATGGCATAGTATCAGCTATAGTATATACTGCTCCTATAAATCCAGATGGCACATTAGGTACATGGATAGTTAGTACTTCTTTACCTATATCAATATATGGTGCACAAGCTATAGTAACTAATAATAAAGTATATATATTTACAACTAAACCAGAAATGTACAGTGCACCATTTTCTGGTGGATTAAATAACTATTTAAATCCCGTTAGTGTTAATGCTACTACATTTACATTACCAGACTACACTATTATAGATGCCGTATCTTCACCTAAGACATATCACTACATCAAGTTCTAATATAACATACTTCTCTGTAACCATATGGTTACAGAGAAGTATGTATCTATCTATTATTTTTATACTTATTATATTTTATGATTGTTAACTTAATAAAGGTATTTTATATGATTATTTTTGAAAGTGATTGGGCAAAATACCCTACAGCTGTATTACATTTAGAAACTAAAAATGAACATTTTAAAAAATTAGTAGCTGTTTACAAAAAAATGGGTGTA
>Ga0210032_1001996_pt1 | contig 10244 bp, 10 predicted proteins | sample CryGeyCG2114_250_2_FD_185458 | JGI IMG/M metagenome (GOLD analysis project Ga0210032, IMG submission 185458) | Groundwater microbial communities from aquifer - Crystal Geyser CG13_big_fil_rev_8/21/14_2.50 (SPAdes) (version 2) | ecosystem: Environmental > Aquatic > Deep subsurface > Groundwater ... | reverse complement strand
GCCCGTTTGGCCAGATTTCCCGATGAATTTCGTTAAATAGAGCGACTATTCGCCTCAATCCATCGAAAAATCTGACTCAAACAAGCTTGCCCTCGCTACGATCGCTATTCTCGGACAGGCTCCTAGGGGAGTGATCAGTTTTATAGCATACTGATAGTTTAAACTTTTCTGGTCTGACTATTCGTGCGGTTGCCCTGCTATCACTCATTGGCTGGATGCAATTTTCACCTAACTTAGGTATAGTCTGTTTCTTTACTCAAAGCAGTTTCTGAATGGATAGTTTATTTTTACTGATCCCTGTTAGCCTTATACTGTTGGCTATTGCTATCTGGGGTTTTTTTTGGGCGGTTAATCATGATCAGTTTGATGATATGGATTCACCAGCCACTCGTATCTTATTTGATGATGATGAACAAGCGACTTTGGATCAACTTCAAGCCCAAAGAGAAGCACATCAAATTCGAAAAGCCGCTAAAAAGAAAGCAAAATGATGGATCTATTCTCCTTATTTGCAGCATGGATGACGGGCCTTGTGGGTAGTTTGCATTGTGTTGGCATGTGTGGTGGTGTATCGAGTGCCTTACAACTGAGCATCCCACAGCAAAAGCGTTCAGCGTCCTGGATGTACAGCCTGCTATTTAATTTAGGGCGAATATTCTCCTACGCGCTGATTGGCGCTTTGGCAGGCTGGCTAAGTTTAGGTTCGGCTAAAGCCTTGGGCATGCATTCAGGTATTATGTACCTTAGAGTTTTAGGCGCTATCTTCTTGTTGCTCATTGCGGCTTATGTGGGGCGTTGGTGGTTGGTTTTATCCAAGGTAGAGGAATTTGGCGCAAAAATTTTCAACCCGTTAAAATCTCTTGGCAAGCGACTCATCCCTCTGAAAAGCCCTTATCATGCGCTATTATTAGGTATGGCTTGGGGCTGGATGCCCTGTGGTTTGGTTTATTCTTCTTTGGCCTTCGCAGCAACTTCTGCCAGTGCGCTAGAATCAGCCTTGCGTATGTTCGCCTTTGGCTTAGGAACGCTACCCACCTTATTAATTATGGGACAATTAACTCAGCATTTCAAAACATTTTTGCAACAGAATAAAACCAAACAAATCGCTGCTATTTTATTAGTTGTTGTGGCCTTGTGGACACTCTATCCACTGTTTGCAAACATGAATTCTCACACTATGCCATCTAATATGCCATCTAATATGCCCCATGAACAGATGAATCATTCATGATCAGGGCTAGATCACGAAAAACTATTCATATTCAGGTAGATATGATCAAATAGCCATAACAATCACTGAAACCATACTTTCTCGGTGTTCTCTGTTGTGGCCTTGTGGATGGCCTTGTGGACACTCTATCCACTGTTTGCAAACATGAATTCTCACACTATGCCATCTAATATGCCATCTAATATGCCACATGAACAGATGAATCATTCATGATCAGGGCTAGATCACGAAAAACTATTCATATTCAGGTAGATATGATCAAATAGCCATAACAATCACTGAAACCATACTTTCTCGGTGTTCTCTGTGTCCTCTGTGGTTCAATGGTTTTGAAAGAGATTAGAGAGCAATCAATGAACCACAGAGGACACAGAGAGCACAGAGTTTTATAGGTGATAGTTTAAACTTTTCTTGTCTGACCATTCGTGCGGTTGCCCTGATTCCTGATCGAGATCAAAACACCCACCTTATCATTCCGCTATAGTGAACACCTATTGTGCAAAAAATTTAAATTTTAGGTAACTGTATGAGTTCAGAATATTTTAGCCGTACACTGGTAGAAAAATACAATTTAACAGGCCCCAGATATACCTCCTACCCGACGGCCGTGGAGTTTAAACCCCATTTTTCTGACGCGGATTATATCAAGGGCGTGGAAGAGAGTGACAAGGAAAAACCCCTATCCATTTATATTCATGTCCCTTTCTGCGACACACTTTGTTATTACTGCGCTTGCAATAAGGTCATTACCAAAGATTACTCAAAATCGGTTGATTTTGTCCGCTATTTGAAAAAGGAAATGTCGCTTTTAGCCCCCCGTGTTAAAAACCGCCCTGTTAAGCAAATGCATTGGGGCGGTGGCACGCCGACTTTTTTGTCCGATGCTCAAATGCAAGAAATCATGGATCATTTAGCCAGTGAATTTACCATGCTAAGTGGTGATGAAGGCGAGTATGGCATTGAAATCGATCCCCGTGCAGCTAACCCAGAAAGAATTAAAAACATTCGTCAAATGGGCTTTAATCGTTTGTCTCTGGGCGTTCAGGACGTCAATCCTAAAGTTCAGAAAGCGGTGCATCGCATTCAACCTAATGAAATTACCCAAGGCGTTTTAGAAACTGCTCGAGAAGTGGGGTTTGAATCCATCAATTTAGATTTAATTTATGGATTGCCGTTCCAAACCGCCGAATCTTTTTCTGAAACATTAACTCAAGTGATCTCTTGGAGACCAGACAGATTATCGGTATTCAATTATGCCCATCTTCCCCATTTATTTATGCCACAAAAACGCATTTTATTGGAGGACTTGCCTTCACCAGAAGAAAAATTAGTGATTTTAGAACAATCCATCGAAAAACTCTCTGCAGCGGGTTACCACTTTATCGGTATGGATCATTTTGCTTTACCAGAAGACGAGTTATCTAAGGCTCAAAAGGACGGAAGCTTACACCGCAATTTCCAAGGTTATACCACCCATGGTGAATGTGATTTAGTGAGTTTTGGACCATCAGCCATTAGTCAAATTGGCAACATATACAGCCAAAATGTGAAAACACTGGAAGAATATTATGCAAAACTCGATCAGAATAAACTCCCTGTATGGAGAGGTTGCTTTCTTGATCAGGATGATTTCATTCGTCGCGCGGTGATTTTACAACTTATTTGCCAATTTGAACTGGAATTTGCAACCATTAATCATCAATTTAACATTAATTTCCTTGAATATTTCGAACCTGAGATGAATTTATTACAAGAAATGGTCGCAGATAAACTTGTGATTATTGATGAAAAAGGCATTCAAATCAAGGCGCCTGGAAGACTTTTAATCCGCAATATTTGTATGCAATTTGATAAGTACTTCGGCCGCATGCAAAATCCGATTGCTTTTTCAAGAACCATTTAAATGATGATGGATATACAAAAATCTCAGCAAATATTATGCTGGATTTGCTGAGATTTTGGCTTTAAGTATTTTTTCTTTTTTCTAGAGGAATACGCTAGCTGTGCTATAATATCTCAAATTCTGCTAAGGGGATCTGGTTATTATGCAGACAAAGGCTTGCACAAAAAAAGCAAACTCACTCGCTTCTGAACCAATTAAATGCGGCAATTGCTCTATTAAGAAATTATGTCTACCAGTTATGCTCGCTGAAGCAGAAATCGATCATCTTGAAACCATTGTACAACAAGGCAATACTTTACATAAAAACACCCCTTTATTTCATGCCGGACAAAAATTTGAACAGGTTTACGCTATTCGTTCAGGTAGTTTTGTGAGTACTTCCAATACCGAAAATGGTGATGAGCAAATTACCGGATTTTTTCTACCCGGTGAAATTATTGGTTTAGATGCAATTTCTAGTGGAACACACAAAACATCTGCTCGCGCCCTTGAAACCAGTAGTGTTTGTGCCATTCCTTTTGATCGCCTCCAAGAAATTGCTTTAGTAATCCCAACGCTACAAAATCAAATGTTTAAGATTATGAGCCAAGAAATTAGTGAAGAGCACGAATTGATGATGTTGCTTGGTAAAAAAAGTGCTGAAGAACGACTAGCAGCATTTTTAATCAACCTCTCACAACGATTTAAAAGACGCGGGCTTTCATCATTTCAGTTTCGTTTGTCAATGACTCGCTCTCAGATTGGTAATCATTTAGGACTAGCCGTAGAAACTGTAAGTCGGCTTATAACGAGATTTTGTGCCAGTGGGCTCATTCAAGCTGAAGATCGTGAAATTAAAATATTAAATATGGTGGCGTTATCCACAATGGCTGGTGTTAGCTGTCACACCTAATTAACACCCGGAAATAACCCTAATCATTATATAGACCCATTTTGGGTGTTTTGTTGCAACCATTCGCCATGATGATATTCCATCAGTAGTCTTTCCAATTCCTCTATATAGCTATCAATCATTAACTTAGCGGTGGCTTCATTCATTAATTCTCGATGGATAAAGGTGTGCGTCAACACAAACAATTGGCTGGAGTGTGGTGACTGCAGTTTAACCAAGTCTGAAAATTGTTCTGGCGAAAACCCTAGTTCTAGAGCCAATCTTGAGACTTCTGAATGGGTTAATGCATTACGATCAATATGAGTGGAAGATAACCAGCTGTTCTCATCGGATCGAGTAAACTTCCTTAATAATTGTTCAAAAAGTTGTTGGTTGAACTGATTCATTAACTCTATATTTTTATTTTTCCCTGGGTTTACAATCAGAGTCACGATATTGGTATCTGGTTCAACAGGCATAATAATATTGGCAATTTTTTTCATTTTAAGCTGTAGTTTTTGCACTTGATTAAAAAAATACTCACTCATATACACAGAATGCAGCAAATATTTGCCGATACCCTGATTATTCAAAGGGAGTAACTTCAATCCAAAATAAATCACTGCAGTGATGATTGGAGAAAGTGGCATGTTAATTTTTGACATCAACTTGTTTTGCTTTCCCTCTTTTTCGCCCGTATTTTCTTCTCCTGCTAGAGATTGAGGGGTTAAAACGTCCCACATCCACTGATTTTTAAAGACCAATGCACCGACAATTGAGGCATTTAACAAAGTGCGATGAGGCGCAATGCTCACTGAATCAACCTGGTGGATAGAGGCAAAGCATTGATAAGCTGTATCACTGGGGAAATACTGCAGCCCTTTGGCAACTAGGTCTTTTTCTAAAAACCCCCCTTCAGGTGTTCTAAACATACTGATAAAACTCCCTCCCCAGCGAGCATCAAGATGAATGGGGAAAAATAACCCTTGCTCTAAACACTTAGCTCTGAGTTTAACGACCTTATTGATTCGATCAATGTTGCTAAAATCTTTTGATCCTAAGGCAACAACAACGGAAAGAATGGGTGTCTCCTTGGCAATAGCTTGCTGAACAATTCTCTCTAAGGAGCTGATATCCATGTGCATATTTTTATTGACAGGAATGGTGATGATCTGTGAAGGACTCAATCCTAGTTGTTTAGCAATATTTAACCAATGATTGCTCACGCCAGCCGAGATGATCAATACAGGGGATTTAATGGTCCAAAATTTTTGAAAAAACTTTTCGTAACCCGAGAACTCTGGTCGTAATTGATTCAATGTATCCATCTTAAGTTTCAATGGGAACATCACATCATCTGCTACATAGTATTTCCAAATTTTCAAGGAATCATCAAGAGATAAGTTCAATAACTCCCAATCATTTAGCTCCAACAAACACTGCTCTGCACTTCCAATCATATCCAGCGGAATATCCAACTGAAGTTGCTTGCAAGCTTTGGCAACACAAAAGCCCAAGTAGCGAGCGGCACGCAGCTTGATTAAAGCGCATAAATTGGCATAATAAGCCGAAGTTTTGAGTGAGCCTTTAGCCAGCGGGTAACCAGCGGGTTGGCGATTGAAGCCAAACATTTTAACAAATTCATCCCCTATTTCGGCATTCATAGCTTGCATAACTTTTTCAACGGATGGATTGTTTTCAAGACCAAATAAATCATTTAAGCGATTTAACAAAGGATGACGAATATCACTTAAAACGGCGACTTGGCTGCTGGAGTTTCCAGCTTCCATCTTGGTTACTTCCATCTTAGTTAAGAGTGCTTCAAATGGCTGTAAACTCGCTTCTAACAGGTCGATGGCTTGCGCCAAATTGTTGTGTGAGTCAACTGGGCTTCCACCATCCTGAAGTGCAAATTGAGAAATGTTGTATTGGTTAATCCAATGAAAATAGCCATTTAAAAGCTCCATAACTATACGTTCAAAGGCACCGAGACGAGCCTTTGATAGTGTTAAGCCGGTAGGATCATCCCATGGAACTGTTTGATAGGTTTGCACCTCAATGTCTCCAAAAACAATTGGTATTTGACTTTGATTGAACACATCTGAATGATTTATGATATAGGTGTGTTAAAACAAGAACTTATGCTGGTTAAGCATTTTTAAAATACAATATCGCCATGGGGGATTGTAGGGTGCGAACAAGACAAATAAGTTGATTTAGGTCAATAGATCAACCTAACAGGGATAAAATTTGTAGGGATAAAATAATATTTAACCTCATATAAGGTTATCTAGGAGCCTGTCCGAGAATAGCGATCGTAGCGAGGGCAAGTCTGTTTGAGTCAGATTTTTCGATGGATTGAGGCGAATAGTCACTCTATTTAACGAAATTCATCGGAAAATCTGGCCAATCAGACTTGGCCGCAGTAGATCAGTCTATTCTCGGACAGGCTCCTAGTTAGCGCAAGCTTGTTTATCTAATGCATCTAAGACATCATGAAAATTAAGCTGGTTACCAAAACTGAGTTGCATGAGATTTTTATGGGCTTTAAGCACCTGCAAAGCTAACTCATCATCATTAGAATCAATAGGATCTAATATTGAAAAATCTTCTACATTAGCTTCTTCAGAAATTTGAATAATTGAAAAAACTCGATCGAAACAGACGCTTTGTAATAAAACTCTTAAATCATTGTTTTGAATAGATAAGGTAGGAGATGTTTTTTGTTGCTCCCTGGCCTTAATCGCAATTTGCGCCAGCATGCCAAGAGCGGTACTATCTAATAAGGTTGTTTCACTCAAATCCACTAACATTTGATGATTTTCATGGGCTAAAACTGATTTGATAAACTTATCAATGCTAGGACAGTCAGTAAACCGTACCTCTCCAGTGAGTTTTAAGATACAGATATTATCTTGCCATGAATACTGAGCTTTAGATGTCATTGTTGGTTGCCTGGACCTTTTATAAAGAAAATAGTGATGTCATCAGGTAAAGCTTGAGCATGCACTAACCGTAGTTCAGAAACTACAGATTCTACATCCGCTTGTCCAGACTTTGTTAAACTTATTAATTTATTTTCTCTTTCTTCAAGGGAGCAATCTTCTGCCTCAAGCTCTAAAATGCCATCCGAAAACATCGAGATGGTAAAAGGTTTATCTAATTGAACTGTATTCATCTCAAAATTGGCCCAATTAAAAAGACCTATTGGAAAACCTTTATCTTCAATGAAGCCATTTTTTCCACCCATGGATAAAATAGGTCTGGGATAATGACCCGCATTACAATATTTAAGGAGATGCATCTCTTGATCAATAACGCCATAAAATAAGGTCAGGTGTTTACCAACCTTGGCGTTGAGCACCTCTCTATTTAAATAATCGCATAATTCATCAGGTTGTATAATGCATTGATCAGCACTATTTCGATATCTTCTTAATGGATGGTTAATCAAGCTTTTAAGCATCATGGTGACAAAAGCAGAGGCCGAGCCATGACCAGAAATATCAGCAATATAAAATCCAATATAGCGTTCGTCTATTTCAAAGAAATCAAGGAAATCGCCACTTAAATATAAAGAAGGGAAGATGGTATGATCAAAATAATAGCCATTAAAACCAGTCTTTGGACTGGGTAATAATTGAAGTTGCGCCTGACGTCCAGCCTCTTGATCACGTTGTAACTCGTCTAAATTCATCGATAAAATATGATTCGCTTTTTCCAATTCATCTTTGTACTGCTGATTTTCTTTTTCTAGCTTTGCAGCTTTAAGTGCTGATGTAACAGCATGCTCTAACACATGTAGATCTGCGATAGGTTTCACCAAATAGTCGGTCGCCCCTAATCTTAAAGCCTCCACTACATCTTGAATTAATCCAGCGCCAGAAATAACAATAATAGGTATTGTTGCCCCCATCTCGGTTAAATGGCTCAACACTTTCAAACCATCCATATCCGGCATACGCAAATCACATAAAATCAAATCGGGTTGATACTGTTGGTACATTTGCAATCCAGTTAGACCACTATTTGCTTGGAGCACATGGTACCCACTATCTTCCAAATAAGTGGAAAGACTGTCTCGAACCAAATCATCGTCATCAATGGCTAAAATGGTAATTTCATCTTGCTGATTGTCAATATTATGTGTTGTTTCTCTAGTCACGGGCATATTTTTCATGGATTCGGTATGACGATGTCATGGTTATTTAGCGAATTTAAAATTATCACTCGATTTAAAACCTCATAACATTATTTAACTAACTGATCTATATGCGAATTATTCCAACCTCATATAAACCATTGACTGTAACCCTATGTTTCAATACTATCTTAGTAGAGAATGGGCATTTGCGCACATTTCTTTTAAGAGGAGAAGACCATGTTTGATAGAGATTACAGTGAAAAACGCGATTTTAGGCGCATGTCTGTTAATACTCATTTACATTTTAACCTTGCTAACTCGAATGAAACCTTCACTGGCGAAAGCCGTGATATCAGTGGTAGTGGGATATCTTTTTGCACCTCCCAACAAGTACAAGCTGGAGATATACTGAACGTTGTGATCGAATCTGAGCTGTCTAAACTACCTCCATTGGAGATCTGTGTCGAAGTGATTCGAGTCACCAGTGAAAATGAAAATCAGTATTTAATCGCAGCAGAAAGCAAAGCATAACTTTCCCTCATAAAGAGGGCTTTCAGTTAACTTGCTCCAACAAACCACATCCTGATTTGACGTGGTTATAAGTAAACTTCCCTTTAAATATCCACAAGCCATCTATAAAGACCCTATTTTACCTCAACATCATCACAAGCATCTAACGCCTCACAATCCTCATCTAGTAGCCAGGTATCATCTTGTGGAGGATGTCCATCATAAACCTTATACTCTCTGTTTTGTAAGTAAGCATTTTTAATAAAGGTATATTCATCAATGGCTTCTTTCAGTTGACTCTCAAATTCTAAAAAGCTGGCTCTTTTTTCAACCAAATGAATTCCCAAAGATCCATATCTTATATTGGCATCATTCGCATAGGTAAAAGGGTTAAGAAAATGCTCACCAACAATCCCTGGAGCATCTCTGGTGGTAGACGGTCCAAAGAAAGGTAACATCAAATAAGAGCCAGAACCCATTCCCCAATAACCAAAAGTTTGCCCAAAATCTTCATCATGTTTTTCTAATCCCCAAATGGAGGCTACATCAAATAATCCAGCTAGACCAAAAGTGCTATTCACTACAAATCTTAAACCATCAGATCCTGCTTGTTTGCCCTTTGCCTGGAGCACATCGTTCACAGTGGTTACAATATCGTTCAGATTTCCGAAAAAGTTAGAAACACCTTTTTGTACCGGTTTAGGTGTTACAGCCACATAACCCTTGGCGAGGGGTTTAAGGACTGCACGATCAACCCCCTTATTAAATTTATACAAGGATCGATTGAATCCCTCATAGGGATCCTTAGGATCTGAATATTTTGTAGAAGCACAACCTGCGAGAGTAGCTAAAACCAATATACCCATAAATAATCTAAAGATGCTTTCTTTCATGTGGCTTTTCCAGTAAGTTGAAACTTTATTTGTGTTAACGATAATTTTACCCATGAACAAGATTATACATCAAGAATCTGTCCAAGTGCGCTGGGGAGATATGGACGCCCTCAATCATGTTAATAATGCGCAATACTTTAGTTATATGGAACAGGCGCGTGTCGCTTGGCTTTATCAAGTTGTAGGAGATATCTCATCACAGACGACAGGACCTGTACTTGCCAGTACCAGTTGTCAATTTATCAAACCTTTACATTATCCAGATCATATAGACATTAAAATGATCGCCGGACCATTAGGATGCAGCAGCTTGCCACTATATTACGAATTTTTTTCCGAAGAACAATCAGAAATTGTTGCCAAAGGAGAATCTTTATTAGTTTGGTTTGATTTTTTACAAAAGAAATCCTGCGCTATTCCTGAGAATATCAGACAGTGCATTATAGGATAAGTTCCACGCACAGTTCACTTATCAGGACATTGGCATTCATAGCCCCCATTCGAATCTATCGACTGGGGGTAAATTGAAACAGTAATTTAATGCTGTGAGTTTATGAGCACATTCACAACATCAGGATAGGGTTTACTCAGTACATCACTACTGCCTTCATAGTCACCTTCACTGGCAATTGCCGAACCAGTTTTTGATAATCTTGCAGTCACCCTGATTTTCTCAAAATGAGATAATTTCA
>Ga0210032_1001995_pt1 | contig 10248 bp, 7 predicted proteins | sample CryGeyCG2114_250_2_FD_185458 | JGI IMG/M metagenome (GOLD analysis project Ga0210032, IMG submission 185458) | Groundwater microbial communities from aquifer - Crystal Geyser CG13_big_fil_rev_8/21/14_2.50 (SPAdes) (version 2) | ecosystem: Environmental > Aquatic > Deep subsurface > Groundwater ... | reverse complement strand
TAACGCCTTTCGCTCTCTGCTAGGCATCGCGGGCGATGTCTCCGCGCCGACCTATGCCGAGCTTTACTCCGCAAAATCACGAATCACTACATCTAGTAGATGTCTGTGACAACCGGATAAGCACGGAACCAACTATGCTTCCAGTACATTTATCATCAGGACATCCATCTATGCCAATTCTCATTTCGCCAGCTTCCTTCACTTACATTTATTTTTCCGATATTTTCACCGGCATTTTTCAAGATGGCTCGTTGAGTGCTGTTGACGCTTCCAGCGATCCTGTTTATTGCACGCCTTTTGCGCTATCTGTCGGGGAGTTAGAAGCGCGGCGCTTTGATTGCGACGGAAAGTTTATTGAGGTCACGCCCAGCGCAGCAGGGCTTCCGACCATCCGTGATTACGATGTCTTGATTTACTGCACGAGCTGGCTGGCAAATGCCATGTTTGATGAGAAGGAAAAGGATTTGAGTCGCAATCTGCGATTTGCCGCACGCCATTTTTTTGATTTCAGCAAACGCGGTATCGGCGGTGCACAGTATGACAGTTTGGCCCAGTCACTTGAGAGGTTGGCCGGAAGCAAGTTAGCAACGAACATACCGCATCCAGATGGAATCAACGAGTGTGACAGTTTTAATTTGATTCGTTACGAGGCAGAACTTGACCGTGACGGACGTATTGAGATCGTGAATATAGAGCTGCCCGAGAAGCTTTATCGGTTGGCGACAGACTGGACGTTGGTATGCGCCATGCACTCAGGCTATTTCTCGCTCACGCCATTACACAGGCTGATCTACATCCTCGCCAAAAGATATTGCGGCGAGTGGTGTCCGTGGACTATATCCATCAATGAATTACACCAGTTGACGGGCGGTACGTCGCCTTTTCGTAAATTCAAGCAGTTGGTGCAAGCGCTTAAAGATAATCCAATCCCCGAATTTCGGATCGAGGTGGATGCGCAGAATGCGACCCCGACCTTTTATCGGCTTGCGCAATAAACCCCATCATTCGTGCCAGGAATATGACATCAACAGAAAGCACTCTGTAAAACGAATGCACTTTATTTAGCAATCCTGTAAAGCGGGTACACCACCATCTATATGAATATTATATGGATAATTTCTGTAAAACAGGTACACGCACATTTTGCTGGTTCGTAAATCGGGTACGCTTGTGTGCCGATCTGTAAAACGTTCCGCTCATTAAAGCAATCCGGTAAAACGGGTACGCCATTATCTACATGAATATTAAATGGATAATTTCTGTAAAACGGGTACATTTACCGCGCGGAACCGGCGGTGCGCGTAGAAGTAAAGTTGCGCGGAAACGACCGATTCCGCCACACAATAAAATTACTGTTTTTTGTATTGGTAGAGGTAAATATGGAAGATCACTTCATCACCGCAACGGAACCCGTGGGATTTCTACTGGGCTTCGCGGCTCGTCACGCAGCTCAATACACGTTTTGTGTACGGAGATGTCATGGAGAACAAACAGTGCGTAGTGTGTGGTCAGTCTTTTCAACCATGTCCGCAAGTCCCGCAGCAAGCTTATTGTTCAGCATCCAGTTGCCAGCGCGAGCGGCGACGACAGTGGCAGCGCCTCAAGCTGCAGACTGATTCCGACTACCAAGATAACCAAGCTCGGGCGCAACAGACTTGGAGTCAGCGCAATCCAGACTACTCGCGTAAATACCGCGAGTCCCACCCAGAGTATGTCAAACGTAATCGAGCTCTGCAACATGAACGCAACGCCAAAGCCATGGTTGGCCAAATTGCAAAGATGGACGCGTCAACTCCAGTAATTCCATTGCCATCGGGGATTTATCACCTCCGTTTGGTCACGGACAGCGGAATTGCAAAGATGGATGTCTGGACAGTCGAAATCACGGTGCATTCCTGCGAGTGCAAGTCACACGTCGATATTGCAAAGAGATGACGTGATCGGCAAGCTGGATGGAGCCGAATACCATATTGTCCATGCGCTCTCTCTGCACGTTCTGCATGGAATTCAAATTACGGCCTTCTTTCTTTTATTGAGGGCAGCAACGGCAAATTATCAAGAGCTGATTTTACAAATGAACCGGGGCGATCAAGGCTTATGCAACAAGACGAACCAAGCGATATCGTGGCAGAAGCGCCTACCCTGTTGCGAGCGGTGGAATACGTTCGGATGTCGACAGAGCACCAGCAATACTCCACAGAAAACCAAGCCGACAAGATCCGCGAATACGCAGCCAGACGCGGTATTGAGATTGTCCGCACCTACACCGACGCCGGCAAAAGTGGTCTGCGCATGGAAGGACGCGCGTCACTCCAACAGTTGCTCAAGGATGTCGAAAGCGGCTCGACGGATTTTACGATCATTCTGGTCTACGACGTCAGCCGGTGGGGGCGATTTCAGGACGCCGACGAAAGTGCCTTTTACGAGTACCGCTGTCGCAGTGCCGGTATCCAGGTCGCCTACTGCGCCGAGCAGTTTGAGAATGACGGCTCCCCTGTGTCCACCATCGTCAAGAGCGTCAAACGAGCCATGGCCGGTGAGTACAGCCGTGAACTATCCGCCAAGGTATTCGCCGGGCAGTGCCGACTGATTGAACTTGGTTTTCGGCAAGGCGGACCGGCTGGCTATGGGCTGCGCCGTGTGCTTCTTGACCAGAACGGTTCTATCAAAGCGCAACTGGCCCGTGGCGAGCACAAGAGTTTGCAGACTGACCGCGTCATTCTCATGCCCGGTCCAGAAGACGAAATTCGTAACGTCAATCTCATGTACCGCTGGTTCATCGATGATGGTCTGGTTGAGTCGGAGATCTCCAGACGTTTGAACGAGATGGCGGTGCGCACCGACCTCGATCGGCAATGGACCCGCGCCACCGTGCACGAAGTGCTGACCAACGAAAAATATATCGGCAACAACATCTATAACCGGAGATCGTTCAAGCTCAAAAAACTACGGGTGGAAAACACGCCCGACATGTGGGTCAAGAAGGAGGGAGCCTTCGATCCTGTCGTTCAGCCCGAACTGTTCTACACCGCGCAAGGGATCATTCGCGCCCGGTCGTACCGTTATACGAATGAAGAGTTGATCGAGCGCCTGCGCAATCTGTACCAAAACCGAGGATTCCTGTCGGGCCTGATCATCAACGAGGCCGAGAACATGCCATCAACGTCGATCTACACCCACCGCTTCGGCAGCCTGGTGCGCGCCTATCAAATGGTGGGCTTCACGCCCGATCGTGATTACCGGTATTTGGAAACCAACAAGTTCCTGCGCCGTTTCCATCCTGAAATCGTCAACCAGACCGAAAGCCAAATCGCCAGTCTCGGTGGTGTCGTCCGGCGCGACCCGGCCACCGACCTCCTGCGAATCAATAATGAGTTCAGCATCTCGCTGGTGCTGGCACGTTGTCAAACACCGGAGAGTGGCCGCCATCATTGGAAGGTGAGGTTTGACACCAGCTTGGCACCGGACATCACCGTGGCGGTTCGACTAGATCAGACCAATCAGGCAGCCCTGGACTATTACCTGTTGCCACGCTTGGATTTTTTGCAACCTCGCATCAGTCTGGCCGAGCGCAATGCTGTCGAGTTCGAGAGCTATCGGTTCGATAGCTTGGACTACTTATACGGGATGGCAGAGCACACATGGTTGAGGAGAGCGGCATGACAGAAAAGATAGAGACAAGGGAGATGCGGATGATTCCAATCGATCTGATTGATGTCCTTAATCCGCGAGAGCGCAACAAGAACGTGTTCGATGAGATTGTCGGCAACATCAAGGCGATCGGCCTAAAAAAGCCAATCTCTGTAACTCCGCGTGCGGGGCCGGACGGTATCGAGCGTTACCTGCTGATCTGTGGCGAAGGTCGCATGAAGGCATTCCGCTCATTGGGTGAGCAGACCATTCCGGCTTTGGTTGTGACAGTCAGCGATGAAAACGCCTTCATCATGAATTTGGCAGAGAATATTGCGCGTCGCCAATACCGACCGCTGGAACTACTCGCCGGTATTGAGCAACTCCGTGATCAAGGCTACGACAAAAAGATCATCGCTCAAAAGACAGGACTCACTGTCGAATACGTGCAGGGCATCCTGACACTCCTGAAAAACGGCGAAGAGCGGCTGCTGGTTGCGGTGGAAAGGGGGCGCATCCCCCTGAACGCGGCGCTGGCCATCGTCGGTGCCGGTGACGACGACAAGGACGTTCAGGCGGCGCTTCAGGATGCCTATGAGTCCGGCAAGCTTCGCGGCAAACAACTGATTCAAGCTCGCCGTGTCATTGAGTCCCGGCTAACTTTGGGCCGGTCAGTGGCGCGTGGCACTCCGCGCAAGAGGCAGGATGTCACGACCTCAAGTTTGGTCAGGGTCTATCAGAAGGAAGTGGATCGTCAAAAGCAGATGGTTAAAAAAGCGGAGATTGCACAGCAGCGGCTTTTGTTCGTCGTCGGCGCCCTGCGCGAGCTGCTTGCCGATGAACATTTCACCACGCTGTTGCGTGCGGAGGGCTTGGACTCCCTGCCAAAATATCTTGCTGACCGAGTCTGGTTTGGAGGGCGCGCGGCATGAGCAAGGTGTCCCTAGGGTTCGATCTCGAACCGTTAACCGTACCAGTCGACAAGATTCTGCCATCGCGAAAAACACCCGCAGGTGTGCTTACATCCCGCAAATACATGCAGATTCGATCATCGATCCAGGAGATTGGGCTGATCGAGCCCTTGTCGGTGGGACCAGCTGATTCGAAGACCGGTCAGCACGTTCTCATCGACGGCCACATTCGTCTAATCGTCTTGCAGGAATTGAACTACGGCAAGGTGCCGTGCCTGGTTGCCACGGATGACGAGAGCTACACCTACAACAGTCGAGTCAACCGCTTATCGACAATCCAGGAGCACTATATGATCCGGCGCGCGATTCAACGCGGTGTCACCCCAGAGCGGCTGGCCAAAGCACTCAGCGTGGACCCGCGCACGATCACTCGGAAGATGTCACTGCTGGAAGGAATCTGCCCGGAGGCCGCCGAACTGCTCAAAGATCGTCAGTTCGCAACCGACATTTCTCGGGTGCTGCGCAAAATGAAGCCGACCCGTCAGGTCGAATGCGTTGAATTGATGGTATCGGCCAATACCCTCACAGTTGCGTATGCCGAAGCGATGTTGGTCGCAACACCTGCGGCGATGCTGGTTGAGGGGAAGAAACCGGCAAAACTGACCGGATTGAGCCAAGAGCAAATGGCAAAAATGGAGCGCGAGATGAGCAATCTTCAAGGGCAGTACAAGATGGTCGAACAGACCTACGGCCAAGACGTTCTCAATCTGGTACTTGCCAAGGGCTACCTGACCAAGCTACTGAAAAATAAATCGGTGTCTCGCTACCTCAAGCAGCGCCAGCCTGAGGTACTGGCCGAGTTTGAGACAATCGTTCAGACGGTGTCACTCGATCAATAAATGCATTATCAGTGCATGCGGAACACCAAACCTGATTCACATCGCCGATGGGCGATAGGTGGATACGCTCTCTGATTGCCCATCTCACGCGCACGGGCTATTATCCGTGTCGGACTTAAACTCAAACCCTTAACAATACTTAACTACCACCAGCTAAAGCTGGTGGGTTAGCGCAGCTAGGCGCAGAGGACTAAAGTCCTCTTGCTCGCGCCAAGCTAAACGCGCAACACCAGCAAGAAGGAACGCGCTACGGTTTGTTCCACACTTGCTGAATTTGCAAGGCTAAAGCTGACCGGCTAAAGCCGGTGGTTTAAACCTTGTGATTGATAATTAACAATGGCTACAGACACCCCTGTAGCTGACACTCGCCAATGGGACGGAGAGCTCTAGCGCTCAGCATAATATGGGAAGAATCGATAACATAAATCACTTGCTCGGGGACAATCTGAAGCAGACAATTACGCTGGGGGTTCATTCCAATATCGCGGCATACTGTTTCTTGATCTATGCCTACGGTAAGAACCAATTATGAATGTCTTCCAGACGCACTCTGAAATAGTCTCGGACTATGCAACCTACATCCGCAGCTTCCTGAAGATCAATGACCCAGAGATTCGTAATACTGTTGAAAAATCCCTCAGCCAGGGGAAGCTTTGGCCGGAACCTTTGCTTCAATTCAATCCCTCCTTTGAGATGTTTGGCAGTCTTGATGACCTTGCAAAGGCCGGGGAGATGCATCCGGACATCCGCGATATATTCAAAGGCTACTCACTTTATCGTCATCAGGTAGAGGCCATTCGTCTAGGAACATCGGGCAAAGATTTCATCGTCACATCGGGGACGGGCTCAGGGAAATCGCTTACTTACATTGGGACGATTTTTCATCACCTGCTGTCAAATCCCGGTTGCAAGGGCGTCACCGCGATCGTCGTTTATCCAATGAACGCGCTCATCAACTCCCAACATGATGAGTTCACCCGCTATAAGAACAACTACGAAAAAAATACCGGGAAAGAATTCCCTATCACATTCGGGCAATACACCGGGCAGGAGAAGGATGAACGGCGCGCCGAGATGCTCGAAAACCCGCCGCAGATACTTTTAACGAACTACATGATGCTTGAGTTGCTCCTGACTCGACTGCGGGAACGTCCCATTCGTTTCGTGATGCCATCTACGAGAATCTCAACTTTTTAGTTTTCGATGAGCTTCATACCTATCGGGGCAGGCAAGGGGCAGACGTAGCATTGTTGATTCGCCGCATCCGCGCAAGGTGCCTTCAGCCCGTTGTCTGCATCGGAACATCGGCTACCATGGTGTCAGTTGGCTCACTGGCAGAGCAACGCTCCGAAGTGGCCAAGGTTGCAACCAAGCTGTTTGGCAAGCCGTTCCAACCCAATCAAATTATCAATGAAACGCTTGCCCGGTCACTTGAATTCAAGGATCACCTGCCGGAGCAGGAAGAATTGGCCTCCGCGATTGATTCTGGCGTTGATCTCGATGGTAATGCGGATGCGCTTAAATCTCACCCCGTTGCCGTTTGGCTGGAAAACGCGGTTGCTCTGGAAGAACGCGAAGAACAACTTGTCCGTGGTAAGCCGCAATGCCTGAGAAAAATTGCTGAATTGCTCGCGGAGGCATCTGGCAAGCCGACGGATCAATGCGAGCAGTTCCTGAAAAATATTTTGCAATGGATCAGCGCCGTCAATCAGAAAACGCAATCCAGCGGTCAGCGTTACACCCAGCTGCCGTTCAAATTGCACCAGTTTATTTCTCAAACCGGTTCCGTTTATACCACTCTCGATCAAGACCAGAATCGCTTCATCACACTCGAACCGGGTGTTTATAAGGTGGATGACGGCGACAAAAAACTGATCTACCCCAATGTGTTTTCGCGTGCCAGTGGGCACGCATTTATCTGTGTGTCGAGGCAAGGCAATCGTCTTGAACCCAGAGAGTTTCGCGCAAGCTCGAATGAAGATTCAGAAGCAACCGACGGATACCTCATCATCGGCCAGGATATTTGGGATCCATTGGAAGACCTTGAGCTTCTTCCAGAAGCTTGGGTGCGCCAAACAAAAACCGGCCCAGTAGCAGACTCCAAAAAGAAAGCATCCCTCCCAACCAAGTTGTATTTCAACGAATTCGGCGTGTGTTCTGAAACGAAGCCGCTGAAATGGTGGGGATGGTTTATGAAAGCGCCGCTGTTATTCGATCCGACTGCGGGCATCTTCTACGACACCAAGACCAACGAAGGAACCAAGCTAACCAAGCTGGGCAGCGAGGGGCGCAGCACCTCCACAACGATTACCGCGTTTTCCATACTCAATCGCTTGAGCGATGCGGGATATCGGCAAGAAGACCAAAAGCTTCTCAGCTTCACCGATAACAGGCAGGATGCAGCGCTGCAAGCAGGCCACTTCAACGACTTCGTCCAAGTCGTACGGCTGCGGGCCGGCATACGCAAAGCGCTCGAACTCTCGCCGGATAAAACGCTAAATTACGCGACTCTATTCACCTATTGCTCCACCTACTCGCCGCATGACCGGCACTACTTCAATGAACAAGCAGCTTTGGTTGCGGGCGCGGTTATGGCGCCGCGTCTTGATTTGTGTAACCGCGAACTTCTCGCCTCACATCTCAACGCACTCGTCGCATCGGAAATAGGAATGCCGGGCCTCAATGATGTTGGAACTAGCAGGCCATCCATCATGAAGCTGGTCGTTGACGATAACGACAAAATGCCGCTTTCCAAAGAGGTGTGCTCCGGCCTCGAAATGTCAGCCGCGACATTCGGTGACATCAAGTCCACTTTCAAGCGCGTAATCCACGATTTTGAGGATGAACTGGAAGCCAACGGATCAACATGGTATTCAGACCAATGGATAGATCAGAACCTGTCAAAAATTTCGGACAATCTGGATCGGTCACTGGATCGCTGGAGAAAACTTTACCGTTCCGCCAGAATTATTCTCACCCGTGCCACCCAGAAAATAGAAAGTGGCACGCTCAGCCTAGGCAGCGACGAATATCGCAAGCACAAGCGCAACCAGGATCAAGCCACGCGACAGCTTGACCTGTTGCGCAACGACCTGGCCGGACGATCAAGCGAATTGTCCGAGTTTTATCCCTACCGCTATCTGGCCTCCGAAGGATTCCTCCCCGGCTACAACTTCACACGCTTGCCCATCCGCGTGTTTCTGCCTACCGGCGACTCATCCGGCGAATTTGTTTCGCGCCCGAGATCAATTGCCCTGCGCGAGTTCGGGCCGTTAAACACCATCTATCACAATGGCCGCAAATACCGTGTCTGCCAACTGGTCATCCAAGATGCAGAATCAGCTCTGACAGAAGCCAAAATCAGCAGTAAAACCGGCTATTTCATGGCAGGGGACGCGCTGCAAAATAGCGTCTGCCCGTTCTCCGGAATTGATCTTGCCGACAATGCGGCGAAAGAGCATCTGCATGACTTGATCGAAATGGCCGAGTCCCGAGCCGAAGAAATAGATCGCATCTCCTGCGAAGAAGAAGAGCGTATTTCAAAGGGTTTTGAAATACGCACCTACTTCGCGGTTGACGGCGGGCAAATTGATCGTGTGCGTAAGGCCATCGCGAAAACGACTGAAAATCCGATGCTCAATTTGCGTTACATTCCGGCCGCACGCCTGATTCATGTCAACACCAAGTGGCGCGCCCAACAGAACGAGGGTTTTCCGATTGGATTGGTTTCGGGTGATTGGCGTGCATCAATACCGGATGCCGACAGCAACATTAAAGAAGAATTTCGTCTGGTCAAACTGTGGACATCGAATCTGGCCGATGCGCTGTACATCGAACCTATTCAACCGCTGGGACTGAAACCGGATGGGGTCATCACACTGCAACACGCCATCAAGCGAGCCATTGAGCGCGTCTTCCAAGTGGAGCCAAATGAAATAGGCGTGGTCACTATCGGCGAACCGGAAGCGCCGAACATCCTTATTTATGAAGCGTCCGAAGGCAGCTTGGGCATCCTGTCCCAGTTTGTAGATGACATTGAAGTATTCCACCAAGTGATCGGGCAAGCGATTGCTTTGTGTCGCTTTGACGATGTGAATTACAAAGCCCCGGCCAGTTATGACGATCTGCTCAGCTACTACAACCAGCGCGATCACAAAGCCATTGATCGCCATCTCATCCAGGATGCGCTGGAGAAATTGCGCATCTGCACTATCGAGATACAAACCAACACGGGCTACGGCAGTTACGAGGATCAGTACCAATCCCTGTTGCGCAACCTTGATCCCAGTTCATCTACCGAGCGCAAATTTATCAACTATCTCTACCAGAATGGCCTGCGCCTGCCCGATGCTGCGCAGAAGAGAGTTGATGGACTTTACGTTCAGCCGGATTTTTATTACGAACCCAGATTATGGGTATTCTGTGACGGCACTCCCCACGATCAACCTGCCGTGCAGTCCGATGACGAAACTAAACGCCAGGCGATCAGGGCACAGGGCGATGAAGTCTGGGTCTATCACTACCTTGATGACCTTGCTGCCAAAGTAGCGGCCCGGCCAGACATTTTTAGAAAGGTGCGATGAGATTAGAAAAAGGTGATGGGTTGGTAGGTGCGAATTTATTCGCACAGAACTCATTGCGCGTGCGAATAAATTCGCACCTACAAATGCAGCAGCGTAGGGTGGGCAGGTTTTTCTGCCCACGCGGTATTAAATCCGCGTGGGCAGAAAGGCGTGCCCACCCTACCACTGGTATCGTTGCCGCCCGGCCAGACATTTTCAGAAAGGTGCGATGACTTTTTCTCAAGC
>Ga0210032_1001987_pt1 | contig 10264 bp, 6 predicted proteins | sample CryGeyCG2114_250_2_FD_185458 | JGI IMG/M metagenome (GOLD analysis project Ga0210032, IMG submission 185458) | Groundwater microbial communities from aquifer - Crystal Geyser CG13_big_fil_rev_8/21/14_2.50 (SPAdes) (version 2) | ecosystem: Environmental > Aquatic > Deep subsurface > Groundwater ... | reverse complement strand
CTGTCGGACTTAAAGGAAATCTACTGCAAATTCGCCTAGACGGCGCATATTTCACCGCTTTCTTGGTCAATAGAACAACTATTGACCTGCGAAACCAGCAAAATCTGCCCTCGCCCAGCCAAATTTTCGCTACGATTCTTCAAGTCCGACAGACTCCTAGGGAGAGGCTGATTTATTTGATTTTGTCGTTTTCGAAAAATAGAAAATGCTTTTTAATCAAGGCACTGGATTCCGGCCTTCGCCGGAATGACGAATAAATCAGCGCTTCACTGGGTCAGGCTTGTCCGGTGTGTCGGGATCAATGCTACTTCGCCAGTTCGCGCTTTTAGGGAGTTCCTTGAATTCTGCTTTTTACGATCAGGTCGCGCGGGAAATCCTGTCCTGCCACGCGCAGGAATTGCCGGATTTGCGTGCGGCGAGGGTGTTGTTGCCCAACTATCACGCCGCCCAGCCGCTGGCGCGGGCGTTGAGCCGTGTGTCGGGTTTGCCCGCGTTGTTGCTGCCGCAGATGACGACGCTCGCCGACTGGGCGCAATCTGTTCCCCTCGAACTCCCCGTTTTACCCGACACCCAGCGCATCGCCACACTGTATCAGGCGTTGCGCGAGCGTCGCTGGTTTCCCGATGCGGATTTGTGGAGTCTGTCGCGCGAATTATTGGCGTTGATGGATGAATTGACCCGCCATCACGTCACTCTGCCCAAAGATGAAGCAGACTTTGCTGCGCAACTGGCCGAGGCCTACCAGACCAAAAGCGGCGAGGCGATGCAGTTCGAGGCGCGGGTGGTGCATGAGCTTTGGTATGCGATGGCGGCGGGCGATGACCTGGATGCCCAGCGCGCCTATCAGCAAAGGCTGGCGCGGCTGGCGCAACAAGTCGCCAGTCCCTTGTATGTGCTGCAAACCTGCGATCTGATCGCACCCGAAGCACGCTTTTTACAAGTCTGCCGCGAGCGCGTTGCGGTGACGTTGTTCGACCTGCGCGAGAAGGTGAAGGCGGAACCCGAATGCGAGTTGCTGGCTTTTGCCTTGCAACAGGATATGCACAGTGACAATTTGCTCGGTACGGCGGGGCGTTTGAATGCCCGTGCCCGCTTGAGCGCACGGCTGAAACTGTTCGCCGCGCACGGCCTGGAGCAGGAGGCAGAAGCCGCCGATGTGCAGGTGCGACGCTGGTTGCTGGAAGGTAAGTCTGCTATTGCGGTGGTGGTACAGGACCGGCTGGTGGCGCGCCGCCTGCGCGCGCTTTTGGAACGCGCAGCGGTTCAGGTGCAGGACGAGACTGGCTGGACGTTCGCTACGTTGTCGGTCAGCACGGTGCTGATGCGCTGGCTGGAAGCGGTGCAAGGCGATTTTTATTATCAGGATGTGCTGGATTTGCTCAAATCCCCCTTGCTGTTTGCCGATGCGCCAGTGCTGCGCCGACAGGCGGCTTACCAGTTCGAGCAAATGGTGCGCAAACACGGCGTGGTCGCGCATTTGCAGGATTTTATCGCGGTCGCCGAACAACATGCGCCCGAACTGGTGCTGCCGCTGGTGCGGTTGCGCCAGGCGAAACTGGCTTTGCCGGGCAAGAGTGCGCCGCTGGCCGACTGGCTGGCTGCCTCGCGCGACAGTCTTGGGATACTCGGCGTGATTCAAGGCTGGCGGCAGGATGCGGCGGGGCAACAGTTACTCCAATTGCTGACGCTTTGGCAGGAAGAACTGCAAGCCGATAACACCGCTTGCAGCTTCGCCGAATGGCGGCGCTGGCTGTCGCAACAGCTTGATTTGAATACCTATCGGGATGTGGCGGTGGAAAGCCCGGTGCTGTTCACCCATCTGCCCGCCACGCGCTGGCGCAGCTTCGATGCGGTGCTGCTGCTAGGTTGCGATGCTGCGCATTTGCCCGCGCCCGTCAACGCCGGGCAGTGGTTTAACGATGCGGTGCGCGCCACCCTGGGTTTGCCGCTGTCCACCGAGCAGCAGCGTAAGGTGCGCGATGATTTGCTGGCGTTGCTGGCGCTGAACGACACGGTGCGGGTCACCTGGCAGGCCAGCAAAGCCGGCGAACCGAATCTGCTCAGCCCGCATTTCGAGATGCTGCGCGCCCTCCATCTGCTGGCGTTTGGCGACGATCTGATGGATGCCGAACTGGGCGGGATGCTGGAGTGGGCGCGGGTCAGTATTGATGAGGATCGGGGATCGAGGAGCGAGGATATAGCAAGTGCCATGCCGCAACCCGTTGTTTCTCAAGCGTTGCTGCCGCAGCGCATTTCTCCGTCTGCTTATAACAGTCTGGTCGCCTGTCCCTACCAGTTTTTTGCGCGGCATATTTTGCGCCTGAACGAGCTGGATGAGGTGCGCGAGGAATTGGACAAGCGCGACTACGGTACTTGGGTACATCTGGTGTTGCAACGATTCCATGCTGAAATCCCGCTGCTGCAAGCACGCGAAAAGGCGGAGGCCGAACAGGTGTTGCGGCGCATCAGCGACGAGGTGTTTGCTCATGCGCTGGCGCACGACTATCTGGCGCAAGCGTGGTTGCTGCGCTGGCAGGCGATGATCCCGGCCTATCTCGACTGGCAGTTGGCAAACGAGGAAGCGGGCTGGCAGTACAAGGATGCCGAACAAACCATCAAGCTGCAAGTTGATGACAATTTGCTGATGAGCGGGCGCATAGACCGCGTGGATGTGCGCGTTGACGATGCCGCCATGCTGGCCGTGATTGACTATAAAACTCAATCAATTCAAATACTTAAAAACAAACTGAAAGAACCGGGCGAAGATGTGCAACTGGCCTGTTACGCGCAGGCGGCGGGTGCGGCGGAGGCGGCTTTTGTCAGCCTGGAAGAGGGCAAAGTGCTGGCGGTCGCCCCTCCTCACGACATTAAGGAACTGGCGCAACTCAATCTGGCGCGCCTGAAGACGGTGTTTGAACAACTGCGCGACGGCGTGGGTATGCCCGCCCACGGCGCGGAAAAAATCTGCGGCTATTGCGAAATGAACGGATTGTGCCGGCGCGGGGAGTGGGAGGAGAGTGCGTTATCGTCTCATCCCCTTGAGGGGGAGGGCTAAGATGGGGGGTTTATGGGTTGTTTCCCTTATTCAGCCTTTCTTTGAAGGGGGTTTTGGCTGTGGTGTTTAACCGATGTTACGCGGTAACATCAATCCTGCGTTCAAAACCAAATTCGCCGGGGGCTGCCCGGCGGCAGGTTTCTTTCTTTTGCGTCGCCAAAAGAAAGAAACCAAAGAAAAGGCGACCCCGCTTTGCCGCGCCTACGGCGTTCCCTGTGTTGCTCGTCTAGTCAGGCGGCTGCGGAACTCGCGCTGCGCGCTCAGACAGTCCTCGCCGACATCCCCTGACCAGCCTGCGCTACTCGGCGGCACACAGGGGTGATGGGGAGGGGGCTTGGCAGTATTCAAGAGGCTGTGTTTTTGTGTCAGATGCGCAACATCGGGTGCTTAAGTTGAAATGGGAAAATTATGGATAACCGCCAGGCGTTAAATCCCCAGCAAAGCGTGGTGGTGGAGGCGTGTGCGGGCAGCGGCAAGACCTGGCTCCTGGTGTCGCGCATCGTGCGGCTGTTGCTGGAGGGTGTGCCGCCCGGCGAGATACTCGCCATCACCTTTACCCGCCGTGCGGCGCAGGAGATGCAGGTGCGGTTGCGCGACTGGCTGTACGAACTCGCCTCCCGGGACGACGACCATGTGCGCGAATTTCTGCGCCAGCGTGCGGTGAATGAGGCCGACATCGAACGCTTGTTGCCGCGCGCGCGCAGTTTGTACCAGGAATTTTTATTGGCTCGTCCCGGCATCACGCTGAGCACTTTTCACGGCTGGTTCATGCAGATATTGCAACGCGCGCCGCTCAATTCCGGTAGTGCGGGCGGGGTGCAACTGGTCGAGCAGACCGCCGAGCTGTGGGCCGAAGCCTGGCAGACGTTTCTGGACGAGCTGCACCGCCAGCCGGACAGCGAAACGGCGCAGTCCATGCTGGTTTTGTTCAAGGAACTGGGGCTGTCTAACACGCAAACCCTGCTGCGCAAGTTTGCCGACAAGCGCAGTGAATGGTGGGCTTATACCGTGGGTCAGGGCGAGGGGGCGCTGGACTTCGCGCTGCAAAATCTGCGCGATGAATTCGCGGTGGACATGAAGAGTAAACCTCAAGCCGATTTGTTCGCCAGGCCGCATTTCGCCGAGGATGTGCGGGCGCTGGCATCGCTGTTAGCCACGGGCAGCGCCGCCCAGCAAGCTAAGGCCAGTCGCCTGTTGATGCCACTGGACGGGATATTGCCCACGAAGGAGGCGTTCGCGCTGTTGTGGGACGAATTGTTCACCAGGCAGAACACGCCGCGCGTTATCAAGGCGAATAAAGGACAGGACATCGGGCGAATGGCAGAGGCGGTTGAAGTGTTGCGCTCGCAACTGCAACAAGCCTACGACCAGCTTCAGGCGCAACAGATTTATCAGTTCAATGTTCACGCGCTGCGCTGCGGTGCCGGTCTGCTGGACGCTTATCAGACTTTGAAGCAGCGCCAGCAACTGCTCGATTTCGGCGATCTGGAATGGCGCGTCTGCCAGTTACTGGACAACAGCGATTGCGCCGAATACCTGCAATACAAGCTGGATAGCCGCTATCGCCATGTTTTATTGGATGAATTTCAGGATACCAACCCGCTGCAATGGCAGATATTGCAAGCCTGGTTTGCCGCATCAAAAGCGGTGGATAGCGAGCCTACCGTATTTGTGGTGGGCGATCCCAAACAGTCCATTTACCGTTTCCGGCGCGCCGATGCACGGCTGTTCGGCGTGGTGCGCGAGTTTTTGCAACAGCATTATCACGCGGTACATCTGAAGAAAAACGAGACGCGGCGCAACGCGCCCGCCGTGCTGGATGTCGTGAACGGCGTGTTCGAGGGCTTGCCGGCGTATGCGGGATTCGAGCGCCACAATGCCCACCAGCAGGCGTTGCCGGGCTACGTCGAAGTGTTGCCGCTGGCTGATTTGCCCGCCGCCCCGGCAGGCGCGGAAGCGGGGGCTGAGATCAAACTGCGCAACCCGTTGCTGGAAGCCTATCCCGACCGCGAAGAAGGTGCGCGCGAACTGGAGGCGCGGCAATTTGCCGACAAAATTGCCGCGCTGGTCGGCCACTGGCAGATCAGCGATGAGCGCCAGCAGCGTCCGGCGCAATACGCCGACATCATGGTGCTGGTGCGCCGCCGCACGCATCTGAAAATCTATGAACACGCGCTGCGCTGCGCCGCGATTCCCTTTTTGACCTCGCGTCGCGGCGGTTTGCTCAACACGCTGGAAGCCTCGGACATCCAGGCATTGCTGACCTTTTTGATTACCCCGTTCGCCGATCTGGCGCTGGCACAAACCCTGCGCACACCCCTATTCGGGTGCAGCGACGAGGATATGATGCTTTTGGCAGGGGCAGGGAGCAAGGTTCAAGGTTCAAGCAGTGAGGGTGAACTTGCCCCTTGCCCCTTGCCCCTTGCCCCTCATCTGTCCTGGTGGCAGCGGTTGCAGCAGCTTGTCGAAGTTGCAACCGCCACGCCCACCTTGCTCCGTGCCCAGCGTTTGTTGCAAGGCTGGCTGGCGCTGGCCGATAAATTGCCGGTACACGATCTGCTGGATCGCATTTATTTCGAGGGCGACGCGCAGCGCCGTTATGCCGCCGCTGTGCCGGAAGTGATGCGCGCCACGGTGCTGGCGAATTTGCAGGCGTTTTTGGAAATTGCGCTGAATGTGGATGCAGGACGTTACCCGAGTTTGCTGGGTTTCCTGCGCGAACTTGCCGAATTGCGCCGCGCCGACGACAACGAATCGCCCGATGAAGGCAAGGTCAGTCAGGCGGGCAACGCGCTACGTATTTACACGGTGCATGAGGCAAAAGGGCTGGAAGCGCCTATCGTCTGGCTGTTGGACAGCAATGCCAAACCGCCTGCCGACAAGGGCTTCGATGTGCTGGTGGACTGGCCGACCGATGCAAAAGCCCCGGCGCATTTTTCGCTGTATACCGATCGCGCCAGCCGTGGCGCGGTGCGCGAGCATTACTTCGAGCAGGATGCGGCGCTGGCGCAGCGCGAAGATTTGAACCTGTTGTATGTGGCGATGACGCGCGCCAAGCAAGCCCTGCTGGTCAGCGGTAGCGGAAAACTGGTCGAAAATAGCTGGTTTGAGCGTATCGCCGAGGTGGCTACGAGCGAGCAGGTCCATCCTTTAGCCAGGATGCAGCCCGTTCAATCTGCGCCCCTCAGCCCTCAATCTGCGCTCCTTGGTTCCCAGTCCCCGCTCCCGGATCCACGTCTATGCGCCGCCCTGCCAGTCGGTGCGCGCAAAGCCGTGATGAGCGATGCGCAACGCTACGGTGTCTGGCTGCATGGCCTGATGGAACACTTGACCGATGCGGTTCAAGGGGGTGAGGAGGAGCTACGGCGCAAACTGAACATCCCCGTGGAACAGATGCCCGCACTCTGGCAACATGCGCAAGACTTGTTGAATGCGCCTGCGCTGGCGCGTTTCTTCGACGCGCGGCACTATCTTTCGGCGGCCAACGAAGTGGCTTATGTCAATGCTGCCGGGCAGTTGCGGCGCATGGACAGACTGGTCGAATTTGCCGGCGAGGTCTGGGTGCTGGACTACAAGACGGGCGAACGATCCGCGAATCAGGCGGCGCAGATGGCGGAATATCGTGCCGCGATGCAGGCGATACACCCCGGCAAGGTGGTACGATGCGCGCTGATTTTCGCCAACGGTGAATTGAGTGAAGTCTGACAAAAAAGCTGTGGTATTATTTTGCAGGTTGATTTTTTGATGATTTTTAACGAAAGGAAATAACATGGAACATATCCAACCCGCACTCCCTTACGCGATGGACGCACTGCAACCCCACATGTCCCGCGAAACGTTTGAATACCACTATGGCAAGCACCATGCGGCTTATGTGGCCAACCTGAACAACTTGATCAAGGGCACTGAATTTGAGGCGCTCGATCTGGAAGCCATCATCAAGAAAGCCCCCGCTGGCGGCATTTACAACAATGCGGCGCAGGTGTCCAACCACACGTTTTTCTGGAACTGCATGAAGCCGGCGGGCGGCGCAGCCCCGACGGGCGCGCTGGCCGATGCGATCAACGCTAAATGGGGCAGCTACGACGAATTCAAAAAAGCCTTTCAAACTGCTGCTGTCGGCAACTTCGGTTCGGGCTGGACCTGGCTGGTGAAGAAGGCGGACGGCTCTGTTGATATCGTCAATATGGGGGCTGCCGGTACGCCGCTGACCACCGCCGACCGCGCACTGCTGTGTATAGACGTGTGGGAACATGCCTACTACGTTGACTACCGCAACGCGCGTCCCAAGTTCGTTGAAACCTTCTTGAATCACCTGGTGAACTGGGACTTTGCCGCGAAAAACTTCGCTTAACATCTTGTTTTTATGATATAAAATCCCGGTTACAACGCCGGGATTTTTTATTTGCAAAACGGGTTTTTACGCAATAATCGGGCATCTTAATGATGGGGCAGTATTTAATGCGGTATTTATTCAAACTCAAGCTGCTGGTCATGTTGCTGGTGTCCGCTACGGCGTGTGGCGCGGAGTTCGCTTTGAGTATCGCAGACATCGCCTCTCCCGTTTTTAGCGCCCAGGGAATAGTGCTGTCTTTGCCGGACCAGGGGTCGGCTGATTTGCAGATCGCCCGTTTCAAGGTGCAGCAGCACGAATTTCAAAAGGTGCGGCTGCGTTGCGCGGAATTTACCTTGTCGTCCGTGCAAGTGGTCTGCCACCAGGGCAAGCTGGATGCGCTTCCCGGCGCGACGCTGGAATGGCGATACGATTTTGTAACGCAGCACCTGCAACTGTCGCTCAAGGCGGGCGGCGGTGAGTCGTGGCAAGTGGCGGGGAATTTAGGCGGACGCACCTGGCAAGTGGCAGTGCAACTGCATAACGCCCAGGCCAAACGGCTGGCGGCGCTGTGGCCTGCCGCCATGCCGTTGCCTGACGGCGGGGCGCTGAACGGCACGCTGGGCGTGGCGGGCAATGCGGCGGGGCTGCAAGCTGTGAAGGCCGATTTACGGTTGAGCGATTTGGCTTTCAGCGATGCCAGCGGTCTTCATGCGGCGGAAAAAATAGCCGGAAACGTTAGCTTCGCGGCGCAACGCAAAGGCGCGTTCTGGGACTGGCAGGGCGATGTCGCCTGGCAGTCCGGCGAGATGTTCTGGCAGCCGTGGTATTTGCGCGGCGGGCATACCTTGCGTGCCTCAGGCCGCTTTGACGGCAAGCGTGTGAGCGTCGCGCAGGCGGTGGCGGATTTGCCGGAGGTGGGGCGCGTGACATTTTCCGCAGACTGGGATGTCGCGCAAAGCACGTTGTTGGCAGGGGCGATGCGCGGCGACGGGCTGGCGCTGGAAAAACTGTTCGACAACTACGTCAAGCCAATGTTGGACAAGGGGGCGTTGGCCGATGCCACCGTGCAGGGCAAAGCCGATGTGGCGGCAAAGTTCGGCAACGGTGCGGTGCAGTCCGTGCAACTTGGCTTGCACGAAGTGGATATTGCGGATGCCTCACAACGCTTTGCCCTGCGGGGCGTGAACAGCGAAATCGCCTGGCAGGCGGATGCGGCAAGTACGGCGAACGTGGCTTTTGCCGGGGGGATATTGCTGGGCGCGCCGTTAGGGGCTGGGCAGTGGACGGTCAAGCTGAACGGGCTGGATTTTGCCGTGCCGCAGGCGGAATTGGCGATTCTGGATGGCAGGCTAACGCTGCGTGATTTACATATTTTTCGGCAGGCAGATAGCTGGCGCTGGCAGTTTTCTGGTGCGCTCTCGCCGATTTCGATGGCGCAGTTCAGCGTGGCGGCGGGTTGGCCGAAGATGCTGGGCAAGCTGGCGGGGCGCATCCCACGGGTGAGCTACGACGGCCATTCGGTCAGCGTGGAAGGCGCGCTGTTGTTCGATGTGTTCGATGGCTCGGTGGTGGCGACACAGTTGAAATTATCCGATGCGTTCGGGCGCGTGCCGCGCTTGTCGGGCAATCTGGTGATGCGCAATTTAGACTTGGACTTGCTGACACGGACTTTTTCGTTCGGCAGTATGCAGGGGCGCATAGACGCGGATGTGAACGATTTGCAATTGCAGGACTGGCAGCCGTTGCGCTTTGATGCCCGCGTCTATAGCAGCGCGGGGAAATATCCCAAAAAAATCAGCCAGAAAGCTGTGCAGAACATTTCCGCGCTGGGCGGGGCGGGTGCGGCGGCGGCCATTCAACGCAGTTTTCTGGGGTTCTTCGAGAATTTCGGCTACGACCGCATCGGCTGGCGCTGCGTGCTGCGCAATGGCGTGTGTACGATGGGCGGCATAGACGAGGCAAATCAAGGCACTTATACCCTGGTTCACGGCGGAGGCATTCCGGCAATCAGCGTGATGGGCTACAATCGCAGCGTTTCGTGGGGTGAACTGACCACGCGCTTGAAACGGGTGACGCAGGGCAACGCAGCACCGATCATCAAATAGCTTAAAAGGAGTCGTAATGAAGAAAATCTGGATGGCATTACCGTTAATCGTACTGAGCGCCTGTGTGACGATAAACATCTACTTTCCCGCCGCTGCGGCTGAAAAAGCAGCAGACAAAATCATCGAAGAAGTTTGGCAGACCCAACATGCCGATAAACCCGCCGATAAACCCGCCGATAAACCCGCCGATAAACCCGCCGATAAACCTGAAGTGAAGGAGACAAAATGAAGAACCTGTTCAAAAAACTGTTGGCTTTAGTGGCGCTGGTTGCGGCGTTCAATGTGTTTGCGGCGGCTAACCTTGAGGTCAACACCCCGGCGGTGAACGCCATCAAGACCAGTATGCAGCAGCGTCATGGGCAGTTGGCGGGCTACTACGCCAGCGGTGCGGTCGGTCTGACGATGGACGGCATGGTCGCCTTGCGTGACCCGGGTGCCGTGCCACTGGCAGCGCGCCAGTCGGTGAACGCGCTGGTGGCGGCGGAAAATCAGGACAGGGAGGCGCTCTACGCCGAAATCGCCAATGCCAACGCCCATCCCGAATGGCAAGCCGAAATCCGCAACACCTTCGCCCAACGCTGGATACAGCGCGCGCAACGCGGCTGGTGGGTGATGAGCAATAACGGCTGGGTACAAAAATACTGAAGTTTCACCGAAATGCATCAAGCCACCATACGGAGTAGCGCGGTGATGAAGGAATTATGAGTGGGTTTGACGAGCTTAGGGAAAAGCCTATCGAAACTCGGTTGCAACGCCACTTCGGTGATG
>Ga0210032_1001975_pt1 | contig 10296 bp, 9 predicted proteins | sample CryGeyCG2114_250_2_FD_185458 | JGI IMG/M metagenome (GOLD analysis project Ga0210032, IMG submission 185458) | Groundwater microbial communities from aquifer - Crystal Geyser CG13_big_fil_rev_8/21/14_2.50 (SPAdes) (version 2) | ecosystem: Environmental > Aquatic > Deep subsurface > Groundwater ... | reverse complement strand
TGGATGAATTTAACGAATGGGTGGCTGCTCAAAAAGAGGCCAAACGGGGCAACAATATCGTTGCCCTGGCAGGCTAAAAAACGTCAGTGACCGGAGAGAATTTACAGCAATTTTTGGACTTGACCGCGTTTGGCTAATGTCAGTGCCAAGTGTACATTCGTTTGTCTTTCTTGCTGTACTAGGGGCACTGTAGACTTACAATCAACTCCATGTCTTGATTCTTTATGCTGCCTTCGTCCGGTGGGAAGTAAAGTTTTGCGCCATCAGACATCACGAACATTTGTTCGTGGCCACCTTGCCGTTTCCATATTTCTTTTACACGACCAAACTGGTAGAAATTACCACCATTCATATATCCAGGGCTCAACAACCCAATTTCCAAGTCCTTAAAGACGCCATTTTTTGAATCGGCTATTAAACTCAGCGCATCCATTAGCTGGCTGAAAAGAAAATGCCGCCCGCAGTTGCCATCTTCAGTATCTACATTTACAGAAATGTATAAATAGGGGATGTGTAGGGCAAGTTCTACCCAGTTCCAGCTTCGCTCACCAACAGAGGTCAGACCTAGTGGAAGTTTAATTTTTGCTTCAGGATGAGTATGAAACATGAGGAAATACCTCTTGGATATTATGTAGATTTGTAGATTATATTCCGTGGACTGTTAGTCGCGCCAGCCTCATGCTTTTACGCATGAATGATAAATGCTTCGAACGACTACTTCATCAACTGGGAGACGAGATTAAGTCCTTGCGGTTAAACGCTGGACTATCTCAAGAAGCCCTTGCACTGGCGGCAGAAGTTGACCGTACATACGTTTCGCAGCTTGAACGAGGGGTGGCCAATCCCTCGCTGATGATTCTGTACCGTATTTCCAAGGTATTGGGAAAGGGGCTGAAAATTGTTTTTTTGGAGCCATCGTTTGAGAAAACTTCAGGTGAGGGGAGAAGCCCTAAGACTTGCTGATGGTGGATTTTCGATGCAATGCCGGACTGGATGCGTAATAACGGTACTGTTTATTTTCACACCCTTGTATGTAGGCATCAGAATTACCTATCAATTTTTCAAAGATTCTCTTCAAATACTTTCAAAAAATCATCGCCATAGCGCGCCAGTTTGCCTTGTCCGACGCCGCTGATGCGGGAGAGTTCGGTTAGGCTGCCCGGGCGATGATCCATCATTTCCAGCAGCGTGCTGTCGTGAAAAATCACATAGGGCGGCACGCCTTGTTCACGGGCCAGTTCCATTCGTTTCGCCTTGAGCGCAAGCCATAAACGGTCTTCATTCGCACCTGAAAACGGTTCGCGGGCTTTGCTATCCCGACTAGTTTTAACCGATTTGCGTTTGGCAGGTTCCGTATCGCGCCGCATCGACAGGCTCACTTCGCCCTTGAGTACAGGACGAGCCGTTGCGGTCAGCATCAGGCCGCCATAGGCTTCGATGTCCGCCTCCAGATATCCGCCCGCGATCAACTGGCGGTATATGCTGCTCCATTGCTGGGCCGTGTGCTCGACGCCGATGCCGAACGTGGACAGTTGCTTGTGGCCGAATTTTGTAATGCGCTCGGTCTCTTTGCCCAGCAACACGTCAACCAGATGTCCGACACCGAAGCGTTGCCCTGTGCGATACACGCAGGACAGGGCCATTTGCGCCTCGCGCGTTGCCTCCCAGGTTTCGACAGGATTCAGGCAGTTGTCGCATTCACGGCAATTGCCCGGATAGCTTTCGCCAAAATAGCGTAGGAGGGTCTGGTGGCGGCAGGCGGTGGATTCGCAATATCCCAGTAATGCATCGAGCTTTTGCAATTCCACTCGTTTGCGTTCTTCAGGTGCGTCACCGGACAGCAGCATCTGCCGCATTGATACGACATCGCCCAGGCCATAAGTCATCCAGGCATTGGCGGGTAGGCCATCTCGGCCAGCTCTACCAATTTCTTGATAATAAGCTTCGAGGCTCTTGGGTAAATCCAGATGCGCTACGAAGCGCACGTTGGGCTTGTCTATACCCATTCCGAATGCGACGGTAGCGACCATGATAACCCCCTCTTCACGTATGAAACGGCGCTGATATTCGAGGCGCATGACAGCATCGAGTCCCGCGTGATAGGGTAGTGCGTCCCATCCCTGATCTTTCAACCAGGCTGCGGTTTCTTCAACCTTCTTGCGCGACAGGCAATACACGATGCCGGCGTCGTTTGGATGTTCGGTTTCAATGAAAGACAATAGCTGCTGGCGCGCATTGTTCTTCTGAGTGACACGATAACGGATGTTGGGACGATCGAAGCTGGAGACAAATTGCTCTGCCTGTTCCAATGCAAGTCGCTCGACGATCTCGCGCCGCGTTGGTGCATCCGCCGTGGCGGTGAGCGCGATGCGCGGCACATTGGGAAAACGCTCGTGCAACACCGTTAACGCACGATACTCTGGGCGGAAATCATGCCCCCATTGAGATACACAATGAGCTTCGTCTATGGCGAACAGGGCTATGCCGTTATCTTGCTGCAAGCGCTCCAGCAGATTAAGAAAACTTTCCGTCATCAAACGCTCGGGCGCGACATACAGCAGCTTCAATTCACCGCGTTGTAATTGCCGCGACACTTCGCGAGTTGTTTCAGCATCCAGACTGGAGTTCAAAAATGCAGCTGAAACACCTAGCTGTTTCAGGGCATCCACCTGATCCTGCATAAGCGCTATCAATGGTGAAATGACAATACCAAGTCCGCTGCGGCAAAGTGCTGGAATCTGGTAACAAAGTGATTTTCCACCGCCAGTCGGCATTAACACCAAAGCGTCGCCACCGCTTGTTACATGTTCAATAACGCTTTCTTGATTTCCTCTGAATTTTGGGAAGCCGAATACATCACGCAATATTTTTTCTGGTGCACAGTTAGACATTCTTTTGAGGCTTTCTATTCTGCATCGGGGTGACGTTCGAGGGGGGAAGATGTGCCTGTAAGCGGATGTTCTCCATGGTCAGATCGAGTATCTTCGCATCGGCCTCGACCAACAGGGAAAGCGCATGATCACGCTCAGATTTCAATGCTTCTATTCTCTCACGGAGCGACCGATTGCGACTGCGTTGGGCTAACATGGTTTGACGTGGCGAAGATGGAGTATCGGGTGCATGCTCTTCGATCCACCGCTGAATTTCGGCGATGAGGCTAGGGTATCGCGCCTTTCTGAGCGCCGAGGGGTCGCAGCCTGCCTCCTTGGCCACGTTGTTCTGCGATACGGTCGTGCCCTTCGGTAGCCTGTCTGGTTTGCCTCGCTTAAGGCGGTCAAAGGCTTCACGAAATGCACTCTCAGCGCGCCCCTTGGGCGACGTGGTGCTATTTTGATTCGATGACATTTAAGACGTTCTCCACAGTGCGTTGCTGGGCTTCTAGTGATTCCCGATAGGGTGAGCCCTCTTGGGCTTCAACCAGCCGCGATGCAATGACACGGCCTAACTGGCGGATCGCGGGGGCCTTCTCTCTGTCAAACAATATGCTCGCACATGGGGATTTTCCGTAACCACCACCGCACAGAGCGACGTTCTCGACGCAGCCGATGGTACACGGCACGGGATTGGTACAACCGCCAAGCAGGGTCTCCCGATATGAGACCTTGCCTGACTTAGCGAGCTCCGTTAACTTTTTACTGTCGTTAGGGTCTACCAAGTTCAGTATCTCGGCCTTGCGCTTTTCGCCGTGCGGGCTTACAAAGCGGTCGCTGAACAGCCGGGCGACCTCCTTGCCTAGCACCTCGTACATGGTGCGGATGTAGGTGACCCGCGCTCTCTCGTTGAGCCTCGCCCTTGAGTAGCCCTGCCCGTAGTAGAGCGACATGGCACGGGTGGCGTGCTTTAGCAGGTACTGCAGGGAGGCGTCGGACACCAGTCCCGATGCCTGCATGTTGACTGCTCCGGTGCGACGTAGTTGGTGCCATGCCAGTGGCCAGATGTTGCCTACGGCGAACGTTTTCCCATCGAGGGTTGGTTCGACCAACCTAGCGACCTGCAAGTCAGTCACGGTAATCCGCAGTTCCTCTGGGTCAAACAGGTTGGGATAGGTCTTGATACACGTGCCATAGTCCTTGGAGGCAGCCCTTACAGAAGACGCTCGATTTTCATTAGTTCCACTAGCCCATGGTTCGTATGCCCGCACAACAAGGTGAGGATTGCGAATGCCCTCAACAGTGATCGGTACATCAGGATTTGCCTCAGCACAGATCATGCGAAGCCGAGCGACGCAGGCCATCGCATCCACCGCAACCTTTACGGAGGGGGAGGTTGGCCATCGGGCATCGTCATCGTCAATCGTCTTGGTGGTTTCGGCATGTAGGATGTAAATTGGACCAAAGCGCTCATCATTCTCTATTTCCAGACAGTCAGTTCGCAGCGACCACGCCTCTTGGATTCGCATCAGGGAAAAGTTTAGGAGGTAGGCTGTGCCCACGTAGCCAACCATGGACATGTACGTCGAGAGGTTTCGGAGTTGAAGGTCGGATTGAGACTCCTCCGGCCCAAGGCACCACTGCTGCAGAAGCCCGTCAATTCCGAAGCGTCGGGCGGTATGCGAAAAGTGACCGTGGTACTCCGCCCCTGTGATGGCACCCGTTGAGGTTGATTGAAAGCAAAACGGGTTCCGAGATGCTAACGATTCAACTACGCAAGCATTTTGCAGCGAACCGTAGTTCTTGGCATAGGCATCGAGGCAAAAGCGGTAGCAGGCCTCGATCCCTTCTCGATGAGCGTGGAAGCACTCAAGAAAGGCTCGCAACCGATTCACTTGGTAGGTCCAGATACGCGGGGGAATATAGGGCGTCTGGTGAGTCTCATGCTCCGGCATGGCCGCCTCAAGCCGGGTCAGTCCCTCGCGATCCAGCAGGGTGAATCCGAGTTGCTCGCGCTGCTCATACAGCGTATGCAGAAGCATCAGGACGAAATTGGCATTTGATGGAGCTAACACATTGGGGAGCGTGTCAGCAACCGATGGAAATCGCATCAGTTCCGATGCGGCGATGCCCTCGTTGGAGCACAATATGAACAATGCACGCAGTGTATTGAATCTATGTTTTAGCGTCATGGGACGCTGCACCGCTTTGTGTCCAAATAGCCACCATGCCGTGATCTGCCTGAGCAAATCGGCGTTGGCCGATGAGATTCTGGAGCTGTTAGCTCTAGGCGGCCCATCACCAAAGTCGAGCGATAGTGGTTTATTGGCCCACAGGCCGAGAGACCACACGGGGTCGCCATACTGGCAAACGACTTTACCGTCGGCGTCGATGACAATAGGGAAGTCACGATGAGGTGGCCAAGTCCGAGGGCGGTAATTTTGTGCTGCTGGCGTTACCAGCGGCGCATCGATAGCCAGCCCAAGGTGGGCCATATTCATTGCCATGTCCTTGCCTCCATCAGTTGTATGAATCCATCCCACCGGGGGTGATAGTCACCTTCCTCAATGCGAGCTAACGCCTCGCTAACCCACAGTGCCCGGACTTCGCTGCTCTCCTTGAAATATTTGAGCTTGGCCGTGACGCGTTCCATCGTAGCCATTGTGGAGATGGGCGCACTGCCCTTGGCAGGCAGGCGGTAGCTAGCAACCTCCAGAGATTTGAAATGCCGATAGCTCGAAAGAGACCACACATGATCCTCGCAGTCGATGTCACGTTGGTACTCGCAGAATAGACATCCGGCAGGACTCGCGCAGTCAGGAATAGGGGCCTCGGGCGGAGCGCCATGTATAGTCTTGGGCACGGCCTTGATACACACTCCGGGGCCAGGCGGCGCAATGGACGGATCTGTGCGAGCGTGGAAGCGACTGATCTCCACCATCGCCACTTGCAGATGTGGCTGTTCGTAGTTTCGAATCAGTGTTTCCAGAGTGTGCGCATGCATCTCCGCCGTCATCTCAGGATCGCGAGAAAGGCGCAGCAGCCAGTTGATCCGCGTCTTGCGAAGAGCGCCTGGCGGAAAGTAGCTGACGCCCAATTTTTCGCACCGTGTTGTAATCGGGTCCAAACCTGGTGCGACACCCACAGCTCGCCCCCCAGAGTTGACCAACGGAAACAGCAGTCCTTCATCGTCGCCGGGAATTATGACCTTCCGCCATGCAAGGTAACTTTCAAATATTTCCCGGTACTCGCGAAAAATATCGAATGCCACTTCTCCCTGTCGGCGGCCCTTATAGACCCGGTGAATTTGGTAACCGTCGAAGTGGCTCCGGTAGCGGAATTTACTTATCTTGAGCGTGTGTGCTTGCGCAAAATTCATTCCTGTCTGGGCAATGAAGACAAACATTTCTGCCATTATCCGTAGGTTGATCAGCGGAGCGCGGGAGCGCAAAGAGATGTCTACATCCCACTCAGCACGAGTTTTTTTGCCTAGCTTCCTGCGGTACCTCATTCTGTGATTTGTTGGCTCAATGTTCATGTACTTCACCTTCTCGGGGCGAATTCGCCCAGACCACTCCTCGAGTACCTGTCCTGTGCGGAATGGAATCTTGACTGGAAGTACGCCCCGAATAGCTTCGACGCTGAGTGCATCGATAATATCCAACAGGAAATTGCCGAACGCGAAGGTCTGCTCCAGATTCTGTTTGTCAGCCTGTGTACCAAGCACTCGACTCTTTTTCTGCTGCGTGCGAACGCGCGTCTTGACGAGCAGTCCTACTATCAGTTCCAGTGCCTCATTGAGAATATGCGCAACTCTCAGAGAGTGCTCGTGAACGGAGCTTGCCTTCATGTCGCCGACTACCCTCTGCCGATGCAAAAGATGGTCTGTCCAGTCGATGTACACGCTCTCAACTGATTCCAGAGTCATTGATCGCGCCTCCCCATCGGCCCACGAAAAAAACATGCGTAAACTATCAATCATGCCTTTTGCGGTATGTCTGCTTCCCCCACTGGCGAGCTTGCTTGCTATCACCTCGTGTATCTTCTCAACCAAATGACGCCGATTCAGGGTGGGAGCGCCCAAGGCACCCTTGTCGATTAGGCCAGCTACTCTATTAGATAGGGCACCGGCCCCACCCTGATACAGCAGGGATCGTAGATCCCACGGTGTCTCGTTCTTCCCGTACTTGACCATCGAAAAAGTCAAGTCGGGGATGTCTGATTCACACATCAGCAGCATCCTTCTCACGTTCCTTGATCAGGCCAAGGAAATCACGGGTAAAGGCGTTCGCCGCCGCTTCCTTAGCAGGCGTTTTTTCGATAAATTTTATATATTTGAACGACGTTGCTTCGTTCCTGTGTAGCATGGCTTCCATGATGATGGAAATCGCGTTGATTGCGCCACCCGCACGGATCGCCAATCGCGCCAGTTCGGTGGCGAAGGTGCAGCGACTTTGGTGAAAGTGGAAGTGACGCAGTACCGCCATTCCACTAGCCGCCCCTCGCTTTCTGAACGAGTGCATTTCGACATTGAGTGCAGGACTCTTGTCCGAACCTCGCATGGCGTAGGTATTCCCAAAGCGGGTCAGAAAGAGTATATCCCCGTTCTCCGGCGCTGCCTTGCCCTGCCGTTTCAGGCGCCGCACGCTGTACGCATAATTCCGCAGTTCATCAAGGTGAGCTCGCGTGATCCACACATGTCCGGTTACGTCGAACTTGGTATTTACAGGAGGATCCGCACCTGGCCCCACGGCAAGGCGGAAAAGCTCCGGAGTTGCAGGATCCGGCACCGCTCGCTCAAGCGTCCGAATCTTGAGGTCGGCGATCGTTCCTAGGCGCATGCCAGAGAAAAACCCGCTCGAAAGCATAAGGAACAATTCCTCGCTTGCGCTTTCCTTTGCAAAAGCTAGGATATCATCGCGATCATGTGCCGATACGGGTAGCAAACCATCTTCAAGCCGTTCACCAAGAGCACGCCTGTTCGGGATCGCCAAGTCGGTGCTATTCACCTGCATGGTACGCTCGAAGCCAACAGCATTCGTAAGGCGAATGCCAATGATGCGCTCCTTCCACATTGGCCAGGCCGGAGAAAGGAGCTGCATAGCATGGAGCCAACGGTAGAAGCGCACCACAGCAGCCATGCGCTCGGTGATCGTGGAAGGTGCAATGTCGCCTTCATTCCGAGCTTTGATCAGTGCGCCTCTGTATCGGACAAGACAGCGATCCGCCTTCCTTGGAGGAAAGTCCCACCAATCCGTGCCAGTCTCCTCAAGCCAATTGGCGAAGGCATGGAGCGCCCTAGCGTTGGACTCCACTGTCTTGAGATTCACGTCCTTGCTAGTCGCCCGCTCGCACGCCCATAAATTTGCCTCTCGCCACGGCGTTGAATTGCACCAAACGATTTGCGGAAGCCCGTCAATAACATTGCCATTCCGGACGGAACTCCATTCTATGCAGCCATCCACAATTTTTGAACGGTGAGGAACGTAGCGGATAAATTCAAGTCGAGCCATCGTTTTTACCTTGGCTTTGATGCGTGCCCAACATCCTATGAATCATCTCAAGGTGCCGTTGCGCTTCCACTCTTGATGCCACCGCCAGATAAGTGAGGGAATATAGACCAAAAATATTGGCGATATTGCTGACGTACAACTTACGCGCACCAGATAGTTGCTTGCATGAGTTGACGATAGCTTCTTCGCCAACCTGCGACGCTAGCCAGTCCAGCACCCGCTGATCCCGTTTGGATTCAAGAATAAGATTCATAATGGTTCTGGTTGAAGTCAAGTTGTCATACCCGTGCTCGGGCTGGCAAAGGACACTCGCCCTGCTGGGCTCGCTTCCAAAAGCCGTTGAGATATTTTTTTAAAATGGCAGAGCCAAGATCATAGTGTCCACACTATACACAATGAACTGTGTATGTCGATGGTATATAACTAATCTGTGTCCTGATAGTAGCCTTCCATACTTTTGGGCAAGTCAAGGTGAGCGACGAAGCGCACGTTGGGCTTGTCTATGCCCATGCCGAATGCCACGGTGGCGACCATCACTACGCCTTCTTCGCGCAGGAAACGACTTTGGTTGGCGGCGCGCGTCGCTGTGTCAAGACCAGCATGATAGGGCAGCGCATCCCAGCCGCGCTCTTTTAACCAGTCTGCTGTTTGCTCGACCCGTTTGCGGGAAAGGCAATACACGATGCCCGCATCATTTGCATGTTCCTTGGCAAGAAAGTTTTGTAACTGATTGAGTGCATTGGATTTAAGTGTGACGCGGTAGCGGATATTGGGACGGTCGAAGCTGGAAACAAATTGTCGCGCCTCTTCCAGCGACAAGCGTTCGACGATTTCTCGCCGCGTCGGGGCATCCGCCGTAGCGGTGAGTGCGATGCGCGGCACGGTGGGGAAACGTTGCTGTAATACTGTCAATTCGCGGTATTCCGGTCGAAAGTCGTGCCCCCACTGTGACACGCAATGCGCCTCGTCTATGGCGAACAAAGCGATGCCGGGTTTATCTTCTCCCGGCAAGGGTGAGGGCGGTACATTCAATTGTTCGAGCAGAGCCAAAAAGTTGGGCATCAGCAATCGTTCGGGGGCGACGTAAAGCAGATCGAGTTCTCCGCGCATGAGTTGTCGCTGCACTTCGCGCGCCGCCTCGGCAGACAGGCTGGAATTCAGATAGGCCGCCTTCACGCCGAGTTGGAGCAGGGCATCTACCTGATCCTGCATCAGCGCGATTAGCGGTGAGACCACAATGCCTACCCCCGACCGCAGCAAGGCGGGAATTTGATAGCACAAGGATTTGCCGCCGCCGGTCGGCATCAGAACCAGCGCATCGCCGCCCTGGGCAATTTGTTCGACAATCGCCCGCTGTTCGCCGCGAAACGTGGCGTAACCGAAGATGTCTTGCAGGATTATTTGTGCGGATAAGGTCATCTGGAGGCTGTTGTAAGGTGGGGGTGGTTGGCGATACGCCCTACACTCCGAAAAATGATAACATCCGCGCCTCTTGATGGTACAAAAGCAAGGAAAGATATTGGCAAATTCATCTGAACATCGGGTTGAAAAAAAGGCGACCACCGACAATCTGGTCGAAATCAGTGATCTGCATTTTGCCTACGGCGAACGCAAGGTGCTGACGGGCATCAATCTTAACATCCCGCGCGGCAAAGTGGTCGCGATACTGGGCGTGAGCGGGTGCGGCAAGAGTACCCTGTTACACCAGATTGGCGGCCAGCTCAAACCGGATAGCGGTAGTGTCAAGGTGCTGGGCAAGACGGTACACCAGCTCGATAACGATGAACTTTATGCATTGCGCCGCGAAATGGGCATGATGTTTCAGGTGAGCGGGCTGTTCAGCGATTTGACGGTATACGACAATATTGCCTTCCCGATGCGCGAACATACCGATTTGTCCGAGCAGATGATTC
>Ga0210032_1001974_pt1 | contig 10297 bp, 10 predicted proteins | sample CryGeyCG2114_250_2_FD_185458 | JGI IMG/M metagenome (GOLD analysis project Ga0210032, IMG submission 185458) | Groundwater microbial communities from aquifer - Crystal Geyser CG13_big_fil_rev_8/21/14_2.50 (SPAdes) (version 2) | ecosystem: Environmental > Aquatic > Deep subsurface > Groundwater ... | reverse complement strand
TAGTGATATTACGTCAGGGGAGACCTTGGCGAATATGAATTAATTCATATTATCAGTATTAGAAGAAGGCCCCGCTAATGGGGTATAACGCGTATTAATCCTACGCATAAAATTATAATTATGACTATTGCAAAAGATTTTGCAGCCAAAGCATTTGTTGCTTTTGTTGCAGCTGCAATGATGATCTCTCTGTTTGCTCCAGCCGCAAAGGCACAAACAGCCGAGGAATTGCAGACACAGATTAATGACCTGATGGCACAAATCGCTACTCTCCAAGCACAAGTTGGACAGGGTGGTACTTCTGCTTCAGGAGTTTGTCCATACACATGGACACGCGACCTAAACATGGGCGCAACTGGCGCTGATGTTATGAAGCTACAACAGTTCCTCAACGCAAATGCCGATACTCGCGTATCAGTTTCCGGCGCCGGATCAGTTGGAGCTGAAACCGAATACTACGGAGCCCTTACCGGTGCCGCAGTTGCAAAGTTTCAGGTTATGTACCGAGCTGAAATCCTTACCCCACTAGGAATGGTGAACCCAAGTACATACTTTGGTCCATCAACTCGTGCTAAGGCAAACTCAGTTTGCGTAACTGCTCCAGTTATTGACCCAGTAGACCCAGGAACTCCAACCCCAACACCAATCGGTGAACTAGAGGGAGGTGCTGGATCAATCAACGATGTTAACTACATCTCTAAGCTTTCTAACGAGGAAGTGGGTGAGGCCGTAGAGGATGCAGAAGTAGCTGGTCTTGAAATTGAGGCCGACTCTGGATCTGACATCGAGCTTACAGCTGTTAACCTAAACTTCTCTAAGGGTACTGCCGGCAGCAACTTTGATAAGTATGCTGAGGAGGTATCTGTATGGGTAGATGGTGAAGAGGTTGCTCGTGTTGATGCTGATGAATTTACCAAGAGCAACAATTACGACAAAACCGTATCACTTGACGCTGGTGGTATCATCCGTGCAGGCGAGATCGGAGACCTTGTAGTAAAAGTCTCAGGTATTTCAAACCTTGACTCTACTGATGCTACTGACACTTGGACTCTTGAGTTCGAAAGTGTACGCTTCCGTGATGCTCAGGGCGCTTCAGTAACTGACACCTCTACAGGAGTTATCAATGATGCTGCTGGACGCACATTCTCATTTGAGAGTTTTGCTACTGCGGCTGACCTTGAATTGAAGATTACTTCTGGTGATGATAGCATCAACGATGCTCATGTGATCGTTGTAGATGATACAAACGACACTGACGGCGTTGAATTGTTCTCATTCAACCTTGAAGCAGAAGGAGATTCAGATATTGTTATTGATGGACTTCCAATTAACTTCACCTCTGTTGGTGCTGGTGTTGGTGAGATCGTCAATACTGCTGAAATCTGGGCTGACGGTGAACTCATCGGTTCTGAGTCAGTTTCTACAACTACTGGAACAACCCGCGAAATTGTCTTCGACAACCTAGACTGGACAATTAGTGCCGGTGATAAGGTTGCGATTGTTATTAAGGTTGATGTTAATGATACTGACGGCGGTTTCGGCGAGGGTGCTACTCTTGCTGCTGTCTTTGGTGAGACTGAGACTGATGACACCGACTTTGACGCTGTCGATTCAGAAGGAAACGACTTAGCTGATGGCGACAAGACTGGTTCTGCTTCTGGTGATGCTCAATTGTTCTACACAATTGCTCCCGAAGTTGAAGTGTTGTCAACTACCATCTCACCTATTGACAATGGTACTGCTGCAGCTGAATCAGCTCTAGCAAAGACACAACTTAAAATCACTGCACGTGGTGGTACTTTGTACCTCAACGGTGACAATGAGACCACTGAAGCTAAGCGCTTCTTTAAGACAGCTGTCTACGGTTCTGGTACAAGCGCTTCAACAACCGCTTCAACTACAACTTACACAATTAACGCTGGTACAAACGATGTAACTAACAGTGGTGCTAATGACGAATACTACACACTTGATGAAGGTGAGTCTATGACCATCACTGTCGAGTCTATCGTTACTCAAGCAACTGTTACTTCAACAGCTGTTCTAGCTGGTGTTAAAGCTGAAGCTATCCAATTCGGAACAGCTGCAACTTCAGACACCACTCGTTCAACTTACTCATTCACTTACACCCGCCTTCTTGACGCAACACAGTCAGGAACAGCTTCACTTGTTAACCCTGCATAGGTTTAACAAAGTAAAGTTTCTAGCTTAGTTCAACTAAACTAGAGCCAATGTAAGCAGAGTAATCTGTAACAACAAAAAACCGCCCCCGGGCGGTTTTTTGTTGTCCCCTAAAATCCCCCAACCCTTCCCCAAAACAAATCCCCCCCAAATTGGGTGAATGAAGTCCGACTATCATACTTATGCACAAGGCAGGTATGATAGTCGGACTTCATTCACCCGTGTTAGTTCTTATATATTAAAGAAATTACATAGGAAAGGCCTATGCATAACCACCTCAATGATATTGACATATATTCATACTAGAATTAGTATACTAGTATGAATACTACATTGACTATTAAACTACCTAAAGATTTAAGAGACAACGCTAAGAAGACTGCGGCAGCTATGGGTCTGCCACTCACTACTGTGATTCAGCGCCAACTGCGTGATTTTGTTGATAAACGAGAAGTAACCTTTGTTGCTCCAGTTGATTTAGTTAATGTTGATAAAAATACTCTTTCATTAGTTGCAAAGAATAAGTTGGAGGAGGCTCAAAAAATAGACGATGCGGATTTTATGAATTTATGATCCAGCAAATTCTAGAAACTAAAGAAGTGGTAAAGTATTTGCAAGCTCGGGATTTAGTAGATAGATATAAGAAAGTCAAAAACCATATTTTAGCTGGACATGTCTCTGGGGCGCAACTTAGAAAACGCAAGCCCACCACCGATGACATATGGTATTTTCGTATCAATAAAAAATACCGTGCTTTTGCCTATTTAGACAACATAACACTAAAAGTTTTCCATATAGACGACCATCAGTAGTATCTAGTTTGTTATAGGTGAATGAAGTCCGACTATCATACTTATGCACAAAGCAGGTATGATAGTCGGACTTCATTTGCTTATATTAGGTTTAGAGGCCTAAAGCGGCACCTTTATAAAAATGCTTGACATCTTGATATACAATGTATATCATATTAATAATGAAGTACTTTGATTGGAGCGAAGAAAAAAATGAGTGGCTTATAGCCAATCGCGGTATTTCTTTTGAATTATGTGTCGAGTGTATTATAGGAGAAAGGTTGCTCGATGTTATAGAAAATCATTTACCATACAAACATCAAAAAGTATTCATTATCATCATTGATGACTATGTGTATGAAGTTCCGTTTGTAGAAGATAACACCAAATTTTTCCTAAAGACCGCCTATCCATCACATGAAGCAACCAAAAAGTATTTATCACAAAAATAAATATACATACTATGAAAATAATAAAACCAATTTTTAATTTAAATAAAGAAGAACAGGCGGAACACGATGCGCTAGTGCGTAGTGGTTATAAATCAGCTTCGCTGACACCAGAACGAAAGCAGGAATTCGTCGAGGCAGCCAAGAACACTATTGCAAAAAATAAGATGATCACCATACGACTATCAGAAAGAAACCTTATAAAAATCAAAGCGGCAGCTGCTCGCGAAGGGTTACCATATCAAACATTTATTTCCGCATTGCTACATAAGCACGTTTCGTGAGCACAGGTTTCGCTCAGAAATTTCATCTTTCGGTGAATGAAGTCCGACTACCTTATTCACACTACATTTCTGGGGGTGATATGTGATGATGTTATCATACGACAATGAAGAGAATCACCTTAAATTTACAAAGTATCAATCACTCCGGCTTGCATATTGGTCGAGATATCACCATTAAAATCACTTCTTCTAATCCAGACATCGATTTTGAAATCAAGAAAAATGTTTTACCAGATCAGACAACAACTATAGATAAAGTGATGTTAGATGATGAAACTGATCTGGACGAGTACGAAGTTCCACTCGGAATTACTGTAATTGAACGTGATGATTTATTTAGCGAACAAGGTTCAGTTTTCCAGCGATTACATATTGATACTTCAAAAACTTTATCCGAGTATATGATTCGTGTTGAGGTTATGGAAAGGAAGTTATTTTTCTGGAAAAAAACAGCAAAATTTGACTTAAAGCTAGTTGTGCAGATTACAGACGACATAATTATAAAAAGGATCCCTACTGTTGATAATCCAGAGTGGACTGGTGATTTTAATGACGATACCAAGCAGATGATATTAGCGAGGGCAATATTTGGCGAAGCTCGAGAAGGTACCATGTCAGATAGAGCACGGATTGCTGTAGGATGGTCTGTTCGTAATAGAGTTGAATTCCCAAATCCAAATCGATATGGTGGTACTTACCATAAAGTAATTTTAAACCCTAGTCAGTATAGTTCCTTTTCCGAAGGAGGTGACAATAATGGAAACTATGAAATGGTCAAGAACCCTTATTTTAGTGAGAATGCAATCGAGATAAAAGCTTGGGAAAATTGTTATAAAATTGCTGGCGATATTCTTAATAATAAAGTTTCTGATCCTACTGGAGGGGCAGATCATTTCTTTGATGATAGTATTTCTTTACCTAGTTGGGCAAAACCAGAGTATTTTCTTATAAAAATAGATAAGTTTCTTTTTTATGATCTTCCGTAAGATTATTTTTTTGGGAGGTTTGTTTGGTGTGTTACTGGTGTTAGTTTTTTTGTTTTTACATCTCGATGACATCAGTCTCATTAATTTTACTGATACTGCTCAGTATAGTATTACTTCAGAGAGAAAAACTTCTTCTGACCTTGAATTTGAAGATAGTTACATCTTTTATTATTTATATTGTGGCACAGCATGCCAAGGATTTAGAGTTCGCAATACAGATACCGGAGCTTCATACAGTGGAGTGCTTTCGTATGTCTACAATAATGAGAGTTTGACTTACGATACTGTTTTGCAGGATTGGTTTGGACGTGTGTATAAAATTGATGGACAGCCCGACATAGAAGTAGATTATTATAAAGGTCATGTAATAATCAGTTTCAATAAGGTCAATATCACTGATGGTAAAACTATTATTACGGAGAAGGAAAGGATTGTGATTCCAATTAAATCTCCGAAATGGCAAGATTTATGGGGGTTGATCACTATTTAGTAATGTAACAATACTAATACATCCCAATCAATGTGTGAATGAAGTCCGACTATCATACCTGCCTTGTGTATAAGTATGATAGTCGGACTTCATTCACATATGATAGTTTTTATATATGACACGGTTTACCTCATTTAATGTCGGAGATTTAGTTCATTGCATCAAGCGAGGTGCTTTTGGAAACATTATTTTTCGCGAGGAAAGTGATTATTGGCGGTTTGTTCGCCTACTTTATCTCTGTAATGACGAGTTCCAGGATACAAATTTAAATAAAGCAGAGAAAACCTTACAGCTTTTTGAACGCCCTCCACACTGGCCAGAGCGTAAACCATTAGTTGATATTGTGTCTTGGGTAGCTATGCCTAATCATTTCCATATTCTACTCCATGAAAAGAGGGAAGGCGGTGTCGGGAAATTTATGCAAAGATTATGTTCCAGTATCACTAATGGTTTTAATGTTAAATACAATAATCAAGGCACTGTATTTCAGGGTAAGTATAAACCAGTGGTAGTAACTAATGAACTTCATTTAGAACATCTTATCCCTTATATAGTTTCAAAAAATACTCTGGAGCTATATTCAGAAGACGGTCTCTCAGGAGCGCTGGAAAATTTTGACGATGCTTGGCGATGGGTAAAGGAATACAAATTCTCTAGTCTGCTAAGTTGTATTGATACTTACCCAGGCACCTCACCGATTATTTCTAAACAGGTTCTTCGTGATCTCGGTTATCCCAAATCAGAGCCCGTCTTCAAACAGCTTTCCATTGAATGTATAGAACTCAACCTCACTAAACATTTCGGTGAATGAAGTCCGACATTCATACTTGTGCGCAAGTGGTAAGTATGAATATCGTCAAGAATAAATGATGTGAGAGAATGGGGATTTCGACAATAGTAACCCTTCCAGTCAAGCGTCTTGAATATCAAATATTATTATTTTGGAAAAATTGGGCAGGGGTATAAGATATAAGGATGAAAATTACCCTAGTTATCACAAACCCTGGCGGCAAAAATTTGGTGTTTCTTACTGACTCGCTAAAAACGCTATCTCTAGAAGAAGCAATCGATAAGGCGAAGACAAATTCTCTCGATAATCTTTTTGTGATTAAGGGTAAGTATGGAGAATATCTGCGTGGAGTTCCAAACAAATTTGAAAATGACAATCTAAATACTCTCTCGGTCACAGCTTCTGACATTATGTCTTTCGTTAATCATACAAGACATTTCAAAAGCACTGACGCTATTAGTTTGCACACTGCGCAACACATATCCTCAATTATAGAATCAGGCAAACCTTTTTTAGAAACTACTGAGGGAGATAAGGCTTTTGTGTCTGTTGTAAGGGATGTGATTAAGCTACATTCTGCAATTATTATTCAAACTGCAAAAGAATTTGATATTGATCCATATCTACTTGGGGCAATCATAATTGACGAAACTGTGAGAATGAGTCAATTTGAAGAGATACAAGATAAATATCTACTAAAACTACTTGGTAGAAATGTGTCTGTCGGTGTGACTCAAGTAAAATTAGAAACTGCAAATGGTTTGATAAAAAATGAATTGTACAATCCGAACCCGGATGATACTGAACTACCATTTTCTGGTAATTTACGAAAAGCTGACCGAGAACATTTATATGAGTATGTGATACAACCAAAACACAACATCTGCTTCGCGGCAGCTCGTATTCGAGGATTAATCAAGGAATGGTCGAAGTATATTGATACATCTAATATGCCAGAGATACTTGGCACCCTATATCATAGATCATATGTCGCTCCCTATGCACATCCTGGTCCAAATGATCGCGGTACGCAAATCGCTGATGAGTTTTATCTGCTTGCTAACAAGTGGCTTTACTAGAATGAATAAGAATTTATACAAAGGAATATTTTTTAGTATGTTTGGCATTATTGGCGTGATAACTATTGTACTGTCAGTGTTTTTGTCGGGCACGATACCATGGCATAACGGCATATTACGGCATATGGAAAGTCGTTTTTTGTCAATAGATCATCCAGTCGAATCCTCTTTCATCGAGCGGTACTCCTATTTGGGAACCATATACGAAAGTGGGAATAGCGGGTGCTATTTCTATGTGGGGGAAATACGTGAGACGACGCTACCTAAAGAAGAACTGGCGCAAATATATGAACAGGTTAAAGTGACGTTGTTTGGATACAGTGAAGTTTTTGCTGTACGCGTGGCCTTCGCGGAAGATTGGCCGTCATTAATAATGGATCAGCCAATATATGAATGGCTTGAGAAGCATCAAGAAAGTGATATCAACACTGCTGACCTCGTGTATGTTGTGTATATCACCAGAAATGATCGATCATGGTTTGGCGATTATCGATGCTGGGATTAGTATTTCCCATAGGATGGGTTTATACCAGCTACTTCAGCGTCTGACTCCCGTACTGACTTCCAACTAATTTAGAAGGATGATAAAAAGAACCTTGGTGGATGAAGTCCGACATTCATACTTGTGTACAAGTATGAATGTCGGACTTCATCCACCATTTGTCCACAACTTTTTCAACAGGTCATCCACATATCATTGATCCTGATGCTATCATAAAAGCCATGTTTAGAGATATAAAAATCTCTTGGTATCAGGCCCTGTTTCTCGCTGTTTTGGTGGTGGTTGTGCCGACAAATACTCAGGCAGTACTCCCTTGTGGTGACATTATTGCCCCAGATGGGTGGACAGGTTGGTTTAATCACTCAAACGCTTTAATTAATACTCCTGTAGTTGATTGTGCCGATCCATTTAATGAAACGATCGGCGCTGTTTCTCCCTATTCTTTTACGGTTGAAGGAATGAATGTGGCCGATAATGGTCAGATGACTATTCCGGAGGCGGGTACGGTAAATTATGAAATTCTTGGGTTCCCTCAAACCCCTATGATGAATGTTACCCATACTCTTTTTAAGCATGATGGCAATGATTATCAATATGTAAACACAGGTGAAATTGAACCAACCGAAGCTGATTTTCGTCGTTTAGCTACGGAATTTTTTGGTCAAGGAGTTGATATTGAACCATATATTGTTGCTATATTAAGTAATGATCCTTGGAATTACTTTCCGGAAGGCGAACAACAGGATTTGCTCTACAGTTTTGACGATTATATTTACAATCACCCTGTGTTGCCACCACTATTACCTGGTAGCTACACTCTAGTATCAAGTGAAAATATCCTCGCTGTTTCTAAAATTAATTGGTACCAAAAATTATTTGCTTCTTTGATACCTACCGTCCACGCTCAATCCGACGAACCTAATACTTTCACCATCACTTTTACATTGATTGCAGAACCCGCCCCACCCACCGGCGCATCTAGTGTTTTGTTTTTGCCTGGGATTCAGGCCAGTCGGCTGTATACCAAAAATATCCTTGGTATTGAGGATGAGTTGTGGGTTCCGAATAATAATAATGATGTCAGACAGCTAGCTATGACCTCAGCTGGTCGGAGTGTGGGTGATATATACACCAAGGACATTGTTGGTTCTGTCTTCGGGCTTGGGTCAGTGTACGCTGGCATTAGTGGCTATTTTGATAATTTGGTGGCCGAAGAAAAAATTGCCGATTGGGAGTCATTTGCTTATGATTGGCGTTATGATGTAGAGGATATTGTGACAGAAGGGGCTCAGTACGAGACAGAACGCAAGTACGTTCTTGATTTGGTTGAATCAATGGCCCAAGCTTCTGACTCGGGTAAAGTGTCACTGGTTGGACATTCCAACGGCGGATTATTGGCGAAGGTAATCATGACGGAGCTGGAGAAACTTGGTAAGGAGGATTTGATAGATCAGGTGGTATTTCTCGCCTCACCCCAAACCGGTACACCCAAGGCCATTGGGTCACTGCTCCATGGTTATGGTCAGTCTATTTTAGGTGGATTAATTCTCAAGGCCGACACGGCTCGTGCAGTGATGCAAAATTTGCCCGGTGCCTATGCACTTCTTCCAACCAAAGAATACTTTGAAGATACACCAGGCAAGCCGGTGATAGTGTTTGGGGATGATTACTCCACTAAGGCATTTGTTGAGGCCTATGGTCAGAAAATTACCGATGTTGATACCCTGTATGATTTCATTACCAGTCAGAGAGATGACAGAGTGGCATCAGAGAGTGTTTATGAGCCAGCCGTCGGTAACAAAACTATCTTAGAAGAAGTTGCAAATTTACATACTAATGTATTACAATCCTGGCGCGCTCCGGCAGCCGTAAAGGTGACAGAGGTGGCGGGAATTGGTTTACCAACTATTCATAGTTTTGCCTATCGCGCCTATATGAAGCATGACTGCACCTCACTGATCAATGTTGAATGCCCGCCAACTCTACGCTACAAACCAGTCCCGCAGGTGTCTCTCTTGGGGGATGAGACGGTGATGACCACCTCGGCCGTAGGGTACCGAGGTGATAAGGAGAGTTATTATTTTAATTTAAAAGGGTATCGCGAAGTTGGTAAGTACGAACATTATAATTTTACCGAAGCCAGTCCCGTTCATAATCTTTTATCGAACATTTTGCTGAATGCAACCAACACCCCTCCTTTTATCACTAAAGTTGTGCCGTCCTTATCAATCCCTTATGTAATGATGGGTGTCCATTCGCCGGTTATGGCCACCATCACCGATGACAAGGGTCGGCAAATAAAAGTGGAGTTTGAAGGTGATTTTATAAAAAAAGTAGAAGAGATACCAGATTCGTACATATATTATTTCGGTGAAACAACTTATATTCTCTTACCCAAAGACGATGACTACCAAGTGACCTTAAAAGGTACAGGGCTGGGGGCGGTGACCCTAGAGCTAGATACTTTTACTGACGAGTCCTCACAAACAAGTGTTCAGTCGGTCTTGATAGATGCGGTCAGCACCAGTACTATTATGACCATGACTCTGGTGAATTCTACCCTGTCTGATGTGTTGGTAGATGAGAACGGTGACGGGGAAGTGGACAGGCAGGTTGATGCAGAAACCAACGAAGTTATTGAGCTTAATCCTCAATTGCCCATAGAAGAAGTAGAGAATTCTTCATCAAGCCATAGTGGAGGTTCAATTACTCGATTAACTACTCCCACTCCCCAAGTGGCGGGGG
>Ga0210032_1001973_pt1 | contig 10304 bp, 7 predicted proteins | sample CryGeyCG2114_250_2_FD_185458 | JGI IMG/M metagenome (GOLD analysis project Ga0210032, IMG submission 185458) | Groundwater microbial communities from aquifer - Crystal Geyser CG13_big_fil_rev_8/21/14_2.50 (SPAdes) (version 2) | ecosystem: Environmental > Aquatic > Deep subsurface > Groundwater ... | reverse complement strand
TCTAAGGTCTATAAAAACTTTTAATTTTACCGGGGAAGTTTATCCCGTAAATCCAAAAGCATCTGAAATACTTGGGTATAAATGCTTCTCCACAATCAACCAAATTACTGAAACCATTGATTTAGCTTTTGTTGTTGTTCCTAAAAAATTTGTTTTCGATTCTGTTTCAGAATTGATTTCCAAAAAAGTAAAAGCAATAGTTGTTATCACTGCGGGTTACAGAGAAACCGGATCGGAAGGTGAACAAGAAGAGAATGAACTGCTTGAATTAGCAAGGAAAAACAATGTCCGGTTGGTAGGTCCAAATTGTATGGGGATCATAAATTCGGACAATCAAATTAAACTTAACGCAACATTTGTAGCTGAAAAACCGGAATACGAACCGGTTGGATTTTTATCACAAAGCGGAGCGTTGGGCGCAGCGGTAATTAATTCCTTGCGAGAAACCAATATTAAATTTGCTCATTTTATAAGTGTCGGAAACAAAGCCGACATCAACGAGATTGACTTACTTGAATTCTGGGAAAAAGATAAATCAATTCATCTTTCAACTTATTATCTCGAAAGTTTTGTAGATGGATTCAAATTTTTAGAACTGTTTATTTTAGGAAAAATTAAAAAGCCGGTAATAGTTTTGAAAGCCGGTAAATCAACAGCCGGGATGAAAGCCGCATCATCGCACACCGGAGCTTTGGGAAGCGCTGATCGAGTGGTGAACGCTGCGCTGCGGCAATTCGGAATTATTCGCGTTGAAACTATTTCCGACATGTTTAATACTGTAAAAGGATTTCTTCACTTCCCTATTCCAAAAGGAAACCGAATCGCTGTTGTAACAAATGCCGGTGGTCCAGCAATTCTCACTGTAGATGCGCTTGAAAAGTCGGGATTGGAACTTGTTAAATTTTCTGAATCCACAATTCATAAGTTGTCGGCAATCGTTCCAAAGGAAGGTTCAAAATCAAATCCCATTGATCTTCTTCCCGGAGGTTCTGCGGAAATGTACAAAGCAGTAAATGAAATAGTTTTAAAAGATAAAAATGTTGATGCGGTGATCTCAATATTTGTTGAACCAATAATGGTTGAGCCGCTTGGAGTAGTTGAAGCCGTAAATTCAATCAGATCGAAAAAAACAATTCTTCAAGTTGTGATGCCGCTGCCGGAATTTTGGGAAAATTACAAGCTGCATTCTTCATTTGCAAAACCGATATTCAGAAATCCGGAAGAACCGGCAATGGTTCTTTCAAATTTACTTTTTCATTCTACAAGCAAACAAAAATTACTTTCATGTAAAACTGAATATCAGACACAATTAAAAAGTTTCAACTCAAAATCGATTAGCGGAACAAATTTTATCAAGTCTACGGCGATTAATAAATTAGCGAGGAGTTATAAACTGCCGCTCATTGATGAGTTTTTTGTTCCAAACGATGAAGTTGAACAATTTGAAATTAAAAATTACCCGATCGTTCTGAAAGGAATTAACGAGAGTGCATCTCATAAATCTGATTTTGGAGCTGTAGAATTAGGCATAAGAACCAACAAAGAATTTAAAGCTGCAATAAAGAGAATCCGAATGAGAATGAAAACTTTCAATCTTGCGCCGGAATATTTTCTCATTCAACCACACATCTCGTCGCGATTTGAATTATTGATCGGCGGATTTCGAGATACATCTTTTGGTCCAATGATCTCATTTGGTCTTGGCGGAAAATATGTGAATTACTTCGAAGACTTTTCTTTAAGATCAGCTTTTATCACAAAGGATGAAATCAGAGAAATGATCCATGAAACAAAAATTGGCAAAATAATTCAGGGTGTTCGCGGAGAAGTTGGAGTCGATTTAGATTTGCTGATCAAGCTAATTTCAAGCTCAGCAAAAATGATCCGTGAAAATAAAAATCTATCGGAGTTTGATATAAATCCGCTATTAGTAACCGGGCAGAATGAATTCGTGATCGTGGATTTCCGCGTAAAATTATTCTAAATACTTGAAAAAATTGAAAGGTGCTGTATAATCCAATCTAATTCTGATCTGGTTAGAATAAACTTCGTAAGGCTAAAAATTCGAGATTCATGAAATAGTGAAAGTAATTCGTTTATGTGGGATTTTTTATTTCATCAACTTTCGTTCTTTTAGCCAATCTTCCATGCGGTCTGCCCAAGTTTCAACCGGACCTCGTTCCTTTTTCTTTAAGGCATAACCATGACCACCTTTTTCGTAAATATGCATTTCTACCGGCACACTATTTTTCTTACAAGCTAAAAAATAGAGAATACTGTTCTCCGCCGGGACTCCATCATCAGTTGTACTTATTAAAAATGTTGGCGGTGTTTCTTTGGAAACGTGGTTTTCGTTTGAATAAAGTTCAATCTTTTCTGCTGAAGGATTTGCGCCAAGCAAATTTTTTCTTGTACCGGCGTGGGTTATCGAATCGCTAAAAGAAATAACCGGGTAGATGAGAAGTGAAAAATCAGGACGAACACTGATTGTTGAGTTCGTAATTTCACCTACCTGAATTTGAAAATGTGTTGATAAAGTGGAAGCCAGATGCCCGCCGGCAGAAAAACCCATTATTCCAAGTTTATTCGGTGATACCCCATATTTTTCAGCACTGCCGCGCACGATCCGAATAGCTTGCTGTGCATCTTGCAATGGTCTAATTTCACTATTATTAAATAAATTTTGTTGTGGCAAACGGTATTTCAAAACGAATGCTGTTATGCCACGTTCGTTAAACCATTTTGCAATGTCGTACCCTTCATGATCGATAGCTAAAATAGTGTATCCTCCACCGGGACAAATAATCACTGCTGCATCTGATGTTTTTTCTTTCGGTTTAAATAGATATAGTGCTGGTTGGGTGATGTCTTTTACCCTTGTAATCCCATCAGTCGTTTTTGAATCTTCTTGAATTTGTACTGCTTTGAATCCGGGAGCTCCATTTGGATAAAGTAGAATAGCTTCATCCTGAGCGGAGATATTTGCGGAAAGAGTAACCAAAGTTAGCAAGCAAAAAAAGTTTTTCATTTTTATACCATATGTTTTACGTTGTTGTTTCATCGTTAAAGTTAAGACTAAAAAGGGCTGTAATTCCATTGAGTAACTTAATTGACTATTCTTTGTTAACGATCCTTTATTAATTGTTTGGAACTGTTGACGCAGGTGTCAGAGCAAAGGCAGACTGCTCATGCTTTAGCCATAACTTGTTCCATAAATAGTGACTTTGCACAATAGTTCGTGTAATAATTGGTAGAATATTAATGAGACAAATAAAGTGATTGAATCACTGCATGAAAATGGATGAGTGTATGAATGTTTTTCATTCAACCAGATAAAAAGGCAATCATTCATCTCGGATATTTTTGTTCCGGCTTACCCAACTTAGGAGATACGTTGTTTTTTAGGGTGCTCATAAAATCCTCTCTCGAAGTTATCTGTTTTTTGTTTTGATGTTTGTGAGGGAACTGTCAGTTTCAAGTTCATCATAACTGCTTACATGACCGATACGGTCTAAATTTTTATGGAGTAAAAGATATTCTTCTTTTGTGATGTTGTTCTGCCATCTTGCTGTAAACATTCCGACCGCAGTAATGATTAAAAAAATTCCTACAACGCCAAAAGCTAAAATTCTGTTATTGATGGTAATTTTCGTTTTTACTGGCTGCAGAAAAAGTGTGTCGGCAACGGGACACGCATCAATACAGCTCAAACACGTGGTGCATTCATCGCTGACGACTACCTTAACTTTATCAACTTTGATGGATGAAGGACAAGCTTTTGCACACAAACCACATTCTATACAGCTTGATGCGTCGCGTTTTATTTTGTTCGGACTGAGAATTGATAAAATTCCAAGCAGTGCACCGTACGGACATAAATACCGGCACCAGAAATTTCTGATAATAATTGATACCACAAATAAGGAGGAAAGGACAATGATTGAAAATCTGCTGATGTCCGCAAAAAAGTAATACAACTTCAAGTCTGCGATGATGTTGTAAGGACTATCGAGAAACAATTTCAAAGTCAACGCATCCATTCCCATAAAAATTGAATACGAGAAAAAAAACAGAATCAGATATTTTAAACTGCGGAGAGGATAATCTAAATATTTGGGGATGCGGATTTTTCTTCCGAATAATTTTTCTCCAAAATCTGCAACAAGCTCAGAAAGAAACCCAACCGGGCAAAACCAACTGCAAAAAGATTTTCCAAATACTAACGAAACCATAGCGATTGCAATAAAAATAAAAAACCCCGCCGGATGAACTTGATGCACTGAACCGGTTATAAAAAAGTAGTAAACACTCATCAGCGAACTGATAGGAAGAAAACCTTCAACACCGGGAGGACGCTGATAAAACGGGGCTGAACCGCCGCTTTCTAAATATTTAGCGAAGAGAAAAAATTCAACGCCAATCCAAACACAAAGCAGCGCAAAAATCAGTTGCACACTCAAGCGGTATTTCTGTATTGATTTTTCTTTGTTCTTTATAATATTAGTTTTTTTCATCACCGGATAACATTGGCTACTTACGTTATAAATAATTTTTATTGAACCAAAATAAGTAAACCGAATGTAAATGTTTTCGTATGTTTATTTTTTTAAAGAGATAGCATCCCTTGTAGGGAGGGAATCTCTAACCGCAAATAGAATCATTACGTTATAAGTTTTTTACTTGATCATCGTTAAAAGCATTTTGGATTTTACCGTTGCTATTAATCCATGAGGAGCATTTGGCGGCATCACTATTATTTCGCCTGCTTTAACATTATTTGGATTTCCGCCAATTGTAATTTCCATTTCACCATCAACCATATAAACAACTGCTTCATAGGGCGAGGTATGTTCGGTTAAAGATTCATCTTTGTCAAAAGCAAAAAGTGTAATATTTCCGTTTTGTTTTTTGATTATTTGTTTACTTACAACCGAACCATTTTGATAGTCAATTGCATCAATCAGCATTTCTTTATTTATTGTTTCTGACATTCTATTTCTTTCCTTTTTTATTTTATATTGTTTGCTATTGAATTATGTACAATCAATATTCTCACACCTAAGAGCGACACTATTTATTGAATGTAATATACAAAAAAATGATAAAGCTATTTATCTTCTTTAATTCTAATATTTAATGAGCTGCATGTGAGCCGCCGTGTTCAATTATGTCGTGAACTGCTTCAACTGTATGTGTGTAGTCAACATAAGCAGCTACAAATTCTCTTCCTTTTTCAACCGAATCATCTTTTACTTTATAGAGTTTCGAAACTTTTTGATATTTCTCACGAACTACTTTATCAATATGTTTATTCAGCTTGAGCAAAAAATCATCCACATTGTCATCTTTAAGAGCTTTATCGGTCATTTGAATAATTTGTTTTGTGGTTCCGGCAGGTTTTAAGCCGGTGTATGGAGCTCCTTCAGTTTCACGATGCAATCGCACAAGTGTCTCGAAAAAATGTTTCTCAACAATCTCATAAACGTCTTTATCTCCATTCCGTAACTCAAAGGTTTTTTGAAACAACGTGATAATCTCTTTCTCTTGTTCTTTGGTTACCCATTTAAGAACTAAGTTTACATTGTTTGTTTCGAGTGCCTTTTCAGCATCTTTAATAACTGGTCCATCATAGGAATCACAATGAGCTGAAGTTGTATTCGTAAACATGAAAATGAACGAAGCTAAAAATAACACCGTTGCAATTTTTGATTTGAGTAACATAATTATCTCCTAAATTAATTTGAATTTTGTTTGAATAATTGTAAGAATAAAAGTTGTATCTTCCAATGCTTCAATGGCGCTTTAAGTATTTTGCCTTTAAGACTTCCTTTTTGTGTGTTAGACATTTTTCTTACTCCTTATTATAACTTTTTATTTACAACTGCAATTTAAGGCTTCGTTTATACATAACCCTTGACTTAAGTCAATTGTGTTGTTGTTTTTGTTTAACACTTTGAAGAATAATCCATACTGTGTTACTATAAATTGTTGGAAGTAAGTAAAGTTTATGCTTTATCATTCTCTGATTTTGATCTAAAAAAAACAAACTATTCCGCTGCAGGCAACGGATAATTTTACTTTATGAGATTAAAGTTTATTATTTATCTATTTAGAAATTTCATTCATATCAAAAATTAAGTTATTTATTTTATAATCATTTGTTTAATTAAAATTTTTTTTTATAATAGTAATATTATATAACAAATAAGGAGATAAAAACAATTATGCAGGATATATTTAACTATTCGATATTTGGAAACACAATTTATACCTACATGGTATCGCTCGGCATTTTTATCGGTGGAATTTTTATTGTTTTTATATTCAAGAAATATATTTTAAGTCTATTAAAAAAGTGGGCAAATTCAACCGATACTACAATTGATGATTTGTTTGTTAAAGCAATTCAGAAATCTCTAATTCCAGTTTTTTACTTCGGAGTATTTTATGTTTCAATCAAATCTTTGATACTCTCGCCCGATTTTGAAAAAGGGATTAACATCGCTGCAACTATTCTGATTACTTTTCTTGTTGTAAAAACAATTGTATCCGCAGTTAATTTATTATTACAGTCTTACTTTAAAAAAGCCGAGGATACAGTACAACGAAAAAAACAGCTAAGGGGATTACGTGGACTTTTTACATTCATAATTTGGGCGATAGCATTAGTTTTTCTTTTAGACAATCTTGGTATAAAAATAACAGCTGTTGTTGCCGGACTCGGAATTGGAGGCATAGCCGTTGCATTAGCTGCTCAGGCTGTTCTTGGTGATCTATTCAGTTACTTTGTTATATTTTTTGATAAGCCGTTTGAGGTTGGTGATTTTATAATTGTAGGCGAGAAACTTGGTGTTGTTGAAAATATTGGAATTAAAACTACAAGAATCAGAGCGCTTGGCGGTGAGCAACTTGTTTTTTCAAATACTGATTTGACAAGTTCACGTGTTCATAATTATAAAAAGATGGAAAGACGAAGAGTGGTTTTTAAATTAGGAGTAATATATCAAACTCCTTATGATAAATTAAAAACTATTCCTCAAATAGTTAAAGATATAATTGATGAACAGGAAGATGCTGCTTTTGATAGAGGACATTTTGCATCTTATGGTGATTTTAGTTTGAATTTTGAATTTGTTTACTACGTAACCGGCGCTGATTATAATAAGTATATGGATATTCAACAGGCAATTAATTTATCAATCTTTGAAGCTTTTGAAAAAGAAGGAATTGAGTTTGCATATCCTTCACAAACTCTTTTTGTAAACAGAGTAAATCCTGAAAAGTAAGCAGTTGAATCCTAAAGTGTCATTCCATCTATGATGGTCATTGCGAACGAGTCTTCGAGTGAAGCAATCCCAAGTGCTTTGTTAGATTGCTTCTCCCGCAAAACGGGATCGCGATGACGGTAAGGTCATCCCTTTGACAAATTTATTAATAACCGGTGATGCTTTTTAAATAATCATGCAAGAGTCCTACAAATAATTTTTAAGATCACCGTGCGTTGTGTATTTCTCTAATCTTATTTGCTCTTGGTTTGTAAAGTGTATGATACAAAACATCTAAGTAAGCATTCATCTCGCTCATTTCAATGTTGGAAGTGTAATTCCAGAACCCATATATCTTTGATAGTGAGAGAAGTTTGCTTGCGTGAAGTTCCCAATTATAAGTTGTATCCACTCGCTTAATTCCATTCTCAGAAATTTCTTTCCAGTAGTTTGGATTTTTTTTGCACTGTTCTAAAAATGATAATATTATTTTCTGGCTTTCTTTTTCTTCAATCGGATCAATTAAGAATCCTGATTTTTTATCCTGAATAATTTCAAGAGGTCCACCATATAAAGTTGCTAAAGTTGGAAGACCGGAACGCATTGATTCAATAACGGTTAAACCGAATCCTTCAAATAATCCGCATTGGACAAAAATTCCTTTTCTATCTGCAACAACTCTATAAACTTCACCGGATTTATCTTTGCGTAAAAGTTTTCCAATCCATCTTATTTTGTTGTGAAGTTTATACTTCTCTATCAGGTAATGCATTGCATTTATCTGAGCTTTTTCTTCTATGTCTGTCGAATCATCAGCATTAATTTTTCCGGCAATTAAAATAAGATTTGCTTGTTCATTTATTTTCTGATTTTCACCAAACCATTTAACAAGAGCGGTAATATTTTTTATCTTATCTAATCTTCCCATTGTAAAAATAGGAGTTCTTTCAGGATGTTCAAGTTTACCAATCGTTTCCGGATCATTAATGTTTTCAAAAAGCAGCGCATTAAGTTCTTTCTGGATTTCTCCAAATCGTGATTCTTTTTCTGTATATGGGAAAAATATTTTTTTATTAACACCCGGCGATACAATATTAAATTTTGGATGAAATAAATTTATTCCCCCTGTTACCCGATATAAACCCGGCATTGAAAAGTTTAAGTAAGATTCATATTGCCCAATAACTTCATCAGTACCAGCAATTTCCTGGTAAGAAGAAGTAAGTATAAAATTTGCAGCATTCATTGCAATAAGATCTGCGGTGTATTGGACTGAGAAATGATAATCAGCATCCATTTTATCCCAATACAATCCGCTGAAAAGATATTTACATTTTTCAAGAGCGTGTGCAATGTTGCATTGAGTAACTTTAAACATTCTGGAAAGAAGAGTTGCCACCATATTGCCATCAGAATAATTACCAATAACCAGATCGGGTTTTTCTCCAAACTCAGCAAGTAGTTCGTGATATGAGTCTTCTGCAAAGTCTTCTAAATAAGGCCACATTTCAAAACGCGAAATCCAGTTGTCGGTAACTTTTTTATTTCCATCTCTAAAGGGAACTCTTAAAATGTATGTGTTTTTTGTATCAAAAACTTTTTCAAGTCTTTTATTACAAGTTGTTCCCTCTGAATTTGGAATTAGTCTTGTAAGAATTAATATTTTAGGATTAGCATTTACACCGGAGTTTTTAATTGAATTCATTAATTCCTGTTCCAAAGCTCTAACCTGATCTAAGATGTAAACCACTTGCCCGCCTGTATCCGGTTTTCCCAGAACACCTTGCTGACCGAAATATCCGTGAGGTGAAACAGCTACAATATTAAATATCATTGGAATTTTTGATAGGAAACCTTTTAACAATTCATGATCAGGCGCTTGCATAAGTTCTCTCAACTGCTCAAGACTCTCAATAATTAATTGGGCGGTATTCCCTAATCCGGGTTCAAAACCAATTTCCTGAAGTGTGTTTTTTAATTTTGAATATGGTTCGGTTTCCTTTTTTGCTTTTAGAAAAGTTAAAGCTTTATCAATTCTTTTGATAAGTTCAGCGTGATTGGTAATTCTATCATTAAGAATTAATTGCTGCGATTTATATTTATGAACGAAAAGAAAGTCGAACAAAGCTTTCCCGAGATTTTCGGGTTCTGTAAACATTTTACTGGATAAATAACGGTTAAGATAATCAAAACCTTTACCAATACTTTTATGATCGCTTACGCTGGGAAATTTTCTGTAGAATGTTTCAAAGTTTAATGTTAGTTGATTGCTGTCCAAATCAGGTCTAACATATTTTTCTTTTGCGATCTGATATTCTTTTGGTGTAATTTTTTCATAAATAAACTCTTCAACATTAAAGAGGTAATTATTGGAGCGTCCAATAACTTCGCGGATTTCTAAATAAACTACATTACCAAGCGTAACCGATTCTGATACGTGCTTTATTATTAATGAAATTATTTCATGATTGCTGCTCTTCCCATTTTTCTTAAAAGCTTCCAGAAATTTTATATGATTACCTTTTACACAAAGCTTCTCCGGTGCAGAGACTACTTTATTTAGATAGCTAAAAAAATCTGTTTTGTTTTCTTCAATCAATTCGATTATAGATTTAAATTGCATCTGATATCCTTTCTAAGTTCATAAAGTTATAATGTCTTATTCCGTCTTTAATTCCCGCCGCAAACTTTTTATCTGAAAAATATATTCTTCGTGATCCCTTTAAATCTTCAAGCTCGGGACTGTAATTTGCCACAACAACACCAAGCAAATCACCTTTAAGCATTTCCATATCATTGCCTGAGTCGCCGGCAACAAGGATTTTTTCAAATGGAATATTCCATCGGTAAGCTAAATATCTAATTGCTTTTCCTTTTGATGCTCGGTAGGGGAGTATGTCGAGAAATTGTCCATGACTGAAAATCAAATTGCATTTAATTTTATTATCAATCAGTAATTCTCTTACCTTTTGAATATTTTTAGGATCATTCTGTGTGTAATAACATATTTTATATTTTTTCTGGTTTTGTTTTTCCTGG
>Ga0210032_1001962_pt1 | contig 10374 bp, 6 predicted proteins | sample CryGeyCG2114_250_2_FD_185458 | JGI IMG/M metagenome (GOLD analysis project Ga0210032, IMG submission 185458) | Groundwater microbial communities from aquifer - Crystal Geyser CG13_big_fil_rev_8/21/14_2.50 (SPAdes) (version 2) | ecosystem: Environmental > Aquatic > Deep subsurface > Groundwater ... | reverse complement strand
TCACGTGCTGTATCGGCTAAGGATATAGCGCCTACTCTGCAAGCGCTTCTAGACAATTGGGCTAATTTAGCGCCTCAAGCTGAAGCCCTTTATCAAGGGTTGAATGATAACACTGTGAGTGGTGCATTTGATTTTGTGCAAAGTCAGTGTGAATCACCATTACCCAGAGCTTATCAATGGGCAGATGGAAGTGCTTATGTGAATCATGTAGAATTAGTGAGAAAGGCGAGAGGTGCAAAAATGCCCGAGACCTTTTGGACGGATCCTTTAATGTACCAAGGAGGCAGTGATAACTTCTTAGGACCAAGAGATAATATCCCTGCCATCTCTGAAGATTATGGCATAGATATGGAAGCAGAAGTTGCGGTGATTACCGATGATGTGCCGATGGCTTGTACTGCGGATGAAGCTGCATCTCATATTAAATTGTTGATGTTAGTGAATGATGTATCCTTACGGGGTCTAATTCCAGCTGAATTAGAAAAAGGTTTTGGCTTTTTTCAAAGTAAACCTTCAAGTGCTTTCTCTCCAGTTGCAGTGACTCCAGATGAGTTGGGAGATAAATGGGATGGACGAAAATTACACCTACCATTGATGACTTATTTGAATGATGAATTACTAGGACAGCCTAATTGCGGTATTGATATGACCTTCGATTTCCCGACCCTTGTTGCGCATGCCGCCAAAACACGAAAATTAATGGCTGGCTGTATTGTGGGCTCAGGCACCATTTCAAATCAATCCTTGGAAACGGGGTCAAGCTGTTTAGCCGAGGTGAGAATGCTTGAGATTATTGAGCATGGAAAGCCATCAACGCCTTTTATGAAGTTTGGTGATAGAGTTAAAATTGAGATGTTGGAAGAATCAGGTGCCAATATTTTTGGGACTATCGAACAAACTATTGTAAAAAATAAGTAGACTTATCTTATGATTCAACTTTATGGTTATTGGCGTTCAACTGCAGCTTATCGGGTTAGAATCGCACTGGCTCTGAAAAATGTGCCCTATCAAAATCATTCGGTACATTTAATCAAAGATGGCGGAGAGCAACATTCAGAAGCCTACCAACAGCTAAATCCTCATCAATTGGTGCCCACTTTGGTTGAAGATGGTATGGCTATCAGTCAATCTATGGCGATTATCGAATATCTTGATGATAAGTTCCCCGACTATCGGCTTATCTTTGGGACGCCTCAACAAAGAGCACAAATGCGATCCATGGCCTTAGCTATTGCTTGCGATATACATCCCCTGAATAATTTAAGAGTTCTACAATATCTCAAAAATAGTTTAGGCCAAGAACAATTGAAAGTGGATGAATGGTATCATCACTGGATCCACCAAGGATTTAATGCCATAGAAAAGCAATTAAAACAATCTGCTGGCAAATACTGTTTTGGCGATGAAGTTTCTATTGCAGATGTTTTCCTTATCCCGCAGGTTTACAATGCAACAAGATTTAATGTGAACATTCACCAATATCCAAATATTATCCGTGTGCATGATAATTGTTTAAAGCTAGAAGAATTTCAAAATGCAGCACCAGAAAATCAACCGGATGCGGTTCATTAATTTATTTAGGGAACTTTTAAAGCGAATTTAACTCAATAGCTATTCCAGTTTCACCATCATCACCTAACCTTTAAGAAGATTTTATGTTAAAAAAATATTTGTCTGTCACTATTGCTTGTATACTCTCGCCATCCTTATTTGCTTCTCCCTATGCAATTACAGATCTTGGCGCTCTAGCAGAAAAAAATAGCTATGCTACGGATGTAAATAATGGCGGAGATGTTGTCGGGAATTTTGAAGGACCTACCATCTTGGATTCTAGCTCTGGATTACAGGTACTACAGTTTAATTCTCATGGATTTATCTACAATGGTATTGATTTTACTGATCTTGGCACTTTGAATCCAGATGCAATTAATACGAGTGCGACAGTCTATGCTTTAAATGATTCAGGCATAGCTACTGGAGAAAGTTTTGAACTGGTGGATTCAACCACTGTTAGGACTGCTTTTATTTATAGAAATGCTGTGATGGTTTCTTTGGGGTTGCCTGAAATTACAGATGTTACCTCTATTGCTACCAGAGGTTTTGATATTAATGTTAACAATACCATTGTTGGAGAGTTGATAAGAGCCAACCCTTTAGGCTCTAACTCACCCAACATTGAGAATGCTTTGATTATCCATCCAGATTCTGCGAATGTTTTTACCATTTTACCCAGTTTAAAAGCAGATGGTAAGGGTAATCATTCAGCCCGTTCCATTAATGATTTGGGGCAAGTTGTCGGGTGGAGTCAATATGACACGGATGTTCAATCAGTCTCTTTGATTGCTCATGCCACATTCTATGATTCTTCAGTTGCAGAACCTCAGTTGGTTGACTTAGGTACTTTGGGCGGTGATGTGAGTGTAGCTAATGGTATCAACAATCATAGTGTGATCGTTGGTAGAAGTTCGACGGCTGATAATAAAGAGGTCGTCGCATTCAAATTGGATTACCTGGCTGGTACACCGATGGAATCGATTGGTACATTATTACCAGATGATGATATTGCTACCAGTATTGCCACAGCCATCAATAACAACGGACAAATTGTTGGATCTTCTGAAGCTCAACCATCATCTGCTGATAGACTCACTAAACCAACTCATGGTTTTCTTTATCAGGATGGCGCCATGATTGATTTAAATTCACAAATTGATTGTGATTTAGGTTGGGTGATAGCAACAGCGGATTCCATTAATGACAATGGTCAGATTGTTGGCACCGCGCTACTGGGAGATGCTCTTCATGCTTATTTATTAACGCCTACTCCCAATGATGGTCCCGCTGCAGCTTGCACAAATGTTGAACCGCCTTTATTTGAGGGAAATAACGGCGGTGGTGGTTCATTAAACTTTAATTTCCTTTTCGCTTTGTTGCTGTTAATGGGATTAACAAAGCATAAAATCTCTTAATAAGACTGAGTTTAGATCTGATCCAGTTTTATTTTTTTTAAACTCAATGCGTTCACAATGACAGAAACCGAGCTAAAACTCATGGCTGCTGCGGCAATCATGGGGGATAGTAATATACCGAAAAATGGATATAGGATTCCAGCGGCAACGGGCACGCCTAATGCGTTATAAATAAAGGCAAAGAAAAGATTTTGCCTGATATTTTTCATGGTTTCCCGACTGAGTTTTATCGCTTTCACAATGCCTTGTAGATCACCTTTTATCAGGGTTAAACCAGCACTTTCCATCGCAATGTCTGTTCCAGTCCCCATGGCAATACCTACATGGGCTTGAGCCAAGGCTGGTGCATCATTAATCCCATCTCCTGCCATAGCGACTATTTTTCCTGCAGCTTGTAATTTTTTGATCACTTCTGCTTTTTCATTGGGTAGTACATCGGCTTCGATTTGATCAATCGCTAATTGAGAGGCGACTGCTTTTGCTGTGGTTAAATTATCTCCAGTGAGCATGACTATGTGAATGCCTTGTTGATGTAGATTTTTTAAGGCAGTAGCGGTGGATTGTTTGAGGGGATCGGTGACACTTATCAATGCCGCAAGTTGTCCATCAACAGCAAGGAACATAACTGTCTGTCCTGCTTCTCTTAATGTTTGAGTTTTTTCAAGTTCATCAGAATGAATGCCTTCTTTCTTCATGAATTTGTCATTACCTAAGATTAGCGAAGTTGTGTTAACTTTCCCTTGAACGCCCATGCCTGTTATAGATTTGAAGTCAGTGATATCCAGGGATTTTAATGGTTGATCTGCAGGCAGCTTTTGTTTTAAACCACTGACAATAGCAGCCGCTAGTGGATGTTCGCTTTTTTGTTCTAGTTTGATGATCCAAGGGATAATGGTTTGCTCATCAAAACCTTCAGAGAGTTTGAATGTGGCCAGTTTAGGCTTGCCTTCTGTGAGAGTACCCGTTTTATCCACAACAAGGGTATCGATCTTTTCCAATAGTTCTAGAGATTCTGCATTTTTGATTAAGACACCCTCTGTAGCACCTCGGCCTGTGCCAACCATAATTGAAATGGGAGTTGCCAAACCTAATGCACAAGGGCAGGCAATAATTAGTACAGCGACAAAGTTGATAACGGCATAAGCCAATTTAGGTTCTGGTCCCCAAATAAACCACAGAATGAATGCCAAGGTTGCAATGGCAAAAACTGAGGGGACGAAGTAACCTGCCACTTTATCAGCCATTTTTTGGATTGGGGCACGGGTGCGTTGTGCATCTGCGACCATTTTAATGATTTGAGCTAACAGAGTGTCTGAGCCAATTTTATCTGCACGCATAATTATGCTACCAGTGCCATTGATAGTGGCGCCAATCAAAGGATCTTTTTCAGATTTAGCCAGGGGTATGGATTCTCCAGTGACCATGGATTCATCCACCACAGTTTGTCCTTCAACAACGATACCATCCACAGGAATTTTTTCTCCTGGTCGAACTCGCAACTGATCACCTAGCTTGACTTGGTCAAGAGGGATATCTTCTTCTTGTCCATCTTCTCGAATAATGGTGGCTGTATTAGGGGTTAATCCCAACAATAATTTTATGGCAGTGTTAGTTTTAGATCTTGCTCGTAGCTCCAATACTTGGCCGAGTAATACTAAGGTTGTGATAACGGCAGCAGCTTCAAAATACACATGCACTAATCCTTTCGCTGTACGCATAGAGACAGGAAATAGTGTTGGTAATAGTAAGCCGAACAAGCTAAAGATATAGGAAACGGTGACTCCAATACCAATTAGGGTAAACATGTTCAAATTCCATGTTTTAATGGATTGATAGGCTCTTAAAAAAAATGGCCATCCTCCCCAAAGAATCACTGGTGAGCTCAGACTAAACTCAATCCACTGGACTGCTTTCATATTGAGATCCTGTGGTAGCCATTGAGGGAAAATATCAGAGATCATCGCTATTAAGAAAACGGGTAGTGCCAATAAAGTGCTCCATTTTAGCCGAGTCGTCATGTCATCCAATTCAGGATTTTCTTCTTCAATAGTGACTTGGATGGCTTCCAATGCCATTCCACAAATAGGGCAGGAGCCTTGTTCATCTTGAATAATTTCTGGATGCATCGGGCAGGTATATTGTGTTTTATTGTTGTTAAGAGGCATGTCTTTAGGTTCTAAAGCCATGCCACATTTTTGGCAAATACCAGGGCCAACTTGTTCAATTTGGGGATCCATTGGGCAGGTATAGATGGCCTCTTTGCTTGTTTTGCTTGATTGCTGTGTGGCAGAATGCCCATAACAGCAATGTGGCGTTTTTGGATTATCTGTATCTGATGCATTCGTTTCATCAGAGCTTTTACCAGCGCAATGTGGAACATCAATATAAGACTGAGGTGACAAATCGAACTTGGTTTTACAACCTAAACAACAAAAGTAATAAGTCGATTCATGGTGTTGTGAGAAATGCATATTGTCTTTCGTAACATTCATTCCGCAGACGGGATCTTTCATGTGTTTTCCTTTAATATAACGCTGACGGCCTTCTTATTGATGACTTATGGATAAAAATCAGGTCGTCAGATAGGATTAATTTGACCAATGAATATGAGTGATTTTCCATTGATGATTGATCTGTTTTAAAACCATGGTTTCAGTGCTTGTCATACTAATTTCTTTATCATGATATTTGCCCTCAATCTTGCTGATACCCGTGTATAAAGCCATTTTTTCAGATTGCTGTATATGCTGACTAAGTTGAGTAATGCTCATATGAGATAAAAATTCCATATCTGCTTTCATATGATGATTGGCATATTCATCAGCTGAGTTTTCGGCTGAATCTCCTTCATAAATCAATACCTGATCATCTAATAGTTCTCTGGCTAATGTTGCATTGCCACTTTTTAATGCGTCTTGAAAAGCTTTCACGCTTTTGGCTGCATCAAGTGATTGGATAGAAAATTCTTCAGTGGCTGTTTCATGATGTTCATTGATATCATTTTGTTCCGAATGGCTGTGTGCAGCATTGCTATGGTCGTGATCATTGTGTTCATCTGCATCATCGCCATCATCCTGCTCTTCAGTGGCTGCGTCATGCTGATGCTGATGTCCCTCTCCTGTCGTTTTTGGAAGTGACATAACTCCCAATCCGTGACGATAGACTAACTCTGCCCCCTTATATCCAGTCACAGAAACCAGAATCATAGCTGTTACAAAAAACACTGAACTCAGTTTTGATCTTAACTTTGGCAGTAAAAAATAAAATACAGCACCTAATAAAAATGTAGCTGAAGTTATGAGAGCCCAGAATCGATGATCCAACATGGCCAAATGAGAAGGTTCATCGTGGTTGACCGTATTGAATGCATAGCCACCCGTTGCGACTGTTAGAACAACACACACAGAGGCAAGAATAGTTAACCATTTTTGAGTTTGTATAAGTGTTAGTTGAACATTTTTTGTGAAATTTACCCAAAGACTCAGTTGCACAATACCCGAGAGTGTTAATAGCACTAAAGTAAAATGAACAAAGATAGGGTGCCAATTTGGAATGATGGTGATCATTATTTTTCCTTGGTAATTAGTGGTAAAAAATCACCCCAAACTGAATGAATTAACCAATTTAAGGTGATGTTGAATTTAACGATATTTAATTATCGGTATTTACTCATCGTTTTTCTTGTCATCGTTCTCTTTCATCTTGCTGTGATCCATGTCTTGCATCTTGCTGTGATCCATATCTTTCATCTTACTGTGATCCATGTCTTGCATCTTGCTGTGATCCATGTCTTGCATCTTGCTGTGGTCCATGTCTTGCATCTTACTGTGATCCATGTCTTGCATCTTGCTGTGATCCATGTCTTGCATCTTGCTGTGATCCATGTCTTGCATCTTGCTGTGATCCATGTCTTGCATCTTGCTGTGATCCATGTCTTTCATCTTACTGTGATCCATGTCTTGCATCTTGCTGTGATCCATGTCTTGCATCTTGCTGTGATCCATGTCTTGCATCTTAGTGTGATCCATATTTTCTTTATCATGTTCTTTGAGTGCTTTAAATACTTGCTCTTTTGGGATGGTTGTTTTTTCTTTGTCGGTGTCATTTTCATTTGCCACGGCCATGTGGCAAAGTGGAGTGAGAGTGAATAAGGAGAGAATCAATAATATATTTTTCATTTTATTACCTTTTGAGTTTGAAGTTTATTGTTTGTAGTGGTAGCACTGGTATTAATTAACATCCTATTGGATTTTTTTAATTTGTTGTTTTTTCCATAAAAAATAAACAGTTGGGATCACCAATAAGGTGAGTATCATCGCACTAAACATGCCGCCTACCATTGGGGCGGCTATGCGACTCATTACTTCTGATCCAGTCCCAGTGCCAAATAAAATCGGTAAAAGCCCTGCAATAACAGCTACGCCTGTCATCATAACTGGTCTTACTCTCATTCCCGCACCTTGAATGACTGCAGATATTAAAAGCTGAATACTGGGTGGAGTATTTGCAAGGGCAGCCTCATTTAACATTTTCTGATAGGCTTGATTGAGGTAGACCAACATGATGACACCAATTTCAACTGCAACTCCTGCAAGGGCAATAAAACCCACGCCCACGGCTACAGAGAAGTTAAAACCCTGGAGATACATTAACCAAATGCTACCTACCATGGCCATGGGTAGAGTGCCCATAATAATAGCCACTTCTATAAAGTTTCTAAAGTTCATAAAGAGTAATAGGATAATAACAGACAAAGTCAATGGAACCACATAGGTCAACTTAGCTTTTGCGCGAACCATATATTCGTATTGTCCCGACCAACTAATAGAATATCCAGGGCTTAGTTTTAGTTTTTCATTCACGATTTTTTGTGCTTCGACCACATAGGAGCCAATATCTATACCGTCATTGATATCAATATAGGTCCAACCATTTAATCTAGCATTCTCACTTTTTATGGCGGGTGGCCCATCTTCAATATAGACATCAGCGACATCAGCGAGTGCAATTCTTTCACCAGTAGCTGTGACAATAGGTAGAAGCTCTAATTGTTCCGGTGAGTTTCTATAGTCTTGAGGATAGCGAATATTGATGGGGTAGCGTTCTAGTCCTTCTACCGTTTGAGAAATATTCATACCACCAATAGCCGTAGCAACAACTTGCTGAACATCTGCGATGTTGAGGCCATAACGAGCAGCTTTCTCTCGTTTAATATCGACTTTAATATAGCGTCCACCCACAACTCGTTCAGAATAAACAGAAGCGGTGCCTGGTACTTGCTTCATGATCGTCTCTAATTGTTGACCAATTTTTTGAATCTCTGTAAGTTTTGGGCCAGAAATCTTTATCCCCACAGGGGTTTTAATACCAGTAGCCAGCATATCGATACGAGTTTTAATTGGCATTACCCAGGCATTAGTCAGTCCTGGAATCGTCACTAGCGCATTCAGTTCTTTTTTAAGATCTGCGGATGTTAAGCCAGGACGCCATTGATCTCTTGGCTTCAACTGGATAAAGGTTTCAAACATGGTCAGTGGAGCAGGATCTGTTGCAGTATCAGCACGACCTAATTTACCAAAAACTGTTTTTACCTCAGGGACTGTTGCGATGAGCTTATCGGTTTGTTGAAGTATTTGTCGCGCTTTGCCAATGGAAATTCCGGAGTAAGTGGTAGGCATGTACATGAGATCGCCTTCATCCAAAGGTGGGATAAACTCACTGCCAATTTTATCTAAAGGCCATGCACCAACAAACAATAACAATATAGCGGCAACTAATGTCGATTTTGGATAATTAAGCACAGTTTTCAAGGCAGGAATGTATAGTGCGGTGAGCAATCGATTGATTGGGTTTTTATGCTCTGCCAATACTTTCCCACGAATAAAATAACCCATTAGGATAGGAATTAAAGTGATAGATAGTGCTGCAGAAGCTGCCATGGCATAGGTTTTTGTAAAGGCGAGCGGTGAAAACATGCGACCTTCTTGAGCTTCTAAAGTGAAAACAGGCACAAAACTGATGGTGATAATAAGCAAACTGAAGAAGAGGGCAGGCCCAACTTCCACGGCCGATTCCACGACAATTTTCCATCGATTTTCTGATGTCAGTGGTGTCTTTTCCATGTGTTTATGCATGTTTTCTATCATAACGATAGCCCCGTCGATCATAGCGCCAATGGCAATTGCAATACCTCCAAGAGACATAATGTTGGCGTTAAGACCCTGTAAATGCATAATGATGAAAGCGGTTAAAATTCCTACCGGTAAGCTCACAATAGCCACTAAGGATGAACGGATATGAAATAAAAATATCATACAAACCAAAGCAACGACGGCAAATTCTTCTAAAAGTTTGTGCCAAAGATTTTTTACTGCACGTTGTATCAGACCACTTCTATCATAAACGGTAACAACTTCCACGCCTTCAGGAAGCCCTTTTTGAAGTTGTTGCAATTTAGCCTTCACTCCATCAATGGTTTTTTGAGCATTCTCGCCATAACGCATAACGATAATGCCACCAACCGCCTCACCTTGCCCATTAAGTTCTGCTACGCCCCGACGCATTTGAGGACCAATGCCAATATCAGCGACTTCTTTTAATAACAAAGGCGTGCCATTTTGATTAAGCCCTAAGGGTATATTAGATAAATCCGTGATGTTTTGAATGTAGCCACTGGCTCTTACCATATATTCAGCTTCAGCCATTTCTACCACCGATGCACCAATCTCTTGATTGCCTTCCTTGATAGCGTTTTGAATATGAGAGAGTGGAATACCAAAAGCCCTCAGTTTATCTGGATCCACCTTCACTTGATATTGCTTAACCATGCCACCTAAGGCAGAAACTTCGGACACACCAGGGACAGTTTGTAATTCATATTTTAAAAACCAATCTTGCAAGCTGCGTAACTGACTGATGTTATGTTTGCCTGTTTTGTCGACCAATGCGTAGAGATAAACCCAACCCACACCCGTTGCATCTGGTCCAAGTTGCGGGCGAGCTTGGCTGGGTAGTGACTGCGCAACTTGGCTTAAATATTCCAATACTCGACTTCTAGCCCAGTACAAATCGGTTTTTTCGTCAAAAATAATATAAACATAAGAGTCTCCAAAAAATGAATAGCCTCTGACGGTAACAGCGCCAGGAACTGACAGCATGGCCGTAGTCAAAGGATAAGTCACTTGATCTTCAACCACTTGTGGTGCTTGCCCAGGATAGTTTGTTTTGATGATCACCTGCACATCAGAAAGATCAGGTATGGCGTCTACTGGCGTATTTTTGAGGGAGTACACACCAGCAGCCATTAAAATTAGCATGCTTAAAAGAACAAAAAATCGATTAATCACAGACCAACGGATAATAGAAGTAATCATAAGTCATACCTCCTATTGGTCATTTTGTTCAG
>Ga0210032_1001938_pt1 | contig 10445 bp, 8 predicted proteins | sample CryGeyCG2114_250_2_FD_185458 | JGI IMG/M metagenome (GOLD analysis project Ga0210032, IMG submission 185458) | Groundwater microbial communities from aquifer - Crystal Geyser CG13_big_fil_rev_8/21/14_2.50 (SPAdes) (version 2) | ecosystem: Environmental > Aquatic > Deep subsurface > Groundwater ... | reverse complement strand
TTATGGGCAAGATGACAACTCTCATGAGCATTTTGATAAATCCTCCTCCTGTAGCTTAGAGCTGACACAGATCAATGCACTCACCCTGTCACTCACTATAATTAGAATAAATTATAGGTATGGCTATGTAAAATCTCTTGATTTTTTTTATGCTTCGGAACATAATTGAGAATCATTTGTATTTGCATTAACTTTTAGGATTTAATTGATGACATTATTATTCCCTTTATCTGAAGCCGCTGAGAGTCTGACTGTTACAATTAACAGTATGGCCGTTTCTGCCCAGTTGCAGTTAAAGTTATTGGCGATGGGTATTGGATTAGGTTCGATGATTCAGATTTTAAAAAATCGAAAAGGTGATGTTGTACTCAGCAAAGGACATTGCCGTATTGGCCTGGGAAGGAACATTAGTCAACAATTATTCGTAGAGATGATTTAATATCTATCGCTTGGCTATCTTATACCTTCATTCAATGAAACAGCATTCATGAAAAATTGTTGCAAAACGCCTGATATTGCTCAAAAGCCACAGCTTAAGCAAATTCCAATTGCCCTGATTGGCAACCCTAATTCAGGAAAAACCACCCTTTTTAACAAGCTCACGGGATCCAGGCAGCGCACTGGCAATTGGCCTGGTGTAACAGTTGAGCAAAAATATGGCTATTTTTCTCATAAAACACAGCAATATCAACTCATTGATCTGCCAGGCACTTATTCTCTCGATCTAGGACAAAGTTCTTTGGATGAACAGATTGCCAGAGAATATGTTAAAAAACACCCTGATATTACTTTTATTAATATTGTGGATGCCAGCACGCTTGAAAAAAGCCTCTACCTCACCTCTCAACTGAGAGAACGCGGATTACAAATCATTATCGTGCTCAATATGATGGATGTTGCCAATAAACTCCATTTGCAAATTGATATCCCTTTATTGTCTGAACACCTTGGGTGTCCAGTTATCGCTGTATCCCTAAATAAAGATAAAGATATTTCTTCTTTATATCAGCAAATTGAAAAAATTAGTCTAAGCACTTCAAAGCAAGCTCCCTTGACTCTCCAATATCAACCTGAACTAGAAGATCAACTGGCTGCACGCCCTCAAACCATCAGCAGAATATCCTATTTACAACAAATAGAAACTCAAGCCATTGAGAGCTGTACCAAGCACGCTCAAATCGATGTCAAAAATGATCAAGATATTGAGCTGAATGCTTCCAAATTAACCGCAGCACAACAACGACTACATCAACTCGCTTTGGCTCATCATCAAGAAGCAACCAACATCTCTCAAAAAGTGTGTCAACAAACTGAAAAACCTCAAGTTTCTATCTCAGATAAAATTGATCGCATAGCTTTGGGTAATTACACCGGTATTCCTCTGTTTTTATTGATGATGTATCTGCTGTTTTTATTGAGTATTAACTTTGGTGGAGCTTTTATCGATTTCTTTGATCTTAGTAGCAAAGCGCTATTAGTGGATGGCTTTAGTGAAGTACTACACAGATTACATTTCCCAACTTGGCTCACCATTATTCTCGCGAATGGTATGGGTGGCGGTATTGAAGTGGTGGCTACCTTTATACCGATTATTGCCGCACTCTACCTGTTTCTGACTTTACTGGAAGAATCTGGTTATATGTCTAGAGCAGCTTTTGTTATGGACAGATTTATGCGAAAACTCGGCGTTTCTGGAAAAGCCTTCGTCCCGTTAATTATTGGGTTTGGTTGTAATGTTCCTGCCATTATGGCGACCCGCACCATGGACTCGCATCGTGAACGCATCACAACAGTACTGATGTCACCCTTTATGTCATGTGGCGCAAGATTAACAGTTTTTGCACTATTTTCTGCCACATTTTTTCCCCACGGTGCACAAAATATCGTTTTTTCTTTGTACATTGCTGGCATTGGTTTTGCCGTTTTAACCGCGATTATCCTTAAAAATACCTTACTCAAAGGTGAAGCGGATGATTTCTTGATGGAGTTACCTGATTATCAACGCCCAAACATGAGAAATGTCTTTATCAACACTTGGAATAAACTCAAAGGTTTTGTACTGGGGGCCGGTAAAATAATCGTTGCCGTTGTAATGGTCATCAATGTACTCAATAGCTTAGGCACAGATGGTAGTTTTGGGAATGATAACTCGCAAAACTCAGTACTCAGCGCTACTGCCAAGGCAATCACCCCCGTTTTCTCACCCATGGGAATTACTCAAGATAATTGGCCAGCAACTGTTGGTATTATGACAGGGGTTTTGGCTAAAGAAGTGGTGGTAGGCACTTTAGATTCTTTGTATTCAAGTATGGATAACCATGTTCGTATAAAGGATACTGCAAAGTTTGATCTTAAGAGAGATCTTATCCTTGCCCTAGAAACCATACCCACCAACCTCAATACAGCAGTCGCTAATCTAGCCGATCCTTTGGGTTTGGGCGCTATTCAGGAGACAGAAGATCTCAGCCTCGCTGCGGAGCAACAATCTGTTCAGCTAAAAACAATGACAGCCATGCAACAAAGATTTGATGGAAAAATAGGCGCATTTGCTTACATGCTGTTTATTTTACTCTATTCACCTTGTGTTGCAGCGGCAAGCGCTATGTTTAGAGAAACAGGTAAAAAATGGGCTGGATTAGGCATTGCTTGGAGTACGGGTTTGGCTTACGGCTCTGCCACATTATTTTATCAAATGGCAAGCTTTCAAATGCACCCACTGAAATCTCTATTCTGGATTACGCTAATTTTGGGCAGTTTCGGCACCAGTCTTTGGTTATTATTTAGACATACTCGCCAAACAGCTCAAATACCTATTCAAGTCACTTTTGGGTGAAACTATCCAAAAACTCCTCATTTAAATCCCTTCATTCTTATATAAACGTTCATTTTTGACGAAATGAGTCTGTTTGTATGCATTTTATCCATTCAACTACTTAAATTTTGTAACAGTTATAGGATATAATGGTCTGTAGCTGTGCTTACACAGAGTTATAAACTCTCTAAATATTCTGAAAATAATTTCACTCGATTGGTGGTTTATTTTTTATCTTAAAAAGGCTTATGAGGAATCATTTTGTATCTTTTAGACAAAATTATCTTTAACAATCAATCTATTCTAGAAGATCTTACAAAAGCTCTTCAGAATGTTGATGTATTCGATTCTCAGCTTTACGCTAAGCCAGAGCTTGTTGCCGGCAATGCCTCAATTGGTGGTCATGTAAGACATATCATTGATTTTTATCTCGCCTTTTTCAAAGGTTTTGAGCAAAAAGAAATCGATTACGACCAACGCGAAAGAGATCATAATGTTCAAACCAATGTGTTTGTTGCTCAAAACAAAATTCAATGGATATGTGAACAACTGGCACAACTCCCCAAAATGCCTGAATGTATACTCTCTGTATCAGTCACCACTGATGCTGCCATTGAATGTATGCATGGCCAATCCACCCTGCTGCGCGAACTCCAATTTATCCATAGCCACACCACGCATCACATGGCCATTATTTCTATTATTCTCAGAATTAATGGCATTTTTCCTGATGATAATTTTGGCAAAGCACCATCCACTGTGGCATTTGAACAAAAACAGGCATGTGTTCAGTAAGTTGGCTTCAAAATAACCAGAGTTTATCCATTTGCTTTAATCGTGATGAACAAATTTCACGAAGTAAAGCACATCCCCCACAACCAATTTTTAAAAATGGCGTGACCATATTATCGCCAACGGATCCCGATGGTGGGGGCACGTGGTTAAGCGTCAACGATTACGCAATTACTCTCTGCTTACTCAATTTATATGAGTTTCAGACCATCAATAATGATCCAGCGAAACCTAAAATAAGCCGCGGTATATTGGTCCATAATTTAGCATTTTGTACCAGCTTGGAAAATGTTATCACTGTCATTCAACAACAAGATTTAGCTCAATTTCAACCCTTTAGACTCCTGTTTATTAGCCCAACTGAGAAACAAGAACTTCGATGGGATGGTCGCAATTTTGAACAATATGCACTCCCCTCATTCTGCTCTTCATCTAGTGTGGAGACTCAAAGCGTGATACAACAAAGAATTGAACAGTTTGCGGAATACCATCCTCAGGATGTGAAGGCACAACTTAATTTACATCAGTCTCATTATCCACAAAAAGGCGCTTATTCGATTTGTATGCATAGAGACGATGCAACAACCGTGAGTTTAAGTCATCTGTTCATCAATCAAAATCAAGTTATTTTTAACTATCACAATGGCAGTCCCTGTGAAAATCATTCGAGTACAACAAACACCTTAATGCTGAATCCACACACTCAAAAACACATGGCGAGCCTATTTAACAACTCATTTCATTCATAGTCATATTTCTTAATCAATTGGAAAACCAATGGAATCAAATTTAATCGAAAATAATCTTTATCCACTCACTAAACAACAACAAGGTTTATGGATTGAATGGAAACTTCACCCTGAAAACACCTCTTATAACACCTGTGTTAAAGTACGCTTATCTGGTGTTGTCGATAAAGACCGTTTGGGGCAAGCCTTGCATGATATCGTCGAGTATTTCGATTCATTAAAAATCTATTTTGTTGAAAAACAAGGCGTCCCCTACCAATGCTTAAAAGATGAAGCAGTCTATTTTCTAGACTACAAAGACATTTCAAATAATAATGAAGAAGAAAGCCCCGAACAGCGCCAGCAAGGATTAGATTTTCTTTCACTAAAACTCAACACCCCTGTCGATCTCAAAGTATTTCCGATAGTGAGAGCGGCATTAATTAAAACCGCCAATAAAACCCATTATTTGATTGGTATGGTTCCGCACATGATTTCTGATGGCCGCTCAGCGGTTTTATTTTTAGAATCCCTTTCCGTAGCCTACAATCATGGCTATCAGGGTTTAAAAGATGCCTATGATGCCACTAAGAAAAATTGGAGAGATTATTTCAATGATGAGCGCAGCAAAATCTCTCCTGAGGCTCACGCCTTATCCCAAGACCATTGGAAAAATCGTTTAGCCAATGCCAACCATTATTTTGATTACAGCTATGGGCGAAAAAAGAAAAATGTGGATGTCAAACAGGGTCATCGAGTCTACTTTGATATTAGTGCCGAACTCGCTAAAGCTTTAAAAGAACATACTTCAAAAAATCGCACGACTTTGTTTAATGTTATGGTAAGCGCATTTAGTATTTTCATTTATCGTTATTATGGATTAACCGATATTTTAGTGGGTTATCCTGTCAATATCAGACCCCCAGGATATAAACATCTCTTTGGATTCTTCGTCAATATTGTTCCCGTTCGTGTGGATCTGTCTGGAAATCCATCCTATCAAGAATTGTTAAATAGAGTGTCTAAAGTTCGTAAAGAAGACAAATTTCATCAAAAATTTCCTGCAATGGATATCGTGAGTGCCGTTAGACAAGGCGTTAAAGATTTTGATGGGGTCCTGTTTAACTTATCCATGGCACAAACGGTATCGAGAATTTTCAATTTGGAACTAGATGGCATTACCACTGAGCCCTTAGAATCTGAATATAATGATGTGAATGATGACTTGTCTCTATCCTACGAATTGTTTGAAAATGGCATCGGATTATGGTTTGAATATCGCACCGCTTTATTCGATAAAGATTTTATTGAACAAGCTATAAATCACATCCGATTAATTTTGGAGCAAATGACTCAAGATCCACAAAAGCGATTAAATGATTTTCAACTTAATACAGAGTCAGAATTAACCAAGATTTTTAGCGCTTCACAAAACAATCAGATTGCCCCAGCGCTACATAGAGGATTGAACAAAGAAAGTAGCCAAAGCATTCAACAGTTATTTGAAAAGCAAGCCATGAAAAAGCCTAAAAATGCTGCCTTTATTTTGGACAATAAATCGATTAGCTATCAACAATTAAATGCCAATGCTAATCAACTGGCGCATCAATTCATGGAGCAGGGCATTCAGCCGCAGAGTAAAATTGCCGTTTGTTTGCAACGAGGAGAAAGACAACTAACCACCTTACTTGCCATTCTCAAAACTCGTAGTTGCTATATTCCTTTAGCTTCAGACTACCCTAAAAACCGAATTGATTTTATTGCAAAAGACACACAATGTGATCTCCTTATCTGCGACAACACAACAGAAGAACTTTGCTCGCATTTGGAATATTTAGAGAAAAACAAAACCATTAATCTTGACGAACTCCAGCTACAGAGTTTACCAAATACCAACCTAGATTTGGCAGCAGAGGAAACTGATTTAGCCTATATCATTTATACATCAGGGACCACTGGACAACCCAAAGGTGTGCCAATTCAACAAAAAAATGTTTTACCACGATTGTTATTTTTACAACAACAAATACCACTGTCACATAAAGATATCATGCTGCAAAGCACTGACTTTACCTTTGATGTTTCAGTGGCTGAAATTTTTTGGCCACTTATTTCTGGTGCAGCCTTAGCATTGACAGAAGCGAAACGCAGCAAAGATGCAGGATATATCTTAAAACTGATCCATCATCATGCAGTCACTACCACCTGTATGGTACCCTCTTTAATTAACGCGCTGGTCTCTTTAGCAAAAGGTGATGATCTCAAGAGCTTAAAGCGGGTATTATCCGCTGGTGAAGCGCTCACCCTTTCCTTACAAAGCCGTTTTTATCAAAAGTGTAGCGCCGATCTTTACAATGTTTACGGCCCAACCGAAGCAACCATTTATGCCAGTTTACATTTTTGTGATCCTCATAAAAATGCAACCACACTCCCTATAGGGAAACCCTTTTCACAGACACAAACCTTTGTACTCGATCAACAACTCAAGCCACAACCTATGGGCGTAGCGGGAGAGCTTTACTTAGGGGGCGTAGGTGTGGCAGATGGCTACTGGAATAGACCAGACTTAACCTCAAAGCTTTTTATAGACAATCCATTTTCAAATCAAGCGGGTGACAAACTCTATAAAACGGGCGATCTAGTCATTTTAAATTCTGATGGTGATATTGAATATTTGGGTAGAATTGACTCTCAAGTTAAAATTCGCGGATATAGAATTGAACTTTCAGAAATTGAATCTGTTCTTAAACTTCATCCGCAAATCAATGATGCCGCCGTTATTGCACAGGGAGACAACGATTCAAGCCAGCGTTTAGTCGCCTACTATGTGAGTAAGGATGAGATTGAAATTGAACAACTTAAATTGTTTTTAAATGAACATATTCCGCCTTATATGATACCCGCATTTTTTATGCTGTTAGCAGAAATACCTCGCTCAAACAGTGGTAAAGTCAATGCCAAAGCCTTACCTAAAGCGACCAATAATATTTTACAAGTTGAGAAATTCACAAAAGCCACCACAGAAACAGAGCTTAAACTGGCCAATATCTGGTCTTCTATATTAAAAATACCAGCGGAGAAAATTAGCATTCATGATAGCTTTTTTGATCTGGGCGGTGATAGTTTAATGGCGATACAATTTGTCTGTGCCGCAGAAGAAAAAGGCTTGTATTTTGAAACCAGTTCTCTGTTTGACAAACGCACTATCGCCGATTTATCTAAAGTCAGTTCTCATGAAAAACCAGCATCTATTGATCAAAGCCACATTCAGGGTGAATTTCCACTCACAGCTCGACAAGCAAAATTCTTTGATGACCAATTTACCAACCCTCATCATTGGAATCGTTTGTTTTTATTTGATGTTGATAAGAAAATCTCATTCAAGGCGTTGCAAAAATCCTTCGATCATCTATTGATGCACCATGATGCCCTCAGAGTGCACTTCGTTCAACATCAAAATCAAAGTTGGGCGCAATATTGTTCCGATGACCTGCCAGAAACCACCTATTTATACGAACATGATATTTCTGCTTTATCGGATGAAGAACAAGTGCATAGAATGCAAGAGATCATTAACAATGGTCACAAAAACATTCGCTTAAATCAGGCACCATTAATTCAAGGGATATATTTTATAACTTCAAAAAACACAGGTAAATTAGCCATTGTTTCTCATCATCTTTTGTTGGATATGGTTTCTTCACGCATCATTTTTGAAGATTTAATTAAAGGGTATGAATACGCTCGCCGAGGTTTAAAGATTAAACTCGCCAAAAAAACTTCATCGCTCAAAGAGTGGACAAGCTACTTAACTCATTATGCTAAGGAAGCAGATTTTAGCGACGCATTAAATTACTGGACCAATACACCCAAGCACCCCGTACCAAATATACCCACAGAACCGGTCTCGGATCAAACAGCTAATTCTGAAACCCATGCTCACACTTTTACTTTTAAATTGGCCGAAAACCTAACACAAAAATTACTTAAAGATATTCCTAGCCGATTGGGATTGAAAATTCAAAATATTTTATTGGCAGCATTTTTGGACACATTGCATCAATGGACAGGCGACTCAGAAGCCCTTGTCAGCATCTGTGGACATGGTCGACATAGTGGGCAAAACGCAATTAATTTATCCAGAACAGTGGGATGGTTAAACACGGTTTTCCCAGTACATATCAAGGGAGAGGCTGACGATTTCACAGACATCAAACAACTCGCTTTCAATGTTCATCAACAACTGGAAAAAGTGCCAAGTCGCAATATGGATTATAATATATTGCGCTACCTCGCCCAGCACCCAGAAATCTGCGCCCATGAAAATCCACAATTGTTTTTTAACTATGTAGGTCAAATTGACGCAATTGTACCAGATAAAATCCCATTTAAGCCCACCATGGATCTTCAAGGCATTAGTGAGATAGATGGCAAAAATCATTTATGCTATTTATTGTATTTTGAGGCGGGTGTGATAGGGAAAGAATTGAATATTCGTTTAACCTATAGTCAGAAACTGTTTAAAAAGGAAACCATTAATCAGTTATCTGAAAAGTTAATGGCATCGATTGAGTCGATTATTCACAAGTTGCTTGAAAAATAATAGCGGGTGTCTTGCTTTTGTTTTTTGAACTAGATCTCTGTTGTAACATCAAGGGGAAGCCCTAGCTTTCCCCTTGATGATCCGAGCAACTCATACCTTCGGACTAAAGAAAGCCTCAAATGACTTTGGTCATTCTTATCTAAAACCGTGGTTAACTTAGTGGCTTATATTACAATACATATGCTTGACATATACATAAAAATGAGTACAATAAACATATACAAGGCATATATACATAGGTATTACAGAATGGCGACAGCATCTTTGTTTATAAATGGCAAAAGCCAAGCGGTAAGGATACCTAAAGATTTAGAGTTTGAAGGGATTAACGAAGTTGAGATCACTCGTGATGGAGATTCCATCGTGTTAACACCAAAGCGTAAATCATGGTCGAGCTTTTCTGATATCGATAAAGCAGATGATGACTTTATGGTTGACCGAGATGATGTTGTCGAAGATGGTAGGGTTGTCCTTTGAAAACAACCTATATGCTTGATACTAATATCTGTTCATTCATTATGCGTGAACGACCCTTGCATTTACTCAAAGTACTGCAAACTCACGTCGAAAATAAAGATCGCCTTGTTATTTCAGCAATTACTTACGCGGAAATGCGCTTTGGTGCTATTGGCAAAAAAGCATCACCAAAGCACAATATCATTGTTGACCAATTTCTATCGCGCATTGACAGTGTATTGGCTTGGGATAGAGAAGCTGTGGAAGCCACCACAGCCATCAAACAAGACTTAAGTAACAAAGGTACGCCTATTGGTATTAACGATACCTCAATAGCAGGTCATGCACTCTCAAGCGATTGTGTTTTAGTAACAAACAACACCAAGGAATTTGAACGGGTGTCCAACCTTCGTATTGAAGATTGGACGCTGTAATTGCCTAGTTAGTGCCCGACCGAAAAAGAAAATTTTTTTGAAATACGCGTATCTCAAAACGCGATAGTTCGAAATCAGGGTACTTTGTATCATTATAAAAAATATTTTCGACCGATTTCAACGGGCGGAAACTTATTTGACAGATTTTAGGCGCAGCTGTGCTTTTGAATGTAATCAGGACTCATTATTTTTTAAGCGGCTAGCTTTAGCCTGTTCAATTTTCGTTTTTTCTTTTGACGAGTGATCTTGATTAATTCTGAACCCAGCTTTTGAATGTTTCTGGCAACAATGGCTAATCCGACATAACGTTTAAATCCATTAATGCCATGATCTAAACATTTGTCCAACCCATGAACTTCTAATGCGTTGATCCCCGATTCTACTGCAGAATGTTTTCTTTTTTGTTTTCGAAATGTTTCACTGCATTCCCGCTCTTTTTCTTCTTTATTACAACGACCTTTTTTAGGAACGAAGATCAAAAATAAGACCTAAACCCCACAAGCCGCCCCAAACAACCTATCCGCCATCCCCTGCAAAACCTCTTTCCCTGGATGAGTATGCGCATAGGTCCTTAACCCATAAATCCCCATCATCAAAAACCGTGCTCTTTCTTCCGCTGA
>Ga0210032_1001931_pt1 | contig 10473 bp, 2 predicted proteins | sample CryGeyCG2114_250_2_FD_185458 | JGI IMG/M metagenome (GOLD analysis project Ga0210032, IMG submission 185458) | Groundwater microbial communities from aquifer - Crystal Geyser CG13_big_fil_rev_8/21/14_2.50 (SPAdes) (version 2) | ecosystem: Environmental > Aquatic > Deep subsurface > Groundwater ... | reverse complement strand
CCGCCGTTATTCGCTTAACAGGGTTGAGCAAAGAACCCGTAGAATTTTCCACCTATTATTCACAACACAGCCCACCCAGTATTTTGGCTCGCTATCCTGAATCGGTGGCATTTGAAAATCTCAGCGTCACTCAAAGATCAAAAAAGAGTAACGGCTTTGCTTCGAGTGATATACATGCTGCTGATCTTTCTTTTCAAAAAAATCAGCAAGTCAGTAGCTATCCAGAGTTGAAAACAAGGTCATTTCATTGGTTATCTGCACAGTCAGAAGCAAGTTTCAGTATAGAAGGGCCTGTTAACTTGGAGCTTCAGGTGCGACGCCCATATGCACCTGCTACCCCATTAATTGGTGATACCGTTTTAGACGTACAGATAGATAAGGAAACACCCCTAATATATTATAGAGATTATTCACCAGAAATTTCGCAGAAGATATTGGTAGAAGGTACTGATATGGATTTATCAACGCTGGGTAAAATTCATTTTTCGGTGGGTGAAGGCAGTCATCAAGTGAATTTGACAAGCCATAATAATATTTATTTTAGGTTACAAAAACAACTAACTCATGATTATCTGTTTTTTGGGTTGAATAAACCCATCTGGTCAATGGATGAAAAATTAATGAAGGCTCCCGAAATGTCTCAAGGCGTTAAGGATGAGCAATTGTGGAAAAATACGGCACTAAAACATTTCAAAAAGCTAGATACTATAAGTTCTGATAAGATGAATATACTTGATCAATTATCAAGGAATAATCAGATCATGAATAGTGGTTTTATTGCGGTCAAGAAACTTGAGAATTTAATTAACCAAAATCCAATGCAGATTGAGGTGTCAAAAAAATTAGAAAAAATGAAAAAAAGGCGAGGCTACTATAGAGATTTGTTGCCTGAACATGGTTCGTTTGAAATAAGCGCCAAGTATCAACGTTATGCAACGCAGAAAATATTAATACAACAACATGAGAGCGAAGTGTTCGCCTCAAATACTCAAGTGAATAGGATGATAGATGCTATTCCAGAAGCCAGTTTTCAAAGGATAACTCAGGAAAAGATCCTAAGTTACAAACTACCAAAGACGAACAGAACAGATTCAATACAGCTTCTTGTTCAACTGGATGATCAAGAATCAGTGGATTTTGAGGTGAGATTTGACACTGGAAAAAGCTATTTGTTGAACGCAACGCCCTTAGTTGTCCCTTTAGGAAACGTTCAGCCTGTAAATATGTTATGGGAAAAGTCTAAATGTTGTCAAGTTTCGCCTTATCAACAGAATCATCTTCAAATTGGTCGTGTAGGGCAAGTCTCAATACCTGTTGATGATAAAAGTCATTCTTTTCAAATAGTCAGAACGTCTGACAATGGATCTGTCCTATGGGTTGCAAGCCAAATTTATACTTCGTCTAGTTATGCCTTCGATGAAGAACAATACATCAGTTTGGTAAAGACTACTCAAGCCAATGCTTCAACATTTTGGAATTTTTTGAAATCTCAACAACACCAGAAAATGAGTGGTCAGATAACCCCCTTACTGACAATGGATCGTTTATCTAATCATTGGTTACCTTGGGTTGATCACTATCTAACTGCTCATGAACGTTTTACACGAGATTTAGATCGGAGAAAATTGATTGTTGACACAGAATATGAACCCAAAAAAATAAATGAATTGTTCGAAAGAGCACAATACCTTTCAGACAAAAATCAGCCAATAGAGGCGCTTAAAATTTGGACTGATCTGATACAGCATACTCAGACTACGGCGCAAAGAAGGGCTTTGCTGGAAATGATTCAACTAATGCCAAAATTAATGCAAAACGCTATTTTAGAAAAATTACTCAGATTCATGTCACTACACACAGATAGTGAAATTAGAGATACCGCAGTCAGTGAACTGCTCAAGATGTATAAGGTTAATGAACAAAATAATAAGATTTCCGACCTTCTATTGGCCCAGTTTGTGGAGTTCGGAGAAACTGTCAGGACTGTGGAATTGATCAAAGTGATGGTTTCTCAAGGGGATATGGATCCAGCTTTACAGCTGACTCAGTTGATCAAACCAGAATCTTGGCCGGGAACAGCTGTGTTGATGGCTTCAGCAAAAAAGCATTGGTGGCTAACCTATCAACAACAACAGAACCAATTAGATTCAGAACAACAATCTCTTGCAAAAGGATATTATCAACTTCTCCAAGGCGACTACGAAAGTTCATTACAATCTTTTTTTAGAGCAGCGGATAAGGGGGCTAAATGGGTAGATTTCAATCAAAAACTGCTACAGTTACAGAGCCTTTTGAATGATGCGAATGAAGTTGTTACTGATGGTGTTCAGCAATGGTTAAATTTAAGACATGAAAATCCATCGCTTAAAACATGGCAACGCCACGACGAACTGGTTGTTCAGCATGCAGGCGGGGTGCGCTTGCTGAATGAACAACAATACAAAAGTTCTACAGGTTATTTAACAGAAGATAATCTTCCTGTAGTCATGGAAGTTTTTGGGCCAACTCGTGTTCAATTGAGAATGCGAAAAACAATGCTGCCATCGAAAACCCATCAATCTACAAATGAATGGTATCAATTGCGTGTAGATGGAGAACTTGATTCCTATCCATTACTGGCTAATTTACCTTCAAGAAATTTAACCATAGAAGGCAGCGATTTGTTACCAGGCACTGAGAGCAATTTAGAAATTGAGTTAAGCCAAGGGTTACATAAAATAGAAGTGTTTAGTCAAGAGCGCATTATAATTGTGCCATTTATTGAGGAGGCAATTATTCCCATTAGGGGATTAATTAATGCGCCTTTGGTGCAGCTAAAAAAAACTATTAAAGAGAATACGAGTAGTCAACTATTAACTTTTCACATCAATAAATCTATTGCTTGGAAAAGAATGGCTAACTTGATGCGCTTATCTCAGCTAGAAAATGCCAATCAAAAAGCGATTCTAGCGAGAGCTGAATCTCTTTTTGCTCAAAATTCATCAGAGCCAGACCTATCGATAATGTTAGATGCCATTAATCTCAATCCTATTTGGTCAACTGTTGAAACATTTTCTCAATCTGCAGGCATCAGAGAATTTAAAAGCAAAATTTGGCAACCAGAATCTCCCCAAGTACAAATAAGTGAGATATTACTGGGTTCGCACGATAACCCAGATAGAATTTTGCACAGAGGGGACTCTATAGGTATTGCCATTTACAATCCTTCACCCACGACTCTCTACTTACAGGCAAGAGCGTTATCTTCTTGGTTTTATAAGCAAAAAGTTATAGAGTTTTCATACAAAATTGATCAAGGTGAAGAACAAAAAGTGCAACTCGATGATTATCAAGAAATACCTATCCATATAGATAAAGATAGTCATTATCTTGTGATTACGATGGTGTTTACTGAAGCAAATCAAGCATTGTGGCTGAAGTTAAAAGATCGTCAGGGCGATTCTGTTTTTGAAGAAGACTCTCGTAAATATACTATTGCAACGGTGGACGAGCCGATTCGATTTGATATAAATGGTCCAGCATGGATTCGGATTGATAAACGAATACAAGCAAAAAATGAGACGACCTATACAGAATCAAAATATCAGTTTGTAGATGAGGGAAAACAACAAATAATACTTAGACCAGAACGCAATGAAAAACAATTGTTCGCTCGAATATTTGTTAGGACTCCCGGTACAAAATTTTCACAGTATGCGATACCATGGGATGTTCCATTACCCATATTATTCCAAATGCCTTATGTTAAAAATGTGCAACGCTCATTCTCACCACTATTAGTAGATAATTTACACTTAGGAAAGCAAGAAGATGGAACCTCTAGTTATGGTTTGTCATGGATAAATCGTCGCACAACGGATAATGGACCAGAAGAGCTATTTGATCAATTTTTAGAATTGAATGCTGCCTATCGATATTATCAATCTAAGAATAATATTTGGTATTTTTTGCAAGGTTTGTATAGAACACATGAAAGTGGAAGCGATACCTATGGTATTAAAGGGCGTGTTAAAGGAAGTTATAAGCCTTATGCACTTAATTGGGAGATTGGAACAGAAATATATTCACAACAATTAGAACGAAGTAATGCATTGAGTGCGGCGTTGAATCTGTCAGTGAATCAAGTCAGAGATTTTTCCGAGGTAGCGTATCATGTTCCAAGAATTAGTTTTTTCGCTAGGGTGCATGATTTGAGTGCTTTTGATATGGAGCAAATTGATTCGGATATTTTCACTCAATACAAAGACCAGCATAGGAACGGCGCTTCTTTGGGTGATACTCTGGTCTATCAACCCTATATTGATTCAGAAATTTACGGAGGCATTAATTTTACCACCAATGATAATTTTCATAGTATTGATCATCAAGGTATAAATGTTGGATGGCGGCAAATGCTTAATCCCTTCAATTTGGATCTAAGGTTGTCTCAGGTATATTATGATTCAGACGCGGATAGATCCGGTGGTTTTCAGCGAACAAAAGCGACATTGAAACTAGAATGGAATCGTTGGATTCATAGAAGAGATCGTTTGCAAATAGATCTACGTTTACAACGTGATTTTCAAAATAGTTCTAATGATGTCCAAATCAACTTTTTATATCATTTAAGTGAAGGTCGTGATTATCGAGACTTTGCTCTTGATGAAATAAAGTTACGTCATCTCAATGAGACTAAACTCCCCTTGGAGCATAATAATGCCTTTCATTAAAAGTACGGGTAGTACGATTGCAGACAAACTTTTAGTGAAAAATCTATCAACTATTTGGATCCGTTTGAACGCAGTTTATTTAAATGAACTGTCTACGGGATTCAGAATGTGGTTAAAAAAAGAAACAACCAAAACATTTGGAGAGGGAATATCTCTTGTCGATTACTTGTTACATCAAATTGATAATCACAGTGAAACAATAAATTCATTAAAACATCGTTTAACAGAGTTTAATCAGTTCTATTTTCATGCCACTGATGAAGAAGAAAGAAGAGATTATCTTTTAAAATTTAGTAGAGATCTGGGTGCGTCTCGAAAGCAATTATCTGAGGATAAAAAAGCTTTTCAGAGATGGTTTGATCGAGATGCATTGTTAGATAGACACCAAGGTATATTAGCAAAAGAATATAAAAAACTGACGTTAACACTTGAACGCTTATCTTATGTTTATTCCACAATTATGTTGGAACACAAAGAACCTGTAAAATTTTGGAAGAGCCATCCTTTAGAAAAAATGTTGAGCAAGCTATTTGTATTTCAGGAGAATCAACGTGTTAAAGTCGCAGCATTTCGTTGCCTAGCAGAGGCTATTAGTGGAATTCCTTATGCTGAAAGAGAAACATTGATTAGCGATAGTAGTTTGCAATATATCTATCGTTCTTCGCTAGAAAAAAATCAAGATATATCAATACAAAAATCAGCTTTGTCATTGTTAGCTGATTTATCACCGCAGTCGTTACAACGTACACTAACTCATCGAATAACTAAACCTTCTGCTGGTGACGATCTGTTTGTAAGAAGGCATGCTGTTTTTCTTGTAGGGAAATATTTAACCTATATTCCTGAACTAGAAGCGTTACTGGTTATTGCCTCTAACGATACCAAGCCATCTGTTAGACAAGTGGTTGCGAGTGCATTAAAAGATTGTACAATTGAAACTGCAATGCCAATTTTATATCAATTGGCTATTAAGGACTCAGATCAAACTGTTAGGGGGGCGACAATATGGGCATTATCTTCATTGCTACAAAATGAAATTTTTTTCACTCGGGGTATAGAACTTCTTCAAAAATGTTGTGAACAAGAAAAAAATATTTTTGTTTTGAAAATTCAATTAAAGTTAATGGTCTCGTTACTACCATCATTTACTCCAGATCAAAGAGCGAGATGGATTAATTCTCTTGGATCATGTTTAGATGTTTTGCAGTATCAATGTGAGCGTGTAGAAATACGAAGAAAAGCCGCTCAAGCCAAAGAATGGTTTTGGATATTTCATTGTGAAACTACATTGTCCTTGTATAAAGCGCTTCTGTCTCAGAGTGTGAATTTAAAAGAAGGAAAATATCATAAAATATCCAAAGAGCTAATTTATGAAAATGAATTACAACTTGCTAGGGTTTTATCTCTATTGGCTCAGAATGGTCACGGATTCACTCTAGAGAAAAGATATGGTCAAAAGGTGATTTATAAAGGAGATCGATTTAGATTTAGATTTTGGCGTTTTTTATATGAATTGAAACACTCTTCTACAGACAAGCGTCAAGCTCATTCTCACACACAAGGAAGACATTTCGATGGGTTAATTCGTTCACCCAGTAGTATCATGTGTGAACTTTCACAAACTAAAGTACCAGGTGAACCTTTATATATTTCTCAAGAAGGAGGGTGGCGACCATTTTTGCCTTTGGTTGACGATATTTTGTCTGCATTAGACCAAAGCTGGCCAACAAAAAAATACCACATTGTGAGTAGTGAGGGGATCACTGAAATTGTGCCTCCTAATAGTTTATGGAAACGCTTAAAGGCACAATGGACGATCAATAAAAACTTTGAATTATTTGCAAAACGCCGAAATTGGACGGAGTCCTCTTCGCACTCAGCGCATGATTATATCTCTTCAATACAGTCATTGGGCTTCAGTATTCGATTTCATCCTCATTCAGATTTGGAGGGTACAAGCGCACAATCTGATTCTTCCTTAAGTCGATTTTTTCCTGGATTTCTTCCATTAAATTGGGCTGACTTTACAGAGAGAGCGAAAGATTATTTTTTCTCGGTTTATGAAAATACCTTATTTCATTTAGGTATTTTCGTTTTAATCATCAGTGGTTATTTCTTTGGCCGTCATATTTATCTTAATAGAATGATGAGACGCGCCAGACAATCGATTCCATTGGTCATTGGTGGTTGGGGAACCCGTGGAAAATCGGGTACCGAAAGATTGAAAGCGGCGTTATTTAATGCCTTGGGATATTCAGTGGTCTCTAAAACAACCGGTTGCGAAGCCATGTTTTTACATGCGCCTGTTTATGGAAAACTCCAGGAAATGTTTTTATTTAGACCTTATGACAAAGCCAGTATCTGGGAACAAGTGGATGTAGTGAGAATTGCACAAAAATTAGATTGTGAGGTGTTTTTGTGGGAATGTATGGGGCTGACGCCCTCATATGTTCAAGTGCTTCAAAATGATTGGATGCATGATGATATAGCGACTATCACTAATACCTATCCCGATCATGAGGATATACAAGGACCCGCAGGGCATGAGATCCCCAGAGTAATGACCAATTTTATTCCTAAAAATTCAACATTACTGACCACTGAAGAGCAAATGTGCCCCATTCTAGAACAGGCAGCAAAAGAACAGAATACAGATTTTATTTCGGTGGGTTGGCTAGAGGCTGGCTTGCTTTCATCTGATCTGCTGGAGCGTTTTCCCTATCAAGAGCACCCCTATAATATAGCGCTTGTTTTAAAATTAGCCGAAACTTTGGGTATAGGGAAGGACTTTGCTGTTAAAGCCATGGCAGATAATGTCGTCACGGATTTGGGCGTATTAAAAACTTATCCCGTTGCTCAAGTGGAAAACAGACAGCTTGAGTTTGTGATGGGAATGTCCGCTAATGAACGTTATGGAGCTATGGGTAATTGGATACGTATGAAGTTTGATCAGCATGCATTGAGTAAAGATCCACAGATTTGGTTGTGCACCGTTGTCAATAACAGAGCAGATAGGGTTCCACGTTCTCGCGTGTTCGCTTCTATTTTAGCTGAAGATATTGCAGCGGATAAACATTTCCTCATTGGGAATAATCTCCATGGTTTGAAAAATTATATTGATGAATCATGGCAACAAAACCTAAGTCAATTTAATTTGTTTGATTCAATCTATAATGAAACGCCCGTCGAGCGCTTACGCAATCTTGCGACTCGACTCAGAGTGCCTAAGGATCAAAATGAGGCCAGGGGACGAATTGGTGCTATACTACAAGGTTTGAATTTAGAATCTTTGAAGGAGCTCTGGGATAAACCACAGGTGTTGATTGAAGAATTGCTAGTTCAACATCCGGACACTCGGCTTTCTCTGGATGATTTGACGAAATTTATTGAGGAGATTTTAACTACGCATAATGAATATCTTGCGTTTGAGCATCGCCTTCTATCTGCTTGCGAATCCAATCAGCCACTTTCACAACAAACATGTCATGAATTTCAATTGACGTTCAATAATCTTGCTACAGCCTGGTTTGAAAATAAAATTATTTTGGTGGAAGATTATTATGCCACCGGCGAACAGGTTATTAAAACCATTGTGAAAAATACGCCAATGGGTCTTCATGCGCGGATTATGGGCATGCAAAATATTAAAGGAACCGGGTTGGATTTTGTTTATCGATGGCAAGCTTGGGAGTCATGTTCGAAGGCCTGCAGTCAGGCTTTAGATCCAAGGGTGGAAATTGCTAAAGCTGGTGTCAAAATGCTTTCCCAGTTTAAGGAATATGGCGTATTGAGTGAGGATAAAATTCTGCAAACCATCAGTACTATCAAATATCAAACTTGGACACAGAAAGAAGAAATTCAAGCCGAATTGGCCTTAATTTCCTTTAATCTAAAACAAGCCATGGCGGAAATTAACCAACAACAAGGGCAAAATAAAAACTCAGGATGGAGTCATAAAATGGCTGAGTATTTGGAAGCATTTATGGATGCTGGTGATGCCGTTAAGCGTCGAAAGAAAGCCAATCAGATTTATATAGATCTACAAAACACCCGAATAAGTCATGAACGAGCCTCATTGGAGTTACAGCTTTTGAACAAACGCCAAAAAGGTGGCTGGGCAGGTGATTTCATTAATAAGTTAACATAGGTAAGATCTTAAGGAGTTGAAAAGAAGCCCGTTTGATGATCAAATGGTTGTTACTATGCAATCGCATCATCAACAAACAGGCTTCATATGAAAATTACCACAATCCCTAAAAAACTGAAACAAATTTTAAGAAGGCATGTTTTGGACACCCATAAGTTAGCGTTTAACTAAAAAAAGAAATGAGTGTCCCAAGATGCGTTTTTACCGAGTAGAGGAATTTCACCTCTGTAGTGGCATACTAATTTTTGCCATTTGTTTTGTTTGTTTTGCATTTGTTTGTGTTGTACCTTGCCAGAATAGGATTTCCACCCACTGGAATTATTGACCTTGCTCGGCCGCACACCCATTCTATCCTGTGGTCGCACAGTTTAATTCTATCTTTAATTAGCGGTACCTAGGAGCCTGTCCGAGAATAGACTAATCTACTGCGGCCAAGCCTAATTAGAGCCAAAATAGGCAGATAATACTTCGTCTCTTTTCTCTAAGTACGGAGCTCCTCAATTGAGCGAGAAGTGCTGACATTTGTATTTTTGAATGGATCCTTATAGGTTCATTTGTTGCGGGAGGACATCGTTTCCCTGAAATAGCTGAAGCATGATCTTACGCTCACCTAATAATATCGGATCGATAAATTCATTCACTTTTCCAATGCTTTTGAAAGCTTCTGCACCATTTTCAAGAATACGTTGCAACTCGCCAAGACCCGCTAATTTTGCGGGCTTTCGTGATAGTTTTAACATCAGCATAATGGATTTTCTTTGGGCGATCTTAGCGAGTTCATAGGCAATCAACTCAATGTAGTCTAATTGTTGTTGTCTCAATTCAGGGTTATCACAGGCTTTGTAGATATCAGCATAGACTTCAGTGGTCAGTGTGGATTTTTGAGGTAATCGCTTTGCCATTTCTACATCTAAGGATAAGGATAGGTAGTTTAGCCGTAGCGCCAGCTCAAAAATATCTAGGGTATCTTTGGATAAGACTTTTTGCATCATGGGTAACACTTTTTCGATTTCTTTATCCCGTTCACTAAAGTCCGTGGGACCATAGAGCTCTTGAGTAAAGAAATCCATGGCGGCATGATATTTTTTCTTGTTATATAAAAAGTTATAGCTTGTAAGCAAGCGCTTACATTGCCAGTCTCTAATCAGCTTTAAGTGGCCGCCAAGTTTTTGATCTTTAACTTGTTGTTGGAGTTCTTGACTGAGTTTTAAATAGTTTACGATCTGAGACATGAGCCATTATTCAAATTGATTTTCCTAAAATTTTCTGACAATTCATAAATATGAGTGCGGCACAAGAAACCCAGACACCACAAGCCATATAAAATAAAACGCCACCATCGGTATGTCCAGCGGCATCTATCACTCGATTCACACCTAAGGGTGTAAATAAATGAAAGAAAATAGCGCCAGACATCACAAAAAAACCTACAATGGCCCCATAAACTCTCGTGGGTGGTATCAAAATAAGAAGACTAGCAATCAGCTCTCCTGAACCGACAACCACGCCGCCATAGGACTGGAAGAAGGGAGCAATAGGGGCTAGAAAAGAGATACCTTGCATCCATGCTGCGATGGTGTTGAAAATAATGACTGTCTCTAGTGAACCGGTAAATTT
>Ga0210032_1001928_pt1 | contig 10478 bp, 10 predicted proteins | sample CryGeyCG2114_250_2_FD_185458 | JGI IMG/M metagenome (GOLD analysis project Ga0210032, IMG submission 185458) | Groundwater microbial communities from aquifer - Crystal Geyser CG13_big_fil_rev_8/21/14_2.50 (SPAdes) (version 2) | ecosystem: Environmental > Aquatic > Deep subsurface > Groundwater ... | reverse complement strand
AACAATAAAATATTCAGTCCCCAAAAACATCAATAATCAATCGTTAATCATAAATCTTAAAGTTTATGATGCATTGGGAAGGGAAGTTGCGACACTTGTAAACGAACAAAAAGAACCGGGATTTTACAAAGTAGAATGGAACGCGACTAACGTTGCGAGCGGGATTTATTTTTATCGAATTCAAGCAGGAGATTATTCACAACTTCGCAAAATGATGGTACTAAAATAGTTTTATACGTTCGCTTCGTATGGGAAATGTGGATGAATACCGGTTGCCGATTTTGGTGAATTGCTAATTTACTTTCATTTGATTGGTGAATTACATTTATTTCAATAAATTGAATCAATCAAATTTAAAAAGGTTGGATTATGGAAAAATTTTTCAAACTCAAGGAACTTGGCTCTGACTTTAAAACTGAAATTCTTGCCGGTCTAACAACCTTTCTTGCAACCATGTACATCATAATTGTTAATCCTGCTATTTTATCACAAACAGGTATGTCCTTTAGCGGAGTGCTGACCGCAACAATATTAGTAAGCGCCTTCTCCAGTATTATGATGGGCATTTATGCAAAGAACCCAATAGTTCTTGCCCCGGGTATGGGGATAAACGCTTTTTTTACGTTCACTGTAGTGATAGGTATGGGCATTGATTGGCGTATTGCCTTGGGTGCTGTTTTTTGGTCGGGGATTATTTTTTTACTCCTCTCGGTTTTCAATGTGCGAAAATTAATTGTGAAGGCAATTCCTCAACCGGTTAGATACGGTACTGCTGTCGGAATTGGACTCTTTATAGCACTTATTGGATTGGTTGATGCTAAATTTATAGTTGCCAACTCTGCCACTATAGTGGGTCTTGGAGCAATGAATCACATTACGATAACATTTCTTATAGGATTTGTTGTAACAATTATTCTTGTTGTGAAAAAAATAAAAGGAGCTTTAATTTTTGGGATTATGGCTACTACTCTACTTTCAATTCCGATTGGAAGATTTTATGGGGATGCATCTTCTATTAATTTCGGTATTCCTACGCTTGTAACCTGGAAAGGGTTATATGCCATGCCGGACTTCAGCCTGATTTTCAGTTTAAATCTTGTTGATTCCTTCAAATTTTCATTTCTACCGGTTATTTTTTCGATGTTGTTTGTTGATATGTTTGATTCGCTTTCAACATTTATCGGTGTTGCGGAAGCCGGGAATCTTAAAGATGAAGACGGTGAGCCGATGAGAATAAAGGAGTCGTTAATTGTTGATTCATTTGCAACAATAATAGCTGGTTTGTCTGGAACAAGTGCCGGGACAAGTTATATTGAATCAGCCGCAGGAATTGAGGAAGGTGGGCGCAGTGGATTAACAGCAGTTGTTGCCGGACTCTTATTTTTGCCGTTTTTATTTTTATCACCGCTGCTATCAATAGTTCCATCAATTGCTACGGCTCCCGCTCTAATATTGGTCGGGGTTTTTATGTGTGCGCCTATCATCAAAATAAACTGGAAGAAATTGGATGACGCTATTCCGGCATTCCTTGGAATGTTTTTAATTCCTCTGACATTTTCAATCACTCAAGGAATTATTTGGAGTTTTTTAAGTTTTACGGTAATTAAATTTGTAATTGGGAAGAGAAATGAAGTACACTGGATGCTGTATGTTATTGATGCATTCGCAATTTTAGCATTGGTACTGAGATAGAATCGTTTAATAAATTGGAATTATTGGGCTGTAAAGATTCTTCATTTTTCCCAGGACGCTGATTAGAAAAAATGCCAAAGGGAGAAAAGAATAATGAATATCTAACAAGGAATTTCGAATTATGAAATTGAAATATGATCAATTCAACATTCATCACTCCTTGCTTACTATTCAATATTCAATTATCGTTAACATGTTAGCAATAACGATTTTCTAAGAACCTATCTTAATAGAAACAAGCGAACAACAACAAAATGATTGATAAATAAACGCAGCCGTTCTGACTGCGTTTATTCATTTTAAACTAATCAGCGAATTATTTTGCTTTTGCAAATCTCGCATTAACTTCATCCCAGTTTACAACATTCCACCATGAAGAAATATAATCAGGTCTTCTATTTTGATAGTGTAAGTAATAGGCATGTTCCCAAACATCCAACGCGAGAAGCGGAGAACCCTTTACTTCAGAGATATCCATTAATGGGTTATCCTGGTTAGGACTTGAAGTTACAACTAATTTTCCGTTTGCTACAACGAGCCAAGCCCAGCCTGAACCAAAGCGGGTTGCGCCTGCATTAGAAAATTGTTTTTTAAATTCATCGAATGAACCGAAAGTTCCGTTAATTGCATCAGCTACTGCACCGGTTGGAATTCCACCGCCGTTTGGTTTCATGTTTGTCCAGAACAGATTGTGGTTATAAACGCCGCCGCCGTTATTTCTTACCGCCGCAGGCGCTTTTGAAATTGAAGCGAAAAGTTCTTCGAGAGATTTTCCTTCCAGCTCAGTTCCGGCAACTGCATTGTTCAAATTATTAACGTAAGCCTGATGATGTTTCGAATGGTGAATTTCCATTGTTAATTTATCAATATGCGGTTCAAGTGCATCGTAAGCGTAGGGAAGTGAAGGCAATTCAAATTTAGCCATAGTATTAGTACTCCTTAATTTATTATTTATTGTATTGTTAAAATTATTAATTGATCTCCCATAAAGAGAAACCGTTGAAAGCGCTGCTGCTTTAAGAAAAAATCTCCTTTGCATCATACACCGAATGAATTTCCACAGCCACAGGTCTTTGTAGCATTGGGATTATTAAAAACAAAACCTTTTCCGTTCAATCCGTCGGAAAAATCCAATTCAGTACCGGAAAGGTAGAAAAGACTTTTACCGTCAACAAAAAGTTTTACGCCTTTAATTTCTATAACCGAATCGCCGTCTCGGGGTTCGCTGTCAAATCCTAATGAATAGGACATACCGGAACAACCGCCGCCTTTAACACCAACGCGCAGCCCAAAAGATTCGGCTATCTTATTTTCACTCATAATTCTTTTTACTTCGCCGCAAGCTTTTTCAGTTATCGTTATTTCAGTTTCAACTTGTATTTCGCTCATCTATGCCTCAAATATTTCATTTTTAATGTTCTTATAATAGCTAACAAAACAAAACGGGAAAATGTTCCCGGTAAATGGAAACAAATTAAATGTTTTTCGGAAAAAATGTGTTGTAGCACAGATTAATAATCTGTGGTACGGGGAAAAGCAATAAAAAATCAAATGGGAAAGAGTTTTCCCTTATGTATTCTTAAAGCAAGATTATTCTTCTTACTCAAAGAGAGGTTATTACATCACAAGGGTGGTAGTTTTTTTCGCTCTTTTTACAGAATTAAAAGCTCCCTGATATTTAGAGTTTATTTACAAAGATATTTGCTTATTTTGATAGAAAAATTATTTCACTTTTTATGAAACAGTCAGTTTATCTTGAAACAACAATTATTAGTTATTTGGCAGCTAATCTCAGCAGAGACATTGTAGTTGCCGCTCACCAACAAATTACTCAAGAATGGTGGGAAAATGTAAGCCCTAAATTAGCTTGTTTTGTTTCACCATTTGTAGTTCAAGAATCTTTAAGAGGTGATGCTGAAGCTGCTAAAAGAAGAATAAAATTATTATCCGGAATTAGTGTTTTAGAGATAAATGATGAAATTGAAAAGTTAGCAGGAATATATTTTGATAAACTTAAAATTCCAAGCAAAGCGCAACTTGATACAGCTCATTTAGCTGTTGCTTGCTGGCATAAAATGGATTACCTGGTAAGCTGGAATTGTAAACATATAGTAAGCGCACGAGTAAGAAAAGATTTAGAAAAATTAAATAATGAGTTGGAGTTATTTACACCAACGATATGCACCCCTGAAGAATTAATGGAGATATGAAATGTGGAAAGATCCGATTGTTGAAGAAGTAAGGAAGCATCGTCGAGAAATCGAATTAGAATGCAATGGAAATTATTCATTGTTATTTGCTAGAGCTAAAGAGATAGAAAAAAGTTTCAAAGGGCGTTTAGTTTCTAAGACTTCAAAAAAAAGAACAAAAGAGAAATCAAAAGTCACTGCATAGCCGGTGTATACTATTGAACCCACAGCAGTTGAATTGTAAGATATAAACCAAAGCAGTTTGTTTGTCCAAGGTAATTTAATGAAAAAAGAATATAATTTTTCAAATGCGTTGCGCGGGAAATTTTATCGAAAGGATGCCAGGCTGAACCTCCCGATTTATCTTGATAAAGATATTGCTGACTTTATCCATAAAGTCGCGGATCAGAAAAAAACTGATTCACAATCCCGACAGGTTGGGCAAATAAAATATTGCGAGGGAATAAAGAAATAATGCAGGCATTCCAATAATTGAGGAAAGTTTTGTAGCACAGATTATTAATCTGTGCTACGGAGTAAAATACTTAAAAGCCGAGAAGTGAGAGAGAATTTTTTGCCCAATTAATAACCGGGGCAAAGTAAATTCCGAAAAAGATAACAGCGACGGCAAGTACCGAAGCGTAAATGTTTTCTGCCAACGGGAATTTAACTTGCGCGACTTCTTCTTTAGGTTTGTTTAAGAACATGTGTTTCAAAACGCGGATGTAATAGTAAAGTGAAACCACACTGTTCAAAACCATGATAACGGAAAGAACGATCATTTTAGCATCGAGCAAGGCAAGGAAAATGTAGAGCTTACCAATGAATCCCGCTGTTGGCGGTAATCCCGTAAGTGAAATGAGAAACACACCTAAGCTAACTCCCATAAGAGGCATTGAATAACCCAAACCATCGTAGTCCGATAATTCTTCGCTGTTAATTTTATTACGGATAATAATAACAACCAAGAATGCGCCGAGATTCATCACCATATAAACTGCAAAGTAAATCAAGATGGCTATCAATCCTTGATCTGATAAAACCGCAAGCGCGGCTAAAAGATAACCGGCGTGTGCAATACTTGAGTAGGCAAGCATCCTTTTAATATTGCTTTGCCAGAGCGCGGCAAAATTTCCCAAAGTCATTGTTAAAATTGAAAGTAGAACGAGGAAATCCTGCCAATAAAATGTAGGAATAATTGTCCACACACCTAACGTTGAAGTTTGAAGGAAGAAACCGGTTTTTATTAAACGGATGAGCAACGCAAAGCCCGCCGCTTTACTTGCAACGGATAAATAAGCTGTAATTGTTGTTGGTGCGCCTTCATAAACATCGGGCGTCCAAAAGTGAAAGGGAACTGAGGAAATTTTATATCCAATTCCTGCAAAAATTAAGATCAATGAAAGATTAAGTAAGAATTTATTCCCGGCGGTCACTTGCAGTAAATAATTAATTTCATAAAGGTTAGCGCTTCCGGTTAAACCGTATAAAATCGAAATACCAAAAAGCATAATTCCTGTTGAAGATGCACCGTAAATCAAATATTTTAATGAAGCCTCAGCGCTTCTTGTTGAAGTTTTAATAAATCCTGCCAATACATAAGAGGAGAGAGAAACCAATTCAATTGAAAGATAGAGTAGAATTAAATTGGTAGCCGAAACCATAAAAAACATTCCAAGGATCATTCCGAAGATCAGCGTGTAATATTCGCCGATTCTATCCATCGAATCATACAATTCTTTCGAGATAATCGAAAAAAGAATTACGAGGAACGAACTAATGAGAATGATCATTTTAAAGAATGAGCCGAACGAATCAACCGCGACCATTCCTTTACCGGTATCGTTGAGGAAAGCCATCGCGTTGGCGTTGTAATTGTCCATCACAAAATAAAAAGCTGCGGCTAATCCGATCAAAGAAATGTAGGGGAGAACGCGTTCAACTTTGCTTGAAATTAAATCGGCAAGAACGATTATTGCAATCAGAGCGGAAATAACAATTTCCGGGTAAAGCAGCGGAATACTATTGAAAAAATATGTTAACGGCATAAATTAAAACTCTAAGCTATTCAATTAAAATTGTATTGATGAAAAAACTGTTTGCGACCTTGCCATAAACGTTACCATCGTGTTTACTGAGGAATTCATCAAGTCTAACATAAACGAAGGATAAATCCCGAGAATGAGAATAATTACTGCAAGCGGAACCAACATTGCATATTCTCTAAAATCAAGGTCAGGAAGTTTATTCCATTTTTCATTTAATTTTCCGAGATAAATGCGCTGCAAAGTCCAGAGCATATATCCAGCGCCCAATAAAATCCCCGAAGTAGAAATTATAGTTAACAGACGAATTTGAACGTTACTAAATGCGCCGAGAAAGACGAAGACTTCAGAAATAAATCCGCTTAAACCGGGTAAACCGATTGCGGCAAAGAAAGCAAAACTTACAAAGCCGGTATAAATTGGCATCTGAACCGCTAATCCGCCAAAATCATTAATACCGCGTGTATGCGCCCGGTCGTAAATAACTCCCACGATAAGGAAGAGCATTGCGGTGATAGTTCCGTGATTGAACATTTGGAAAACGGCGCCGGAAATACCTGCTGTATTTAACGAGGCCATTCCAAGAATTACAAATCCCATATGAGAGATAGAAGAATAAGCGATAAGTTTTTTAAAATCTTTTTGAGCCATTGCGCAGAGTGCGCCGTATACAATATTTATCATACCGAAAAGGGCAATCCACCAAATCAACTGATGGGTGATTTCCGGGAAGACAGGATAGTTCACTCTCAAAATTCCATACGTTCCCATCTTTAAAAGAACGCCGGCAAGAATAACGCTTATTGCAGTCGGCGCTTCAACGTGCGCATCGGGCAGCCAGGTGTGGAAAGGGAACATCGGGATTTTAATTGCGAAGCCGATGAACAAAGCGATGTATGCTATAAATCTTAAGTTGTTCGGATTTAGCGGAGAAAGAATCCCGGTTTGCGTATAATTCTGCGGGTCCATCATCGAAAGCATATTGAACGTGAATACTTTAGAACCGTTTGCCAGAGTTTCGGTAACGCTTAAATATAAACCGATCATAACCAATAAAATAAATACCGAACCGAAGAGTGTGTAAATAAAGAACTTGATAGCCGCATATTCTTTTCTTGGTCCGCCCCAAATACCGATTAAGAAATACATCGGGAGAAGCATTAATTCCCAAAAAATATAGAACAGGAATAAATCCAATGAAACAAAAACACCGACCATCCCGGTAACGAGCAAAAGATACATTGCGTGGTATCCTTTTAAGGAATGATTAATTTTCCAGGAAGAAATAGCGGCAATAAAAGAAATGAGCGCGGTTAGGAATAAGAGCGGAGCGCTTAAACCATCTATGCCCATAAAGTAATCAACTTTAATCGTTCCTATCCAGGACATTGTTTGCACTTCAATCCATCTAAATTTTTCCACAAATTGAAAAGTTGCCTGGTTATTAATTCCGCCGAGCGAGTAATCGTAAAACCTCCAGATCACCCCGGCGATAACAACTTGTATTCCTGTAATAACAATACTTACGGATTTGATAGCCTTCTCATTAGCTTTCGGCAAGAGAAGAATAATAATCATACCAAAAAGCGGTAAGAAAGTTATCAATGATAATAAGGGAACTTGCTGCATTGTTTTTTTATCCTTTAAAAAGTTCTGAACTAAATCTATATTTTAACAAAAAAGGGACACTGATTACACAGATTAACACGGATAATATTTTTCAGTGAAATCCGTGAAATCCGTGAAATCCGTGTCTATATATTAACAAAAAAGAGTAAGAGAAGCACAAGAGAGAAAACAACCAGAACCACGTAAGCCTGTACTTTTCCCGTCTGAATTTTTCTGAATAAGAGACCGATCAATCCGCTGAAAGTAGCGGTTAAATTTACTGCGCCATCAACAACATAAGCATCAAAGAGACCGCTTAAACGAGAAAGCATTCGCGTTACATAGGCGGCGCCGTTTACAATTCCGTCAACAATATGCTCATCAAACCAGGCTAATAAATTTGAGACGCCTAAAAGAAGAGCGACAAATGTTTTGTGATAAAATTCGTCGAAGTACCATTTGTGTAAAGAAAAAGTATAAAGCGGTTTTATCTTTAGCGTTAAAGCATCAACATCAATTTTCTTCCATTGATAAAAAGCAAAAGCGAGAAGAATCCCTAATCCCGCAAGAAATAAGGATAATAAAACGGATGGAATATGAGCATGATGCAGCGCTTCAGTATAAATTTCGGAATGGGTAACGTGTTCGCTCATTTTTGAAACATCCGCTGCTTTATCAGAAACCATAAATGAATAACGCGCGTGTTCGGGAACTACCGATGCAGGAGTTTTAATCCATCTTGATAAAACCCAACCGCTGTCAGCGTTAAATGGATTAGCAGTATAAAAAACAAAAATTGATAATGTTGCTAAAATGACTAACGGAGCGATCATCAAAAAAGGAGATTCGTGAGCGTGTTCATATTTATGTTCATCGCGCGGTGTTCCGTGAAAGGTAAGAATTAATATTCTGAACATATAAAATGCGGTGAGCAGAGCAACAAAGAATCCGGTTATTGCAAAAAGAGCGTTCCCGGTTAATAGTCCGAAAGCATACGTTCCGGCAAGGATTCCGTCTTTCGTTAAAAATCCTGAAGTTAAGGGAATGCCTGAAATTGCCAGGCAGAAAACTAAGAAAGTAATATAGGTAACGGGAAGTTTCTTTCGTAAGCCGCCCATATTTCTAATATCTTGTTCGTGATGCATCGCGTGGATAACAGAACCGGCGCCAAGGAATAGCCCGGCTTTAAAGAATGCGTGTGTAACTAAATGAAAAAATCCAAATGCGAATGAGCCGACTCCCAGCGCCATTATCATATATCCAAGCTGGCTGATAGTTGAATAAGCTAAAACTTTTTTAATATCGGTTTGTGTTAATGCAATGGTGGCGGGAATGAATGCAGATAAAGCGCCAATGACCGCAACGACCAAAAGTGCATCGCCCGTCATCATCGGGAAGATCCTTGCAACAAGATAAACGCCGGCTGCAACCATAGTAGCTGCGTGGATCAATGCGCTAACCGGTGTCGGACCTTCCATTGCATCGGGTAACCAAACGTGAAGAGGGAATTGTGCAGATTTTCCAATCGCTCCGCAGAAGAGTAAAACTCCGACTATGGTTAACCAGAACTCAGAATTGAACGGCAATACTCCATTGCCGATTGCAAGGAAAATTTTATCAAAAGTAAATGTGTGGTAGTTCACGTAAATGAGAAGAATACCTGCGAACATTCCAAGATCGCCGATTCGATTTACCAAAAATGCTTTTTTCCCGGCGTCGGAAGCGGTATCTTTTTCAAACCAAAATCCGATTAAAAGGTAAGATGATAAACCGACTAATTCCCAGAAAATGTACATCATAAAAATGTTGTGGGTTAAAACAATTCCCATCATCGAAAAAGAGAAAATTCCGAGGAAGGCGAAATAACGATTGAAGCGCGCATCGCCTTTCATATATTCAATTGAATAAAAATGAACTAATGCGCTGATGAGCGCAACTACAAACAACATTAGCGCCGTGATGTTATCAATCATCATTCCCAATTCAACGGTAATTTTCCCGAGAATGGGAACAGTGCCTAAATTTATCCAGGTAAATTCCGAGACGAATTTTGTATCCGGGAAGTAGAATAATTTTGTGAATGTTACATAGAGTGTAGTTAGTAAAACTAAAGTCGAAATAACAATTTCAATTAAATAACTCTTCTGAATTTTTTTACCCAAGAGAAGCGTGAGCCAGAAACCGGCTAACGGCGCAAAAAGAATAAAGAGAGATAAGGGGATTAAGTTAGATCCATTCATAAAAAACTATTCTTTCAATTTATCTATTTCATCTACATTTACGGTGGAGAAATTCTTGTAAATATTTAAAATAATGGCTAAAGCAATGGCGGCTTCGGCAGCGGCTAAAATAATAATGAATAATGCAATTAACTGCCCGTCAAATCCAAAATTGCCGAACCGCGCAAAAGCGATAAAATTAATGTTTGCCGAGTTAAGGATCAGTTCAATTCCCATCAAAACCATAACGGCATTTTTTCTTGTTACAATTCCGAAAAGTCCAAGTGAAAAAAGAATTGAACTAACGACGAGATAATGTTGTAAACCGATTGTTGTCATAAATTTCCTAAAGTTTTCAGTAATCAGTTCTCAGTTTTCAGTTTTTTTTGTAAAAAAGCTAACATCTTTTTTATTTCTTGTATATCCAAATTTATTTTCATATTAACTCCATAAAAATGTTTATAATTTGAATACCCAAACCCCGTTCCAATTTGATCCGACAAAAATATTATTATTAACCACTACAGAACTTAAAATGCTTTCTTGTGGTAAACCATCACCAATTTTAATCCATGTATTTCCTTCACCTGAACTCGAAAAAACTTTTCCATAAGAAGTACAATAAATGTTGTTTTTAATATCTTCTGAAAAAGACCACACTATATCGTCAGAACCAATTCCGGTATTTGATGACCGCCAACTATAACCGCCATTTGAAGAAATCA